>VFSW01001746.1_pt1 | contig 33145 bp, 35 predicted proteins | sample 5358111 | NCBI WGS metagenome assembly VFSW01 (sample SAMN11554181, study PRJNA540505) | mine drainage metagenome | isolation source: sediment from site ElyBrook_90M | place: USA: Ely Copper Mine, Vershire, VT | collected 2017
ACTCATTTCACTTATAGTTAAACCTTTTTATTTATGTTAACCGAAATTCTTATAAGATATAATATGGCTCGCGAATCCTTTGGTTCTGGCGGACGTTGTCCTCGTTGTGGAAAAGGTCCAATGGTTACAGATAGCACTACAGGAGAAATGTTTTGTGGTGGGTGCGGATTTGTTATGACAGAGCGTGTGGAGGAATCTGGTCCAGAATGGAGATCATTTTCCAAAGAGGAGCATGAAGACCGAAGCAGAACAGGAACTCCAACATCGCTTGCAATGCATGATATGGGACTAGCAACAATAATTGGTCCTGCCGACAAAGATGCATCAGGAAAACCGCTTTCTGCATCGATGAAGAGCACCATTGAGCGACTCAGAACTTGGGACAGTAGGAGTCAAGTTCATGAACCAGTAGATCGAAACTTTAGACAAGCTTTCAGTGAGCTTGATAGACTAAAAGATAAGCTTGCATTATCAGATGCAGTAATAGAAAAAACTGCGTACATCTATCGAAAGGCACTTGACAAGGGCCTTGTAAGAGGAAGATCAATTCCTGGACTGGTAGCTGCAGCACTGTATGCGGCGTGTAGAGATACTGAAACACCTAGAACTTTAACTGACGTCGCAAGTGGAATCAACATTAAGAGAAAGGACGTTGCACGATGCTACAGACTTTTGCTTAGAGAATTGGATCTCAAGATGCCGGTGGTTGATCCAATAAAATGTGTAGCAAGAATTGCGAGCAAAGCTGGATTGAGTGAAAAGACAAAACGAAAAGCACTGCAAATTCTAAAAGATGCGGCAGAAATTGAAATTTCTGCCGGCAAAGATCCGATGGGACTTGCAGCTGCGGCACTGTATCTCTCTTGCGTAATGAATGGAGAGAATAAAACGCAAAAAGACGTAGCACAAGCAGCTGGAGTAACAGAGGTAACAATCAGAAACAGATACAAGGGATTAAAGGAATCCCTAAAGCTCTAAATTTGTTAAAATTAATTTCATGTTCTTGATTACAAATTTGATTGATCTTGAGAATAATTTTATAATTAGCTGCACTGTATGTTATGATTTAAAATTCATCTAGAAGACAAACACCGGATTATCTAAGAATCTATTGATGATGCTTTGTCGACTAACTTCAAAATTCGCTATGGGTGTTGTAAATTTTTCAATATTGTCTACAACAAATCATCAACTGAGTAATACAAGATATTAAAGATTATAAAATTAACAACTGAATTCAGAGTTGTTCAACAAAAGCAGTTTATGACAAAAATACTGTAAAACAAAGGGGCGTGGCCCTTACCGCAGACTTACAGAGATTACCTCTTACAATCCACAAAATGGATTCATATCAAGATCTGCGAAGCCACGCTCGCTAGGCAGTAGATTTTATATCTTTCTGCATTAATTCTCATAGAAGATCGAAGTATTTATTATTTTATGTATATTTCTAATATTTTAAATTATAATTATTAAAAATATTAGAAAAAAAGGTTAGAATGATACATAATTACACAAACCATTTGCACAATATTTACAAGAGATCGGAAACAATCCTACAACTTGAATTATGATCTAGTTCAATAATGGACCAAAAAAAAGATTTAGCATTTATTAATACATGTAATGTTGGAGAGCTTTAATGACAATAGGCGAACATGATAGATCTGATAGAGTTTCGCTTTTTGCTAAACATGCATTCAAGTATTATGTAGTTGGAGCAGGTGGAGTACTAGTAAATCTTGGAATTTTGTATGTTCTAAAAGAGTATGTTGGATTATGGTATCTGGTTTCTTCCGCAATTGCAATCTACGTATCAATGACAACAAACTTCTTTTTGAATAAAGCTTGGACCTTCAATGATACAGCGATAAAACAGTCTGTAATTTTTATGTATGTCAAGTTCATTGGAATAAGTATTGTTGGCATGTTAATTCAACTTGGATTCAACTATCTGTTTGTGGATAAAGCACATTTGTATTATCTTTTGGCAGCGCTTATCTCGATAGTTATTGCATCAGGTGTAAACTTTATTCTAAATAGACATATAACATTTGGAATAAAACTCTAAGATGTAAAATATGAAATATTCTGGAAGAGTTGTTATTATTACAGGAGGTAGCAGAGGCATAGGAAAAGCTGCAGCCAAGATTTTTGCAAGAGAGGGAGCAAATGTTGTGATCACAGCAAAAAACAATACCAGACTTCAGTTAGCAGCTAAAGAATTAGGAGTAACTGGCCTTGCAGGAGATATTAGAAGAAATGATGATGTTGAAAGCATTGTAAAAAAAGCTCTGGATAAATTTGGCAAGATAGACATATTAGTAAATAACGCAGGGATATTTCCAGATATAAAACCATTACATGAAATCTCTGAAGAAGAATGGAATGAGGTAATTGACATAAATTTGACAGGACAGTTTCGTTTTACAAAGGCAGTTATTCCACATATGATGAAAAATGGTGGATGTGTCATAAACATCTCATCAGATGCAGGGCTCAAGTCATTTGAGAATTTTGAAGCAGATTCGTATTCGGCCACAAAGGCGGCTTTAATACACCTAACAAAGGCGTGGGCAATTGAATATGCCAAGTACAAAATTCGCGTAAATTGTATCTGTCCAGGCATAGTTGAGACAGACATGACAAAACCCTATCTTAGAACAGAAACAGATAGAGCCATGGCAATAGCTGAACATCCAATAGGAAGGATTGGCAGTCCAGAAGATGTTGCAAAGGCCATACAATACTTTGCATCGGAGGAATCGTCATGGATTACAGGAGCAGTTCTTCCAGTGGACGGTGGAGCAGCGATAAAGTAAATCAGCCATATCAAATTAATAGAACCCCACCTTACTTATGGCATGGACGCCAAGAGAAAACAATCACTCAAAATAATCATCATATTGGCTGTAGTCTGGTTTGCGGCAGCTTTACCAGTACCATTTTTGTGGACAAATCCAGACCCTCAAGATCCAGAACAGTATAAAGTATACCTAGAGATTGCAGCAATAGTTTCGATTCCCTTTATCGCGATGGGGATTGTCTGGACCTTAAAACCAGAGCTTGCTACAAGAGGATCTACATGAGGTTGGGCGTGCAGTCGAATTTCTCATCTAGATGACCATCCCCTAGTGTAATCTTATCCAACGGGTTCTTCCCATCCGTTGTTAGTTTATCATATGTATCAAAAGTCAGTTCTGTCTGTGTTCTCACTATAATTGTAGTTCTGTTAATCTTAGAATCTACTGTGGTAATGTGCACTGAAAATTTACAACACTCATAACATTATGTATTGTTTGCATACTAAGGTGATGATATATAATAATTTCTGATTCCTAGTCAAATCATGCGACAAAAAGACGAACCAGAACAATACAAAGTTTCATTTTATCCTAGAGTAAAGTCTGTCTTTGAAGATTACTGATTTTTCATCCAGCAAGTTTGTTCCAGATAATCTAGTGACTTGATCATCTCATCAAGTTTTGCCACAACAGCATTAACTGCACAAAATTCTTCATACATCATTTTTTCTTCTTCAGGTGATAGAACTTGTTTTTCTGCAGTATCAAAAAACTTGTCTTCCTTTGTCATATGATCATTTAGATAAACTGCATAAGTTTTAAGAAATCTTGCAACAGGTTCCCTCTCATTTTCTCCTTCTTTCCATCTCTGCAAATATCCTGAGATGTTGCTTGCAATGCGACGGCTAAACTCATGCTCGATCATAAATGCCCGTATCTCTTCTTTTAGGGATCCATAGCTCCCAACGCAGGCAAAGTACGTATCCTCCTCTCTGGAATAATGAATAGCATCGAGAAATTCAGACATTATCATAACCATTTTTTCCAGATCTGAAAATGGAATATCTTGTCCAGCATAGAGTTTTGTATAGCATTGAACAATTATTTTTTCAAGACGTCGCATCTGCCTGTGGTCGTTTCTTAGTGTATCTGTGCCGCTCATGGTCTGTTCCATCCGGTGTTAGGTAATACCGTAAACAGTATTACCTTCTTTGGGTTATATTGAATAATCGCAAAATGAGGAACCTCAGAATCTTTAATATAGTGACCTTCCGGTCCACCAATACCCAATCTGATAAGATAATTGTTAGAAGGGTCAATTTCAATTTCCTTACTCTCAAGAATGTAACCTGATAGCTTTTCCTTTACTGACTTCAAGGCTGGATAAAGACTATGAATGTGACTGTCCTGCATTATTATTTCCTCTTTATGTTCATGACCGCACAGAATGATGTGGTTTTTCATATGTTTTTTTGTCTCATCAAAAGCAGAGGAAGCCTTGAAATGATACCCAGAATAAGTAAAGAACTCAAAATCTTCTTCTGTTAACCTCTGCCAAGATTTTTGGTACAGCCAATCTTCTTCGTTTGTGATAGTTTTTGGTTTTATTTTTTTTGGGTCGAGTGGACCCCCATGAACACAGAAAATACCGTATTTTTTATCGATGAATTCTTGGTTTCCAAATGTTCCATTACCATTTTCTTTGAAAAACGAGATATCTTCTGAATTTAGTTTTGCATGCGCGTCCATGCTTTCAATCGAGCTTCTGCCTATCAACCTATTATACAAAAATGCTTCATCATGGTTTCCCATTACAGAAAAAATCGGATAATTTGTTTCAATTGACTTTAATCTGGAAAGGACCTCTTTTGGATGGGTTCCCCTTTCAAGAACGTCTCCCAGATTTATTATTCTTGAAAAGGTGCCATACTTTTTTGTAAACTCTAGACTTGATGCTATACCAAATATAGTATCTAGAGCATGAATATCAGCATGAATATCAGAAAATACTAGATCCAATGACTTATCTGATATCTCTCCTAATTTGTAATTTTTCGTGCGTTCTTTAATGTAAATATACCACCAGCTATTGCTACAGCCCCCCCCCCGATTGATGATAGAATTACAATGGTATTCCATGATGAATTACTTTGGCTTGTGTCCGTCTTAACGTCCGAATTTTGCACCGGTTGTGTGTGATATTGATCCATCATGGACATATTTTGTTTGATTGATTGCGGTGTCAATTGTTCTGTTGCCTTGTCTACTCCTTCGGTATTTGTTGCACCTCACTTAGTACAGGTGCGTTCATCTGATGCGGTAGCTTACCAATTACAGCCAAGACCTGACGTATCTGCTCGTAATTCCATCCAAGTGCCTTAAGTTCTGTCTCAAATTGTTGTTCCGAGACGACCATTTTGATATGCCGTTATGATAGAATTACCATTATCTGCAGTCTGTAGAGGAGGCAATGGAGAGCCTGGCGTAACAGTGAATTGCATTGTTTTTACGGTATAACTTTGTTCAGGATCATTTTCAAGACCCCAAGTAAGTTTGATCTCATAAGTACCTGTGGGTTGGTCTTTTGTATTACATAATGTAGAGTATCGCTCAACTGTTTTGTTGTTTACTATAACATCACAGACAGAATTTTCAAATCCGTTAAGGTATACAAGTGATGGATTACTTGTACTAAATGTTGTAAGCGTTATGGTTCTGTCAGTAAAGTCATGATTTAATGCATCACCATAAGTGTAGATCGGAAAACAATCCTCGCCACCGCATTGGCTCTGCACTGTTTGTTCCAAATGATCGTGAAAATGGAAGACATAGGTAAAGATCGGCGTATGGATAACTCTCCTTTGAAATATCTGGAATGTTAGTAACTGTAATGGTGATCTTAGTTCCAGGCGGGCCAGATGTTGGATAAATGGAGACAACGGGGCTTCCAATTTTACTCAAGCCAGTAGTTGCCCATGCGTGACTGAAAATAGGAAGAAGGATCAGCATCGTAATAGAAAGCAAGACTTTCAATTTGGTAAAAAATGCTATTTGATAACTAATAAGATTTGAGAAGGATAGATCAGGACGCTTCAATAGGCTTGCAATATTCACAGATCCAAAATAAGAAAGTAAAAGGTTGATTCAAGATAAATAAAAAATATAGCAAGTAAATGCTACCAAACAGTTGGGGTTGCTCATGTCTACCCAATGAGAAGGTCAGGACATTTTTACAATTCAAATTCTATTTCCTGGATAGAATTCCTTGGAATCTGTAAATCTTTGAACGTATCTGGATTGATTATCTTTGCCAAGATCTCAAGTCCTATTACAGTTCTCGGTCCTGGTTTGCTAAAGTATTCGTTTGCATTTACCGCATAAACCTGACCTTGTTTTACTGCTTTCAATGATCTCCATTTTTCCTTGTCTGTAAGTTTTTCATACTCTTGCATGATTCGGGTTACATCAAAGCCGCATGGCATAAGCACGATTATGTCTGGGTCAAACTTGACAATCTCATCTAGTTCCATTCTTCTTGACCGATCTCCTGTTGCACTAATTCCGTTTATTCCTCCTGCCAATTCTACCATCTGTGGAACCCAGTGACCTGCAGTAAACAACGGGTCAAGCCATTCAATACAGAGAACTTGTGGTCGTACAATTTTCTGTCTATGTTGTATAATTTTTATTCTAGCCCTCAGGTCATGAACAAAAGTTTGCGCTTTACCAAGTTTTCCTACTTTTTTGCCAAGCTCAATTATAGTATCAAGTATGTCACCAAGGCTTTGTGGGTCTAAGATTAGAACTTCGGGTTTGCCTTGCAGTATTGAGACTGCCCTGTTAATCTCTTTGGTATAAGGAGAGCATACCTCGCATATGCCTTGGGCAACGATTAGATCCGGATTTGCTTTCTTTAGTACTTGCTCGTCTAGCACATAGATGTCTTTTTTTGCCTGTACCAGCTCGACTACTTTACTGTCTATTTCTTTGCTTGTCATCTTTTTAGGATTAAAGACGGAGTTAATTGCCCTTGGTTTGGTCTTTGCCTCTGATGGATAATTACACTCATGTGTTACTGCAAGTACCTGATCTCCCGCCCCAAGTTCGTATAGTATTTCAGTTGCACTTGGGAGAAAGGAAACTATCCGGTGTTCCATTTGTCTTATTTCGTAAACGGATTCTTTAAACATACTCAATATCGCCGCGCTGAAATTACTCAAAACTTAAGAATGGCCATTTACTCGATGAGTCTGTTGGCTAGCTTTACAGTTATTGGAGGATCGTCATCTGATCATCTAGCTAGAAAAATAGCATCAAAATTAAAATCAAAATATATCGGTTGTGAATTGCGAGTATTTCCAGATGGCGAGAGCAAGATCACTTTGAAGGCAAAGCCAAAAGGAAGGATAGTCGTAGTTCATTCCGTGTATCCTCCTGTGGATTCTAATCTTGTTCGTGTTTTGGCTCTAGTTTCACAGGCCAAAAAATATTCTTCTGAGGTTTATGCTATAATTCCATACATGGGTTATGCAAGACAGGACAGAGAGTTTCTCTCAGGAGAAGTTGTCACCATCTCTCTTGTTGCAAATATGTTCAAAGTTGCAGGTGCAACAAGAATCATAGTGGTTGATATTCACAGCATACTGGCGCTAGAACATTTCCAGATACCAATAAAAAATGTGACCGCCATAGGAGAACTTGTAAAATATTTCAAGAGACTGCATCTAAAAGATCCGCTTGTAGTATCTCCAGATATTGGAGGTATTGAGAGAGCAAGGAATTTTTCAGGTCTGATGGGAGTAGACCGTATTACATTAGAAAAATACAGAGACCGAAAGACTGGGGAAGTCGTTATAAAACCAGGTAATCATCAGGAAGTAAGAAACAGGGACATCATTTTAGTCGATGATATGATAAGCACTGGGGGTAGCATTGTAAAAGCAGCGGAATATTTGAAAAGACAAAAGTGTGGTAAGATATACGCAACCTGTACTCATGCTCTTTTGATAGGAGATGCCGAAAGGAAGATCAGAAAATCTGGTGTTACAAGAATAATTAGTACGAATACCATACCTGGTAAGACAAGCGTGGTAGATGTTTCTCCTGTAATAGTGAAGGCAATAAGCTGAATGCCACAAAGTTTCTTCATACTATCTGGCGAACATTTGGAACTTGGTGCAGATGAAGTAGTTTCAATATCAAAAAGTTACGATAGCAAAACAACATGCTTGGTAGAGTCTAAACTTGTAATCATAAAATCCAATACGCCGTGGCATAAAATAGCTGAGAGGGCCACATTTGTCAGAGTTTGTGGCAATATTTCAGGTACATTCAGTGACATCTCAGAGATAGAGATTCCTGTCCAGAATCCAAAATCATTTGTCTGTAGAGTATTCAACCTGTCCTCAAAAAAGATCAATATATCCAATATTGAAAGAGATGCCGGAACCATTCTGAAAACAAGATGGAGTTCCAATGTATCGATCTCAGATCCCTCACTTATCGTATACCTAATCATTACTGATAAGGCAAAATATGTTGGCTATGCCGATAGTACAATCACTCTTAAAAGGCCAAAAAAGACAATCAAATATCCGACCGAGCTTGATTGGAAGCTAAGTAGATGCATGGTAAACTTGTCACAGCTAAAAGAAGGCGATACTTTGTGTGATCCTTTTTGTGGAACCGGCACTATACTACTTGAAGCAGAATCCATGGGAATGCATTCTATTGGAATTGATTTTGATTTTGATATGTGTGATATTACTAGAAGGAATATTGCTGCGAATGGATATGAGTCGAGAGTTGTAAATTCTACCTATCAGTTCATACCAAAGATCAAGAAAGAAATAGGTGCCATAGTTACTGATGTTCCATATGGTATTGCTTCAAGATCATCGGCTCCACCAAAAAAAGTGATCGAAGATCTGCTTTCAGCCATACCAAAGAAGATGAAATTAGTACTAGTATACAAGAAAGGAATCCATATCACAGGATTGAACAAAGCAAAGAAATACGAAATCTATAGGCATAAGAGTCTGACAAGAGTTATTGTTGTAAGATGAAATTGATATTCTTGGGTACATCAGCTGCTCAACCAACAGTAGAACGTGGGATGACTTGCATCTGCCTAGTTTTAGACAAGGAGATACTGATGTTTGATGCAGGAGAAGGCGCCCAGATCGCATTCCAAAAGGCAAAACTTGGATGGAATAAGAAGATGAAGATCTTTGTTACTCATTTACATGGAGACCACTGCGTTGGAATTCTTGGTTTGTTACAAACAATGTCGCTTCAGAATAGAACCGAACCAATAGACATCATTGGCCCTACAGGAATTGAAGAATTTCTCGCAACAAACCTGAAAATACTAAACTTTGGACTTACGTTTCCTGTTAGAATCATTAGAATAAAGGAAGGGCCAGTTTTTGATGATCCTGCATATGCAATCCATGTTTGTGAGGCGGAACACTCCATACCAGCATATTCTTACCTCTTTTCTGAAAAGGACCGCCCAGGTAAGTTTTATCCTGAGAAGGCAAAGCATCTTGGAATTCCAGAAGGAAAACTATGGAGAGATCTTCAGAATGGCAACGAGATAAAGATGATAGACAAGACGGTGAAGCCGTCTGACGTAATGGGACAGAGCAGGAGAGGTAGAAAGATAGGTATATCAGGCGATACAAGACCTACAAAGAAACTGGAAGAATTTTTCAAGGGTTGCGATTATGTCACCTTTGATTCCACATATTCTGATACATTACGTGACAAGGCAATGGAAAACTATCATTCTACTGCAAAAGAGGCTGCAGAGCTTGCCAAAAAAGCAGGAGTGACAAATCTTATTTTAACACATTTTTCTGCAAGATACAAGAATACGGATGAATTGATAGGAGAGGCAAAAATGATACATGGTTCGGTAATTGCAGCAAAGGATCTTTTAGAGATAAACATCATGTGAGACATGTTTAGACGAATTGCCGATAAACTATGCCAAGCAGAAAAAATAGTCTTTGTCACCGGAGCAGGTATTTCTCAGGAAAGTGGCATTCCAACATTTAGGGGGAATGATGGCTTGTGGAGAAAATATGATGTAATGAAGCTTGTTACAATAGATGCATTTTATGAAAACCCAAAGATTGTCTGGGAATGGTATGAAGAAAGGAGGAAAAATATTCTTGCTGCAAAGCCAAATCCCGGTCATCTCGCTATGGCAGAGCTTGAAAAACATAAGCCTGTCCATGTGTTGACACAAAACATTGATGGTATGCATGAGAGGGCTGGAAGCACTAAAGTCTATGAGCTCCATGGCAGCATTATAACAATCAAGTGCACCGTATGTGATTTCAAAGACACCGTAATGACAAGCTTCTCCGAACTTCCGCCAGTTTGCAAATGTGGGAATATCCTAAGGCCTGATGTTGTGTGGTTCGGAGAGTCACTGCCACAGGATGTGTGGCACGCAGCAATACAGCAGGCCAGTTCTTGTGATATAATGATTGTAGTCGGTACTTCACTTGCTGTATCTCCTGCAAATCTTTTACCAGTATATGCACAGCAAAACGGAGCCATCGTGGTTGAAGTGAATCCAGAAGAGACTCCAATGTCTGCAAGTATGGATCTTTCAATTCGTTCTTCTGCCGCAAAGGCCTTGCCTGAGCTTTTACTGTATTTCAGGGATAAGTTGTAGAAAATTATTCAAAAAAAGAGGTGGCATTTTCATTGAATTACTGCTACGTATCAAATAATTATTGATAAATCTATGTTTAATTGTGATAATCATGACTAATTGTTAAATATTATGAAGATGTATAATAATCAATGAGAAAATACGCAAATTCTATCGACTGAATTTGCGTGATCCTGTGAAAAACAGTACATAGTAGAGTGCACAAAGGTGCGCGAGTGGCAAGAGAATGCTTTTGCCTATACAGGATCACGCCTTTACATTTTCTGGTCATGTTACATTTTCAGTTATTGAGACGGCAAAACTGTTTTCTAAATTATCCTAAAAAAATCCTGTTTTTTGAGATACAATTTTTATCGCATAACAGCCGCTCAGAGATCTACTATGACACCAGTAGGAAACATTCCGTATTGGAGAAATCTATCCAGATGAGTTTGTAAATATTCCCGATATTGTAGAATTCTGAATGTTGGATGGAGCATAGATTGATGCATGTAATATCCCATAGATTGAGTTTTGTATGGTCATTTCTATTATGTGTGTATTTTGGGCGTCACTTATTGCAGTATGAAACTGTGATGCATAAAAAGATCCCGAGAACAAGATCTTTTCACTATTTTTCATGGTTACAGTGACTTGCATGGTCTGCCCCGTTGTGTCGTCATATGAAAGCAATACGTTTGTTCCCTGATTTATTACATTTAACTGAATAGTTTGGAAATAAGGAGGAGATACGGGAGTTGAACTGGTTGGAGCATTAGAAAAACTTGTAGTAGATGGATTTGAATTATCATTGTTATTTGAATTCACATATGGAACAACCTGAATTGTGTTTCCTTGATCAGGTGATTGTGTATCATTCTGTTTTGGAGTAATTGTTGTTACCTGCACTGGTCGGTTTACGGATAGATTGCAATTTGGAACTTGAATTATGTAAGTGAGTTCTGTCTGACCATTAATTATTTGTGCCATGTCTGGTACTGAAACTTGACATGTACCATTTGTATTCTGAAAGACTTGACCTACATGGGTTTGTTTGATAAAATCTTGTGGTGGAAGTGATGTTATGCTAGTCTGACCGGTAGCGGCAGCACCTATATTGTTTGATTGTACATTATTGTTACCATTAGTGTCGGTACTTATAGAACCAGATTGTGTAAGCGTACTTCCGTATCCTACAGAGCTTGTATCATTTCCTTTCCCATGATTAGCCGGGGCATAGTCTATGTGATTCTTGATTGCTTCAAGCGTTGGATTATGCGAATTCTTTACCAGATTAGGCACAAGAAGTACCACTGTCACGGCTATTATTCCAAATATGATTAGTTTTCTTATCAATCAAGTATCAACTCTTTATTTTTAATAAAAAACGTACAACGTATACAATTTGAGTAAATGTAGAAAAAACTTTAGTCTACAAACTCAGGGGCAAGCCAGTCAACTACTTTTTCTAAATCTTCACAATGTATTATTATCTTGATTGGTCCCATGGGAGACTCTTCTGCCTCGTCACAGATAGCAATGACATTGACATATGCTGCTTGTTTGTTAAGATAAAACCAGGTGGTGTCGCCTTTTGTGTTGTATTGTATCTGTCTTCTGTATACTCTGTTTACTTTACGCTTTTGTATTGTTTCCTTAATCTTTGATAGAGAATGTAGGTCTCTAGAGACTGCCTTTATGCTTCCATCCTTGTAGTCGCAACTAGTATTCAATATTACATTAGATACGGCAGCCCTGATCTTTTCTGGATCTTCTGATGGATTAACTGCAGCATATGTTTCTATCTTGCATACAATATCAGGGACTTTCACTTTATCCAACCCTTGATGATATCATATGCAGTGTTCACAAGATGTTCTATTGTTAGGTTGTTGTTAGAGATTGTTTCATCAGCAAGTGCAATGGATTCACTCATACCTACCCCGATTTCTCTAGAATCCCTTTTTGTAAAATCCTCCCTATCTGAAGGAGCGTCGGATCTACCACGCCCTGTTAGGAACTTGAATCTGGTATCACCTGATGCATGTATTGCAAGTATTTTCACAGTGCCAATTTTTTTTAATACCTCAATTTCTGCAAGTGACCTTACTCCGTCTACAAGTACAACATCTGAATTTGAATTCAATATATGATCTTGGATTAATTTAGCTACTGCACCAGGCCCATTCTTTTCTCGAAGATCAAGCATGAGTTTGCCTAAATTTGCACCTGTAGGTTCAATTTTTCTTCTCGTTGCCTCTGCTCTTACAGCATCTCCCATTGTTATCTTATCAAATCCCTTTGAGCTTAGAGCCTCAGCTATGGTAGTTTTGCCAGCACCAGGCATTCCCGTCAAACAGACAATAAGCTTGGTCATGTTCGCAAATTTGGCCCTCCAGTCTATGAAGCTACCGGCACTGTTCAATCTTCGGTGGATCACTAGTGATATTGCGAATAAGAAACTGGGAAATCAACCGAAGTTTGAACAATGTCAAGATACTGGAAATCATTATAGACTCTGGATTCTGAATTCCTATGATGCGCGCATTTGTAGCAGTAGAAGTTCATAGTGAAGATGTACTAGATGCAATAGCTAATCTACAGACAGATTTTGACATAAAGGCAAGCCCAGTCAACAGACAAAACATACACTTTACACTACTTTTCTTGGGAGAGATAACTGAGGATATCGCAGAAGATGTAAAAAAATCACTTTCGAGTATTGTCTTTAAGCCAATTGAATTGAGTTTTACTCATATTGGGGTATTTCCAAATACAAAATTTCCTCGAGTGATTTGGATTGGTGTGGATGAAGTCGCTTCTGAACAGCTTGTTGAACTTGCAGCTCAGGTAGAGAAAAAACTCACGCCTCTGGGATTCAAGTCAGACAAGACATTCAAGCCCCATCTTACCATATTTAGAGTAAAGAACAAGATAGATGATATCTCAAAAAAAATAGAAAAATACAGACAGGTAAACCTTGGAAAAGATGTCATTTGTGAACTAAAGTTCAAGAAAAGCATCTTAACTTCAAATGGGCCAATATATTCTGATTTACAGGTGATAAAGGCACAATGACTCGCATCTTAGAGCAGGTAAGAAAGATGTCCATTCCTACAAAAAAGGAAGAGGAAGAGATGAAGAAACTTGCCGATTCCCTAGTAAAGCAGGTAAGAGACGAGGCCTCCAAATATTCCCAGGTCGTAACCGTAGAACTTGGGGGTTCTTATGCAAAGGGAACTTGGCTCAAAGGACAGATGGATTTGGACATATTTGTCAAGCTAAAAACCGATACTGACGAGAAGACATTTGAGGATATTGGAAAGAAAATTGGCTTTGATTCCATGAAAAGATACAGGCCGTTTGTAAGATATTCTGAGCATCCATATGTGGAAGCAAGAGCTGAAGGGACCAGAGTAAATGTAGTGCCATGCTACGATGTTGAGAAGGGGCAATGGAAGAGTGCTGCCGACAGGTCTTCATTCCACACAAGATTCATTTTGGAAACATTCGATGAAAATAAAAAGAATGAAGTACGTCTTTTAAAAAAATTCCTAAGGGGTGCAGAAATTTATGGTGCAGAGATTGCCACAGAGGGCTTTGGTGGATATGTGTCGGAGGTTCTGATATATCACTTTAAAACCTTCATGGGAACCTTAGAAGCTGTATCAAATTTTGTCCAGGGTCAGACAATAGGAAATCCGACAAAGAAATTCGAGACAGCGCTTGTTTTAATTGATCCAGTTGACAGCAACCGAAATCTTGGTACGGCAATATCGGGCCAAAATGTCGCAAAATTCATTCTAGCTGCTAGATCATTTCTCAAAAAACCTTCAAGTGTATTCTTTTCTGGCAAGAAAAGAAATCCTAATGCAAAGAATCTAAAAAATACAATAGTTATAAAATTCAACTACAAAAGGCGAAGTCCTGACATAATTTGGGGACAGATAAAACGTAGCGCAACAGCGTTAACAGGTCAGCTTGAGCTTGGAGGGTTTGATGTTCTGCGCAAGAGTGCAGTAACTGATGAAGAATCAGAAGCAGCCATGATCTTCCTTCTTAGCTCACCTGTAATTGAAAAATTCATGGTCAAAAATGGACCTGAGGTATACAGAAAGTTAGACTCGGAGCATTTCATTGCAAAAAATTCAAAGAACATTCTTACTTGGGTTGATGACGACGGAAAGGTCTTATCCATGCAAGAAAGGGAATTCCATGATGCCAAAAAGTTCTTACAGTCTCTTTTAAGAGAAGACTTGACAAAGTCCGGTGTGCCAAGCGGCATCATACCAGACATCAAGCGTGGCTTTAGGATACTCTACGGAGACCAACCCGTAAGCAAATCCATTAAAAAGGCCTTGGCTGAGCTTACCTCTACCGATGGACTCGTTTTTAGTACCGACAAGTAAGCTTGGAAGGGAACCGTATTCCCTTGTTTTGGGATATCCAAGAGCTACAAAAAAAGAACTTGGAAGAAGAGTTGCCGAGCTTAAAAAACTTGGAATTAAAAGTGTATCATTTGAAGGTCCCACCATCCTAAATAACATCCCCGTCTTAGGCAAGGGCTACGTCGGTGTTGTAGTAGTTGCCAAACAAGGCAAAAAAAAAGTGGCCCTGAAAATACGCCGAATAGATTCAAGCAGACAAGAGATGCGAAGCGAAGCAAGATTTCTAAAGCTGGCAAACAAAGTAGATGTAGGTCCAAGAGTAATAGATGGCAGTAAAAATTTCATAGTAATGGAATATGTGGAAGGAAAAAAAATAATAGATTGGGCAAAGGAGCTAAAGGGAAAAGGTAAAGCTGTAAAACTCAAGACTACAATACGAAAAGTATTGGAGGATTGCCATAATTTAGACATGATTCGTCTTGATCACGGTGAGCTCAGTTACCTGCACAAGCATGTCATTGTAGGAGGATCTCCGTGCATAATAGATTTTGAAAGTGCAAGTGTAAACAGGAGAACATCGAATGTAACTTCTGCAACTCAAGGCATCTTCATTGGATCTGGCCTTTCAAATATTGTTAAAAAAATCATAAAGGTTCCTAGCACAAAATATATGATTGAATCCCTAAAAAAATATAAACATGTCCAATCCCGCGAAAACTTTGATGAAGTGTTAAGAGTATTGGGGTTGCACAAAGTTTGAGCTTGCAAAATATCAAGACAAATGCATTAAGACTATCTTTGTGCATAATACTGTCTGCCTTTATGGTAGAGATTCTTATTGGAGTTTTTTCAAACAGCTTGGCCCTAGTTACCGATAGTATTCATGCAGTACTTGATTCAGTGGTTACTGCGATATTGCTTGTGACAGCAAGATGGGCTGCAAAGCCACCCGATCGTGAGCACACGTATGGTCATGGAAAGATAGAGACTATGGGAAGTTTCATCGGCGGCATCATCATACTTGTCATAGCTTGCTTTTTCATCTTTGAGTCAATCTCAAGATTGCAAGAGCCGCGACCTGTTGTATTGCCAGGTATACTTGCAGTAGGCGCTGCTGTTTACACTCTATGTTCAGATTTTGCCAGAATTGCTATTTTAGCCAAGGCATTGAAAAAAACAGAAGGGTCGGCACTGAGAGTTGATTTATACCATGCCTTCATGGACATTGGTGCTACCTCAGTAGCCCTTGTCGGTATCGTGCTTGTCATGATGGGATTTTATCAAGGTGACTTTGTTGCTGCGTTGATATTGGGAATTTTACTTACTGCGTTGAGTCTGAAACTCATCTACAAAAATGCAATGGAGCTTACTGATGCCGTACCCGAAAGTATGGTCAAAACGGTTCATGATATAGTAGATGATACCGAAGGAGTCATGAAAACAGAATCTGTGCAGATACGAAGATCTGGAAGTGACATTTTTGCCGAAGTTACAATATCTTTGAAAGGCACAGCAAGTTTTGAAGAAGCTCATAAGATAAGTGCAAATGTGGAGAAAAACATCAAAGACAACATTGCAAACAGTAAGGTCACGATACATTTTGAGCCCGCCTGGACAGACATACCAATTGATTATATCATAAATAATGCCGCTTCTTCTGTCCAGGGAGTGCAGGGTATTCACAACATAAGCTACACCGCAAAGGAGGGGATCTTTATCAGCTTACATGTATTGGTTGACCGAAACATGTCTCTTGAAGATGCTCACAAAGTCTCAGATGAGATTGAAGTCCAGATTAAAAAATCAGTTGAAAACGTAAACCACATTACAGTTCACCTTGAACCCCATGTATCGATTCCAAAAAGTGTTCCTGTAGAGGACCTGACAATCGAGGAGCAGGTAGCGAACATCATCAAAGAATACCAAAGTGTTAAAAAAATTGGACGTGTCATTACATTCCAGCTGCAAGATATCTTCAAGGTAGACATTGACTGTTCCTTTGACGGTAATCTTACAATAGAAGAAGTCCACGGCATTATATCTGAAATAGAATACAAGATAAAAAATCAAATTAAAAATGCCATAGTAACAATACATCCCGAACCAAGTTGATATGGTATTACATGATGGAGTAAGGTTTCTCAGAAGAGACCCCATACTAGAAAAGATCATTGATTCTGTAGGAGATTATTCGTTAAAGAAGAGAAATCATCACTTTGCAGTCTTGGTAGAATCCATAGTATCCCAGCAACTTGCAACAAGAGCTGCTGAGGCGATATTTCGCAGGTTCAAAGATCTTTATCCAAAGTTCCCAACTGCGTCTGATATCCTTGCCACAAAAAAATCCAAACTTCGCTCGGTAGGACTTTCAGGTATGAAGATAGAATACATAAAGGATTTGGCAAAAAAGGTTGAACAGGGCAAGATCAAGACGAGGACACTATCGAAGATGAGTGATGAGGAAGTGATTTCATATCTAACACAGGTGAAAGGAATTGGAAGGTGGACTGCTGAGATGTTTCTCATATTCTCGCTTGGAAGACAAGATGTTCTGCCAGTTCATGATCTAGGGCTGCGAAAAGGTGTGCAGATGGCATTTTCATTCTCAAGATTACCAGAGCCAAGCGAGGTGGAAAATCTTGGCAAGCGATGGAAGCCGTACAGAAGCATAGCTACTTGGTATCTCTGGAAAAGCCTACAAAAATTTGACAAGATCGGATGATCTTATTAGGAAGGATGATCAATACTAGGCCACGGTATCGATCAAGCTTGATACAGAGGAGGCCATACAGCGTAGGACAAAGTTCTACACTAGTGATATTGTAGATAATTTCATCAGAAAGTATGGTGTACCAAAGACTAGAATCGCAATGCAAAACTTGGTAGCATTGTCAAGTGGTAAATCTGATGTGAACGACGGATTGACAGAACTTATGGGGTATGTCTACTTTCAAGTTCATCCACAACAAGTAAACATAAGAGACAAAGCAAATGGAAGACTAATTGTTTCCGTCAAAAAATAAATCAAGATCCATTCCAATGAATTAAGTAGTGCTATCCTAGCAAGATTTTATCAAACTGAAAAAAGATGACTGCCGTTGTAGAATATTTCCCAGAGGAATTTGAGCCAAGACAAATACAGAAGGACATATTGCGTGGCATAGAGCAGCAGCTCAAGTCAGGCTACAAGATTGTTGTTCTTTCTGCACCTACAGGAGTTGGCAAGTCCCTCATTGCCACTACACTTGCACGATACTATGGTAAATCGTTCATAATTACTGCCTCAAAGCAACTTCAGGACCAGTATTCAAAAGATTTCAAGTTCCTCAATCCTGTCAAGGGAAAATCTAACTTTGCATGTCTTAAATTAATGGAACATCAAGGGATAGAAAAATCAGGTGTAAAACAAGCCATACAGCGAGGACTGACATGTGAGAAGGGATTATGTGAAGAGACAGTCAGGATAAAAGGAAAGGAGGTCAAGGAGAGCTGTAAATTCAAACCTAAAATGGGCGAATTACAACCCAACTCCAAAAATCTACAGTGTTTTTACTATGAACAAAAATATCGTGCCCTAATTTCTGACCATTCTATTTGGAATTATGCATCTTATTTTCAGCTTATGAGATTTGGCAGAAAGGCATATGCAGATTATATCGGAAAGCCAGTTGCAATCTTCGATGAGGCTCACAAGATAGAAGACCAGATAATTCAGTTCATTGGTGTGGACATTTACAATGGACAGATACAGGAGTGTGGAATTGACATCAAGAATTATTCCCTCAATGACATGGAACCTGTCATTTCATTGCTTGATGATCTTGCAAAATCATATTCAAAGCAGATCAAGGATCTTCAGGAAAGCATGTCATTTCAGACAAATCCAGATTACATGTTGCTTGCAAAACTTGAATCGCGGTATGAAAAGATGGCAAATGCCCGAGTCGAACTGGAATCAAACAAGGAGAATTTTGTCCTAAATGATCCTTACTTTGACGAAAGGGGAACCTTTAGATCGCTTTCAATAAAGCCACTTGATATTTCAAAATATGTCAAGGCATTCTTTGACATTGACACGCAGATCTTCATGTCAGCTACCATAGATAAGGCAAGTTTCTGTGAAAATACAGGTCTTGAGCCCTCAGATGTTGCGTTTGTAGATACGCCCAAATCTCCTTTCTTGCCTGACAAAAGAAGGATCAATTTTCTAAATATCAGAAAGCTCAGCTATTCATCAAGTAAGGATGACGAACTTGCAGTGATATCCAAAATTGATGAGATATTATCACAGCACGTCAATGAGCGAGGTCTCATACTTACTTCCTCTGAGAAAAAATGCTTTGATATACGAAATCATCTATCAGAGAAGAACAAAAGCAGAATTAGAATTTGCCATAGCAGAAATGAAAATGGTATGACCCAAGATGAGATAATTCAAGAACATGCCATGGATGAAAACAGCGTGCTACTTTCATCTTCATTGTGGGAAGGCGTAGATTTGAAGGATGATTTGTCAAGATTCCAGATAATAGCAAAGGTGCCATATCCCAACCTGAGTGAGAAAAGAACAAAAAACAAGATGCAAAAATTTCCCTTGTGGTACAAGTCGCAGACACTGGTAAAACTATTGCAGGGCTTTGGAAGATCAATTAGAAGCGAGCAAGACTGGGCTGTTACATATGTGCTTGATACTGCAGCATATGACTTGTTGCTTCAATGCAAATCAATGGTACCAAAATCATACCATGATGTCTTGGGGTTTCCAAGCTACCCAGGATCTACATGAAAAATTCTGGAACTAGGTTAAGCTGCTTTGCTTTTAGCTGAAAAGAAGATCTAGCACGCGATCTCTCGTATTGAGTTTTCAAGCTCTGCAAGCGTAAATACAAACCTAGAACCCTCAAATTCTGTTGTGCCTTCTCGTTCCCAGTTTGCCTTGTAGGTCTTTGTCACATGCCCCCCGACAATTGAGATTATCTTTGGTACTGTCTCATACAGTTTTTCCACCTTATCTTTATCTCGTGTCATAAGCAGGGATCTGCGCCTTTTCATAAGATACTTGATGGCTACGTTTTTGTGTTGATGGCCCTCAACTTCTATCTTCTCATTGCCAAGGTCTATGACAAATTTTCTTTTTCCCATGACTTCCAAATGAAGATTTTCTACAAAAGACGGATTGACAAATCAGAGTTAGCATCTGCATCAAAAATTATGACAAAATCTCATGAAAGAATGGGACCGGCCGGACTTGAACCGGCGACCTCTAGCACCCCAGGCTAGCATCATACCAAGCTAGACTACGGTCCCTCAAGTTGCTGGCAATTGTTGAAATTATTAAATGGTGGGATTAACTTTTGTATAAAAAATTTAGTCTGATTGCTATAGCCATTTTTCAAGCCGATCTTTTTCAAACTTTTCCTTTTCTGCAAAATAATCAGACGATGGCGCATCTAACTCTGTTAGAGGAGATGGAGTTGCATACATGTCAACTCGAATGTATCCTGCAGTTTTTTTTCCTGTTTCCAAGAAACAGCCACCCTTACCATCAAATGTTGCAATCTCCTGCTCTTTCTTGATTTTGGATACAATATTTCTTGCAACGGTTACTCCTTCGTTCTCTGCAAATATTCCTGCCTTTGGTACCGCTATCTTGTCTGTTACCATTATCTGATTTACATCGCCTATAGCATAAACATTTTCAAATTTTGTCTTGCAGGATCGGTTTACTTCGATAAACCTGCCTGGCTGCGCAAGCCCGCAATCAACTGCAATAAGAGGCACCTTATGAGGAGGGATTGTAATAAGTAAATCAAAATCTGTTTCTCCAGATTCAAATTTGAGTTTGTTTTGCTCCACTGATATCGTCTTATGGTTTCCATGAAACTCTATATTCTTTGATTTTAAAATCTGCAAGATTTCCTCGCTTACCTTAGGGCCTCCTGCTGGAAGGGTGATAGGAGTGGGACTGTAAAAGTCCATCTGAATGGAGCTACTAGCCCCTGTCTCTTCAAGAACTGATCTTATCAAAAGTGCTGCTTCATATGGTGCTGGCGGACATTTGTATGGAATACCCGTAATTGCCATAGATATCTTGCCTGATTTTATATAACGTATTGCGTCTCGGATCTTTGGAACGTCATTTAGATCATATAATACCAAGCTATTTTCCTTTAGTCCTGGAATCTGTTCCGGTGCTAGTTCAGCACCCAATGCAATTATCAGATAATCATAGTGTAGTCTGCGATAGCTTGTTCTTACAATTTTGTTCTCAAGGTCTATCTTGACTACTTCTTCATTGATAAATTCAATTCCCTTTTTTGTAACAGTTTCAAGTTGTCTCTTTGAGATCTCAAATTCTCTCAAACCTGTAATTATCCAAAGCTTGACTAGGTCCATCATGAACCAGTTTTTTTTGTCAACTATTGTAATTCTAGTATCCTGAGTAAGGTTCTCACGTAGTTCGTTAGCAGCAGCAAGCCCACCAAATCCTCCACCTAAAATTACTATGTTTATCGGCCTTATGGCAAAACACCGCTCATCATTATCTTTCTTGAGTTGTTGGTCTTATGGTTATCTCATTTACATTCATGTGTGACGGTGATTCTATGGCAAACAGTATAGAATTTGCAATGTCCTCCGACTTGAGCGCCTGCATGGTTTTTGTAGATGCTACAAATGTTTCAAGCGATTTATCAGTAATCGTGTTTGTAAGTTCGGTATCCACTACTCCTGGTTCTATTGTTGTAACTCGAATGTTATTTCGTGCTGAAAGCTCCTGTCGCAACCCTTCACTAAATGCCCTGACTGCATATTTTGTTGCGCAATATACACTTCCTGCAGGAAAGACTACTCTTCCTGCAATTGATGAAATATTTACAATGTGACCAGAATTTTGCTTCAACATATGAGGTATTGCAGCGGCAGTACAATATAAGACGCCCTTTATGTTTACATCAACCATTTGTTCCCATTCATCAACTTTGAGATTCTTTACAAAGCTCAATGGCATAAGGCCTGCATTGTTGACAAGAATGTCCACTCTACCCCATTTTTTTATTGCAGCATCAATTAGATTATCGCAATCACCGCGTTTTGTAACATCACATGATATAGCAATGCATTCGCCTCCAAATTTTTCAATTTCTTTTTGTAGTTGCTCTAGTCGGTCTTTTCTTCGTGCGCCAACAACAACCTTGGCACCAGCCCTTGCTATTGAAAGTGCAGTAGCATAGCCAATTCCACTGCTTGCACCGGTCACTACAACAGTCTGACCTTTTATTGTCATGCTAAAAATCATTTTTCATCAATGCGTATTACGTAAATAAGTCTTGTCAATTAATTCCAATAATGTTCTTTTCAGTAATAAAAATTAACTTTGTTTCTAGTTCTGCTGCAAACTTGGCTTTATGACTAATGTCACTATCGAATATGTGATAGAACCTTGTTTCTTAACACTAATTTAGGATCAAATATGATTCAAATCATGGAACAATTTGATTGTGCATATTGTGGAGAAAAACAAGATCTTCCGTTTCAGTGTAATTATTGTAACGATAAGTTTTGTGCAGAACACAGATTGCCAGAAGACCACAGGTGTGTTAAGCTACACCAGATAAGAACAAGAAAATTTGGAGAAAATAAGGTTCAGAGAAGAAAAGGGATTGGAAGACAGGGATTCATAAAACGAGTATTTGGTAAGTTTAGTCAGTAGAGGGTTTTTCGTGGATTAAGTTTTGATAGTTTTGCTTGATAAAACAGGGCAAATGCCAAAGCTAGTAACACTCCTGCAGTGAGCCAGTTAGCCACTTGCATGATAAGGTAGGTTACTCCAAATCCAACACACGTTAGTGCCTGGGTTAGTAGTTTTATCCAGTTTGGTACTTTGGCTGCCCTGCTAATCATTTCTATGACAAGCATGCCTACAACAGGATACAGTATAATTTCAAAATAAACATCAAGATTCATCCCATTATCCATACAGGATTACAACCACATTGTCTAATTTTTAGTCTTCCCAACTTATCTTTACTGCTACCTTTTTGGTAATCAGGGCGCGTGCATTCTCAAACGGCAAGGTTGCTACATCCTCAGCTTCAAATGGACCATATGTCTGAAGATCTGTTCCTACAATCTGGTCTATTGGCTTGAGAAATCTTACGACAATAGTTCTAGACCGATGATTTCTTGCTACAGTTTCAAGAAGTTTTAGTCTCCCATTTAGTGTTGCAGATAGAATGGTATCCTTTCTCTGTCTTAGCTCATCTTCAGAATCAAGAATGAATCTTTCTTCATCAAGAAGATTTGAATAATCAATCTCTTCCAAACCTGTTGCTTTCTCAATTCTTATTTTTAAAAGAAGTGATGTCATTTCGGTTATCATTTTTACAAGCGAGTCTTTGATCTTGGATTCAGTTCCGTCATAGTCCTGATTTTTTAGTTTTCCAAGAAATTCTGCAATATTGCTATACAGTTTAGAGTCTAGCTCTTGTACAGAATCATTTTCTACTTCTCTGACAAGTAAGGCATACAATGAATTTGCGTCAATTTTTTTTGTTTCTGACATTTACACACCCAACAATGCTTAAATCATAGACTCCTTTGTGTTATGATCAAGGTGCAAAATTGCCATATAAAGTGATTGGTGGGGAGCCAGTATCAGTTTCTTATTCGGCTGATGAAGTTTTTGCAAAGATAAAAAACGAAGATATAAAATTCATTGATTTACAATTTACGGGTCTTAGAGGAAGATTTCATCATACGACAATTTCAGCTAACTTGTTTACTCCTCAACAGATGCAAGACGGCTTGCCAAAGCTAGATGGTTCCTCAATTGTAGGATTTGCCTCTGTCGAAGACTCTGATATGATACTAAAGCCAGACCCCAATACATTTGCAATAATTCCTTGGATGAAAAATTCCAAAACGGCCAGATTGATATGCGATATATATTGGGGTTGGGGGAAGGGCAGGCTGGAATCTGATCCGAGAGGTATAACACAAAAGGCAGAAAAGCATCTCCTTACACAGGGTTTTGACACAAGCTATTGGGGTCCAGAGGTAGAATTCTTTGTTTTTGACAGAATTCAGTGGGATGTGTTAACGCCATATAAGGGTCAATCATACTCAATAGAATCAAAGGAAGCTCCATGGAACCAGGAAGGAAAAGGATATCCAATGGCGCTAAAGAAGGGATATTATCCTAGCACTCCTGCTGACACTTTAACAGAATATAGAAATGATTGTGTAGAGTGTTTGAACGAGTATTTTGGAGTTTTATGTGATAATCATCATCATGAGGTTGCAACTGCTGGACAATGTGAGATTGACATAAGATACGATACCATGACTAATGCTGCAGATGGTGCACAGACTTACAAGTATGTTGTAAGAAATATTGCCATAAAATATGATAAGGTTGCAACAATGATGCCAAAGCCGATTTCTATGGATGCTGGTTCTGGGATGCATACCAATGTAAGCTTATGGAAAGACGGCAAGAATATGTTCTATGATAAAGATGACAAAGAAGAGATAAGCCAAGTTGCAAGGTACTATTGCGGTGGAATCATGAATCATGCAAGGGCATTGTCTGCAATTGTTGCTCCCACAACAAATTCCTACCATAGATTGGTTCCAGGATATGAGGCACCTGTGTATATTGCGTGGAGCGCAAGTAATAGATCTGCAATAATTAGAATTCCGGCTCATTTCAAGGGAGAAAAATATGCAAAGATTAAGAGATTAGAGTTCAGGGCTCCTGATCCGTCTTCAAATCCATATCTTGTATTTGCAGCCGTACTTGCTGCAGGACTTGATGGAATTAAAAAGAAGACAGACCCGGGCGATCCAGTTAATGAAGATATTTACAAGATGACCAAAGTTCAGCGCGATGCAAAGGGAATCAAGGATTTGCCTGCAAGTTTGGGAGAAGCACTTGATGAACTTGAAAGTGATAGGGCATTTCTCAGTCCAATATTTTCAGGGGATACCATTGATAAGATAATTGAAGTAGAAAGGGCAGATGATCATGAGATCTCAATAAGACCTCATCCTCACGAGTTTTATCTCTATTTTGATATCTAAATTTGGCCTATTGCGGCGTATACTAAAAACAGCGCTATTGCCATTATAGTCAGGCCAATGATAAGATATGCTCTCCTATGACGTTCGCTAGACCCTGCCTTGTAAAGAGAGACAGCACCTGCCAGGCCTACAAAGAGAATTAGTGTTCCTATTATGACTGGGTCCCAAGCACTGTGAGTGATAACAGGATAAAAAGCTCCAGAGAGCAGTGCAAAGAAAACCGCCAGATAGATGTATTTTGCACCTGCAAAGATTTTGTTGTCTAGCTGCATAGGATTGCCTATCTAGAATAGTCAAATAAACCTTTGAGAAGAAAAAGTTCTCTATTCCATACCCATAGGTGGCATACCCATACCGCCCATGCCACCCATTCCTTCCATACCGCCCATGCCACCCATTCCTCCCATACCACCGCCTGGGGGTCCAGAAGTTTTGGTTACTGAAATCACATCATCAATTCTTAAAATCATACATGCAGCCTCTGTTGCAGATGAAATTATTTGGTTTTTTACTGCTAGCGGTTCGAAGATATCTGTAGCATGCATGCTTGCTACCTGGCCTTTCATAACATCAATGCCAGTCCACTTGTTTCCTTTCAATTGTTTTGATCTCAAGGAAGCAAGGGTATCAATTGGATCCATTCCTGCATTCTCGGCAAGCGTAATTGGAATCACTTCAAGAGAATCAGCAAATTTTTCTACTGCTAACTGCTCTCTTCCTTCAAGCGATTTTGCCCATTCTCGAAGCTTTGTTGCAGCATAAGTTTCTGGAGCACCCCCGCCAGCTACTATCATTGGGTTTTCCATTACATCTTTTACGACCATTAACGCGTCATGAACAGACCTTTCAACTTCGTCAACAACTCTTTGTGAGCCTCCTCTTACAAGAAAAGTTACTGCCTTGGGATGTTTGCACCCTTCAACAAAGACCCACCTGTCACTCTCAATCTTTCTCTCTTCTACTAGTTCAGCAGAACCAAGATCCTTTTCAAATAAATCATCAAGATTTGTAATCATTCTTGCACCGGTTGCCTTGGCAAGTTTTGTCATATCGCTTTCTTTTACTCTTCTAACAGTAAGAACTCCTGCTTTTGCAAGATAGTGTTGTGCCATGTCATCTATACCCTTTTGACAGAACAGAACATTGGCACCAGATGCAACTACCTTGTCAACCATATTCTTAATCATTCTACCCTCTTCGTCAAGAAATGACTTCATCTGCTGTGGGTTCTGTATGTTTATCTTGGCATCAAATTCCGTCTTGTCAATCTCAAGCGCGTTGTTTATTATGGCAATCTTTGCCTTTTCAATCTTCTTTGGCATTCCGCTGTGAACAACTTCCTTGTCAAGTATGATTCCTTTAGTAAGACTGGAATCTTTGATCGAGCCACCGGCCTTCTTTTCTACTTTTATGTCGTCAATATCCACTCGGTATCCATCCTCGGTTTTTTCCGCAATTGTTATTACTGCCTTTACTATCATGTCTGCCAAGTTTGCAGAGTCTCTTCTGACAAGTTTTGTTTGCATTGACGTCCTTGCTATTCTCTCAAGAACCTCTTTATCAGTAGGAGAAACCTTGTCTGCTATCTTTTCCAAAAACTCTTTTGCTTTCTGGGCAGCCTTTCTGTAACCATCAACTATTATCGTTGGATGTACATCCTGCAAAACGAGAGATTCAGCATTTTCTAAAAGTGCGCCCGCAAGTATTACTGCAGAGGTTGTTCCATCTCCTACCTCATTATCGGTTGCTTTGGAGATCTCAACTAGCATCTTTGCTGCCGGATGCTGGACGTCAATTTCCTTTAGAATAGTAGCGCCGTCATTTGTAATTGTAACATCGCCAAGCGAGTCTACAAGCATCTTGTCCATTCCACGTGGACCAAGGCTGGTATGAATAATTTCTGCAATCAGTTTTGCTGCAGAAATGTTATTTTTCTGGGCATCACGGCCCTTAGTCTGTGTTGCACCGTCTTTTAGTATAACAACGGGAATTCCTCCCGATGAGGCTTGAATTGACATATTTGAGCTGAGATCGATTTTCCCTTATTATTTCTTTATGTAGACCAAAACTCTTGACCTGTTGAACAAATTTTTGATAGTGCAGAACGATGTTTTAAATTAGGAAAACTGATCGAACAACGTATGTCACGTTCCTCATCACGTGTTGCTTATAATGAAATACTGTCGATGCTCAAGACACATAACCAATGGTTTGCAGATTCAATTCCACTAATTGCAAGTGAAAACATTCCAAGTCCGGCAGTTAGGGAAGCAACTATTTCTGACTTTGCAAATAGATATGCAGAAGGCTGGCCTGGTGAGCGCGTTTATGCTGGATGCACCTACATAGACAAAGTAGAGTTCAAGTGTATGGAACTTGCCCAGAAGTTATTCAAGGCAGAGTTTGTTGATGTAAGGCCAATTTCTGGCGTTGTTGCTAACTTGGTGATCTATTCCGCATTTACTAATCCAGGAGATACAATGCTTGCACCGTCTATTCCATCTGGTGGCCATATATCACACGGTAAGAAGGAACATGCAGGCACTGCAGGACTTGTTCATGGACTAGATATCGAGTTTTATCCATTTGATGTAGAAGAGATGACAATTGATGTGGACAAGACAAAGCAGAAGATACAAGAGCTTGAAAAAGCAGGTAAAACCCCAAAGCTTGCGATGTTTGGGGGCTCGGTTTTTTTATTTCCACATCCAGTAAAGGAACTTGCTGATTTTCTCAAAAGTTACAATATGTTCATAAATTATGATGGAGCTCATGTTGCAGGATTAATTGCAGGCGGTCAGTTCCAAGATCCTCTCAGGGAGGGTGCTGATGCAATAACTATGAGTACACATAAGACCTTGTTTGGCCCTCAGGGAGGAATGATATGTTCGTTTAACAAGTATAGTGACGAGATCAAAAAGGCAACTTTCCCAGGTATGACAAGCAATCATCACTTGCATCACATGGCTGGAAAGGCCATTGCATTTACAGAGATGCTAGAATTTGGTAAAAAATATGCAATCCAAGTAGTCAAGAATGCAAAGGCCTTGGCAGAAGCTCTGAGCTCATCTGGTTTCATGGTGCTTGGAGAGAAACGGGGATTTACAAAATCACATCAAATTGTAGTAAACGTTCTCTCATTTGGAGATGGTGGTACCATCGAAGCTGATCTAGAAAAGGCGAACATCATCATAAACAGGCAGCTTATTCCGGGAGACATCAAGGCAGGACGCAACTACTTCCACCCCGGGGGCATGCGACTTGGAGTTGCCGAACTAACAAGACTTGGTATGAGAGAATCTCAAATGAAGCAGGTTGCAGAATTTATCAAAAATGTAGTTGTAGATAAAAAAGATAAAAAGAAGATTGCGTTAGAGATCAAGCGATTTAGAAAAAAGTTCCAGAAAGTCCACTATTGTTTTGAGAGCAAGATGGGTGGATATGACTATGTTAGGCTTCGTTAGGCATAATCTGTAAGTAAGGCCTGATTACTATCTTCTTTGCCAAATACAAGTTCAAGCTCGTCCAGTAAAGAGAGCACCCTTCCTCTCAGGTATGGCTCAATCCTATACTTGCCAAGCATTCTTTTTGCAAGCTTGAGATACTTTTGGACAGACGGTCTTGTCATTGTTTGAATAAGTTTGTTTTCACATTCGAGACATTTTCCCATAAGAGGAATTCTTCTATAGCTTGCACCGCATGATGTACACCTAAATGATTGACCGGAATATGCTCGAAGGTTTCCCATTATGTCAGGCAAAAGATGAGTAGTCATTACCATAGAAATTACCTCACTTGGGTCTACTGCATTGATCATATCTGCAGTCCTAATTTGCATATCTAGTTTTTCAAGAACTGATCCAAGAGTAGAATATGCGCTGCGCGATTTTGATGTAGTAAGAGTGCTAGTGATATGCGTGAATCCATAGCCAAAGAATTGTTTTTCAGTCTCTAACCTTGATTTTAGAATTTCAACGCCTTTGATCTCGCTTGCTTTTTCTTTTTGTAGTGTAGCCTCAAAAAATGACAAGGGATAGTTGTCTGCTATCTCAAAGTTGTGAGCTTGCCTTTGTACTTCTTGTGGTATTACGATTGGCTGTACAAGCAATGGCGCATCCATCAGCCCTCCAATTCTGTCAGACAGGAATAATCTTGAAAAGTTGAGCAGACTATCCATCAATAGCATGATCGAGTCGGCATCGCCATCCGCATCCCTTCTTTTTGCAGAGTGCCACACAGCAGTACCAAGGCAGACCTGGGTATTGGTATAGCCAATGATTCTTCCCACAATTCCAACAGAGGTATGCGGCGCAAGTCCAATTATCAAATGACCAACCAGGTCATCGGTCTTTTTTGTATTATAGTATGTTGGATGGGCAAATAATTTTACAAGTTCTCTGTCCAGATATTGGCAAACTAGAACCAAGCTTTCTCCGCATTCTTTTGGAATTATGACGTCCTGAGTTTTCAGTTCAATTAACTGATCAGGATTTACAAGCGGGTTGCCCTCGGTATCATATGCGTATCCAAGCTCCACGAGTTTCTCAGGTGTTGTGCCAATCCAAGATGGCTTGAAGTGTGAGAGTGGTGCGTTTGTTGCATCGAATCTGATTGTGCCGTCCTTGAATACATTAAGATTCAAGCTCTGTCGTATGAGCCCTTTTTCCAGTGGCTCTGGCACCCGGTCTTGGTTAATGAGTTCCTTTACTCCCTTAAATGGCTCTTGGGCCCTAACGCCGGTTCTTTCTTGTGCAGAATAAAGCAGTTCCTTGAGTGGAAATGCACGATACGAGTGAGCAGATGCTCTAACTTTACACTTGGGACAGTGAGCTTCTCCTAGTTCATCGCGGCATTTTGGACAGACAAATGTTATGATAGTCTTGGCCTTACACCGTTGGCATGTTATACTAATTGAAGGCTGGTTGCAGTTTTTGCACATTCTGTTATTGATGTTACAGTAAAAGTTGGGTTGTTTTACTGCCTTGAGAAGATCGCGGGACGCACCACCCTTACTTCCAACCGGAAATAGTGTATGTACTGGAGGCTTCATCTTTCGAAGTGATGCCTTTTCAGGCCTGCCGACCCTTACTCCTACTGCCGTTGAAAACTTGGGCCTTACCTTGATTCCTGATGAGATTGAAATTATTTCTGGAACTGATAGTGTCTTATCCAATTGAATTGGCTTTCTAAAAAGCAAGTAAGAGAAAATTTTTGCCTCATCGTCTTTTAGCATAATTGTATCGCCTGTCACCTCATGAGGCACGCCAAGTTTTTCCAAGATCTCTTTTACATCTTTTTGATAAACAACCAGATCTGATTCTATCTTGTCTGGATTGAGGATCTTTTCTAGTTCTTCAGCTGTAATCTGGTCCCAATAATACAGATAGTGTGGATGGAGCCCGATTCCAAAGTTAAGCGATATCCTGAATGCCTCTTCAAGGTCTGGAATCTTGTGTATATTGCTTAATAGATCAAGGTCGTCTGGCTCATACTTGGCAATTTTTTCTTTTAGCTCCTCAATCCAGAACTCCTCAACATATCCAGTTGGGATAAGCTCTGCATTGTTCTCAAGAAAGTCGCCATAGCTTATGAGAATATCTCCAAGATGTAGAATTTTTTCAATGTGTAGTTTTAGCTGAATTCCGTGGGAGGTATCCCTTATCTTGACTACATTTCCATTGTCTAGCCTGACAATTGGAGTATCAATTGAATCAACAAATGCAATAGTTGAGGCCTTTCCTGGGATGTCGAGCTTTATCTGAGTGCCAACTGCAACGACATGATCTAAAATTTCTGCAACTACTGGATGGATCCCAACTGATGCAAAGCCTGTGTTACATGCTCTTCCATATCGTAATCTGAACCCGCCAAGTTTTTTTGGCATTGAAAGAACAGACCTGCCAGTAATTACCTCTCTCATTCTATGAGCTGCTGCATCCTCGTCTCCTGTCTGGATTGCTCCCTTTAGCTCCTTGAGCCACTCCCAACCGTCTAGTTTGAATAGATCAATTAATTTTAGCAACTTGCGAGACCTACCAATGAGTCCATCGTTGAGTACACGAAGTGCCCCTCCCCGAACTCTATTGGTGTTTATTCTTACCATGTTTCTGTGACTTACAATCTCAACTGGGTCGGTATCTATGCCGTTAAGTTCCACAGGAATGTTGGAAATGGTGGCTACCACATCCTCATCTGGGACATGGAACTGAAAGCTTCCTACCTCTCTTTCATAGAGACGCAGTTCCTCTACAAATCGTCCTGTCTCATCATCGTATGAGTTGGCTTGATACTTGCCAAGTCCGGCAATCTTGCGTACGTGGTCTGCAATAAGTATGGTAGATGCTGCTTCCGTACCCCCTGCAGAACGTATGGGTCCTGCAAATGAGATGGATAAATAGTCAGAACCGTCTGCGTTCTTCTTTATCTTAATCTCGCTTATTCCCTGAAGAGGGGCTATTGTCACGCCTTCAGTCACTATTGCCAGTCCTACACGTACTGCAAGGTCAAGCTTCTCTTGCAGCTCTGTCTCAGGACCGGAATACTTGCCCTGAGCTATCTCTTCTGCAAGCTTGAGTGCTGCCAGCTCCTTTGTTGTTGTCTGGATGAGGTTTCTGAGATTTTCTGTAACGTCAATGTCGTGCATTTTGGATACACGATCAGCTAGATCAAACGCTATCTTGGGCTCTACCATTCCAGAGGAATCGGCAAGTGTAGCCTTTGCAGCAGCAGCTTTTTCAAAAATAGAAAAGACCTCGTTTGATAGCTTGCTGTAATAATCAAAATATGATTCTGGCATTGGGACTTCCTTGAGTCTCAGTGCGATATTTTCAGACATGTTATTTCCTTACGGACTGGATGGTTTTTACGATATCGGCTATTGTCTTGAAACTTCCGCCTTTTTCAATAAATGTACCAATTACTATGGCATCAGCACCTGCCTTTACGATCTCACCAGCAGTATAGGCGCTTCTAATTCCCCCCCCAACTATGAGAAATCCCTTAAAGAGTTTTCTAACAGCTGCTACCATCTCTGGCCTAACGTTTGATTTTGCGCCAGAGCCTGCTTCAAGATATACAAATCTCATGCCCATGAATTGTGCGGACAGGGCATACATGGCTGCCAAGTTTGGCTTGTCAAATGGTATGGTTCTTGCAGAGCCGACGTGCCACGCCGTTGTGCCCTCGCCAATTATGATGTATGCTGTTGGTAGAGGTTCGAGGCCAAATCTAAGTACATTTGGGGCTCCCAGTGCCTGAGCTTGAGAGATGAAATATGGATTATCAGAGTTCAACAATGAGCTAAACAGTATGGCGTCTGCTCCAGGAACAACACCTGTAACATTTCCCGGAAATAGTATTACGGGAATCTTAACAGATTTTTTGATGTTTTTGACAGTTTCTGCCATGGTTATCTGATCGGTTGCAGATGAGCCTCCAACCAGTATGATTGAAGCGCCATTTTTTTCTGCATTCTTGGCAAGATGTGCTGCAGAATTTTTTCCATCATTTTCAGAGTCAATTAATACGAAGAGTAAAGCTCCTTTCTTATTTCTGGAGGCTGTTAGGTATTGTTCTACACTTTGCATATGACTGGTTGATAGCTATTCGTTAAAAGTTTAATTGAACAAAGTTATACAGATATGTATAGCTTTGAGTACACTTCCAGAAGGTAATTTAAATAACATAATAAGACAAATTATAAAAAAATCATCATTTACAGAGCGTCAAATTGAAATTATTTTAAAAAGACGGAACCTGTTAAACTCGCAGTTTACCATAACTAAAGGGGCTTTCTATAGACAAGTTGGACAGTCTAGTGAGAAGTTCCAAGCGTTATGCTATTCCTGGATACTGTTCAGAGCGCTAGGTATCATTAATGAAGAGGATGTGGATGTGATAAACCGCCTCTCAGAACAGGTTTCTGTGATTAAAAACAGTGATGTTTTTCCTGAACGTGAGGAACAGATCATGACTGTGATACGAGAGTTACTAGCACGAATGTGTAAACTGTGATGTTTTATGCGTATGAACATGTGATAAAGATGTTTGTGATTGATGTGTATTGTGTAAAACTATTTTACTCAAACATGATAAATCACATTAGTTTATGATATGTAGTGATGTTAGTAGACATAGATGTAGGAACGATTTTGGGCGTGATGGCCTCATTTGTGATTGGTATTGCATGTATAGTAGTATAC
>VFSW01001747.1_pt1 | contig 33128 bp, 32 predicted proteins | sample 5358111 | NCBI WGS metagenome assembly VFSW01 (sample SAMN11554181, study PRJNA540505) | mine drainage metagenome | isolation source: sediment from site ElyBrook_90M | place: USA: Ely Copper Mine, Vershire, VT | collected 2017
CGGAACAAAAAAGACCGAAAGGAAAATGGGGCGCGGCTTATTGCCGGGCCCCGTTGCAGTTGGCTGGAGAGAGAGGCCAGAATCAAGCATCCTCATGATGGGTCATGAGGGTGCTGATAAAAGCAGCGTAAGACGCAGCCCGATCACATTTGTCACGAGAATGTAAAATTGCGCCGCACACTACGCAGCGGCGCCTCAGGCTGCCACGTCGCTCGCGGCCTCAGGGCCGGAAAACTCAGAACCGATTGGCCACGGATTAGCACGGATTGACACGGATCAAAACATTGTTACCGCTGTGAATCAAACTTTTCTAGTTTGAGGTTGCTCTATCCGTGAAAATTCGTGTAATCCGTGGCTTGTTTTCCCTGGCTAATTGCTAACGGCTGGCGCTCAGCTCCCGCAGGCGCGTGACGGTTTCCACCACACGATCGGCTACGTAATCAACCTCGGCTTCAGTGTTGAAGCGACCGATGCCGAAGCGGATCGAGCTATGCGCCAGGTCGTCGCCTATGCCGATCGCTCGGAGCACGTGAGAGGGCTCGATGGCCGCCGCGGAACACGCCGAACCGCTGGAAACCGCGATGTCGTTGAGGGCCATCATCAGGGACTCGCCGTCGACGTGCGCAAAGCTGAGATTGAGGTTGCCGGGCAGTCGCTGCTCAGTGGACCCGTTGACGTAGACCTCATCAAGGCGGCCGAGGATGCGGTCGCGCAGGCGATTGCGCTTGCCGGCGAGGTGACAGGATTCCTTCAGCATTTCTTCCTGCGCGATGGCGCAAGCCTTACCCAGGCCGACGATGCCCGGGACGTTGAGCGTGCCGGAGCGCATTCCGTGTTCGTGTCCGCCACCATCAATGATGGCTGAAATATGCACGCGCGGATTCTTGCCACGCACATACAACGCACCGACACCCTTGGGGCCGTATAGCTTGTGGCCGGCGATCGACATCAGGTCGATGTTCTTCTTGTTCACGTCCATCGGGACCTTACCGATGGACTGCGCCGCGTCGGTATGGAAGATCACTCCACGCTCGTGGCAGAGTTTGCCGATTTCCTCAATCGGCTGCAGAACTCCGATTTCGTTGTTCGCGGACATGATCGTGACCAGAATCGTCTTGTCATCCACGGCGCGCTTCAAGTCGTCGAGGTCGACCAGACCATCTTTCTGCACCGGCAGGTACGTCACGCGGTATCCGTATTTCTCCAAATGCTTACAAGTATCGAGGACCGCCTTGTGTTCGGTGACCGCGGTGATAATGTGGTTGCCCTTTTCGCGATGCATTTCGGCGACGCCCTTGATAGCAAGGTTGTCGCTCTCGGTGGCGCCAGAGGTAAAGATGATTTCTTTGGCGGTGGCGCCTACCAGCTTCGCGACGCGCGCGCGCGCGGCTTCCACGCCTTCTCCGGCAGCCCAGCCAAACGAGTGATTAAGGCTGGCCGCGTTGCCGAACTTCTCCACGAAATAGGGCAGCATTTCTTCCAGCACTCGCGGATCCATGGGGGTCGTGGAGTGGTTGTCCATGTAAATCGGCAGCTTCACCCCTTCGGGGACAGAGTGCCGGGTTTGTGCAAGCGCCTGGAGGGTGTTTGCGTGAGTGCTCATGAATGACCTTCTCCTGCCATGTTCCTGTCCAGCTTTTGTGTGAGCCGGATCGCGACGCTGATCGTCAAACGATTCTACTGCCGCGCCCGCTATCCCACAAAGAGTTTCGCGGGCCGGGATAAGGGCGGAATTGAACGGTAACTATCTGAGACTGAGCGGTTTACACGAGGCGACCGCACGGACGGAAGCGCGTCGTCCGCGCCCATTGCTCCGGAATGCGGAATGCTTGCCTGCTCAATTCACAGCAATACCACATGCAAGGGCTTGACAAGTTGCCCAGCCGGTCTAAAATACCGGAAATTCCGGCGAATTACGTTCCCGCCTTCGGTTCCTGAGGATACTTCCGGATTTATGACCTCCAAGTCGCCCTCTCCTCCTCAAAGCGCAGATAAGAAACCACCTTGCAAGCACCCGCGTGTGCAGATTGTGAGCCGCGACGAAGACGCTGAATTCGTGGAATGCCTGGAATGCGGCGAGATCTTCGAATACAGCGAATTCGAGGACATGAGTATCGAGGAACGCGCCCAAAGCAGCGACCTCTGAATTCCGCCGGCGGCAATAGCCCATGACAAAGGTAACCATTGCACGCCGCTTCGCTGTTGTTACGAGCGGTAGGGACTGCTAGTGTCCAGCCATGGGGCGGGGGGGGCGCGTGTCCGCTCGCCTCCACTTTCATATGCCTGCCGTCGCATTGGTTGTCGACGATTCCATGCTGATCCGGTATACGGTGAGCCGTTTCCTGGAGAAGCACGGCTTCTCGGTGGAATCCGCCGGGAACGGCATCGAAGCTCTCGAAATCCTGAACCGCGTGCACCCGGACCTGATCGTTACCGACTTGCACATGCCAAAAATGTCGGGTCACGAACTGATTGTTGCTCTCAAAAGCAAGCCGGAAACGGCCAAAATTCCCATTCTCATCATCGCCAACCGAGCCTTCACGTCGACCAAGTCTGAGAAACTCGCCAACTTCGTCGTGTACAAGAACATAGACATCGAAGACCAGCTGGAAATAGCGCTCAGCACGCTGCGTGGTAAGGCGAGCGCCAAGAAGCACGCGGCGACCAAATAGCTGCTGACGAATCTGATCGGCAACCCCAGGAAGAAACAGGCACGCTCACTTAAAGTCGCATCCCAGCCTCGGCCGAGAAGTCCATCGGCGCAAAATCTTTCGACAGGAACTTGGGATAGGCGGCGGCGGCGATCATGGCCGCGTTGTCGGTCGATAGCCGGCGTGACGGAAAATACACGGGCAGGCCCTCCGCGGCCGCGTCGCGCTCGAAGGTGCGCCGCAGTTCGCTGTTGGCAGCCACTCCGCCCGTGACGAAGAGTGTGGCCACGTCGAAAGCCCGGGCCGCAGCCAGAGTCCGACCTGCCAGGTCTTCCACGATCGAGCGCTGGAATGACGCCACCAGGTTGAGCGTTTGCGTGTCGCAGTGGGCGAGGTAATCCTCGAGCGTTGGTTTGGCGATGCTTGCCAGGGAGTTGCGGCGGCGTTCAACGGCGGCGCGCATGTCCTGAGCCTCGACATAGCGCAACACGGCCGTCTTGATGCCGCTGTAAGAAAAGTCGAAGCGGGGAGGATCTTTATGTGGGCGATCTGCGTCAGGACGATCCGCGTCGGGCTCGGCGCGGCCTTGAGCTCCGTCACGCCGGTCGCGATGTTTGATCTGCGCTGGCGGAAACTTCATGGCTCGGGGGTCGCCCTGCGGAGCGAGGCGGTCGATAATCGGGCCGCCGGGATAACCCAGGCCCAGCAGCTTGGCAACTTTGTCAAAGGCCTCGCCGGCTGCGTCATCTCGGGTGTGGCCGACATTCTCGTAAGTCCAGCCGTCGGCTTTCTGTTCCGCGAGATACAGATGCGTGTGTCCTCCCGATACGACCAGAGCCAGCACGGGAAACTGCAACTCGTGGATGCCCTTCTGCCGCCCTTCGAGGAGAACAGCATGGATATGCCCCTCGAGATGGTTCACCGCGATCAATGGCTTGTCGAGGGCGAACGCTAAAGCCTTGGCGTAGCTGATGCCCACCATGAGCGCCCCGGCAAGGCCGGGTCCCTGCGTGACCGCGATGGCGTCCACCGAAGAATAAGTCTGCTTCGCTTCGGCCAGGGCCTGGCGTACCACGGGGACGATGGCGCGAAGATGCTCGCGTGACGCCAGTTCGGGGACGACGCCGCCATAAGGCTGGTGCATCGCGATCTGCGAAGCCACCACATTCGAGATCACCTGCTCTCCGGAGCGCACCACGGCCGCGGCAGTTTCGTCGCAGGAACTTTCGATGCCGAGGATGTAGGCGAAGGGCACGGTTACTAGTTTCCAGTTTCTGGTTTCTAGTTGCAAGCCGACCGCTAACTGGCGGCACATTCAGGCGTCGGGCGCGAAGGCTATATGATTACACTTTCATGGCCGATTTACTCAAGCATGTCGTGGAGTCAGGATTTTCTTCCGCTGCATTCTCGACGACAATTGTTCGGACCTTGCGGCAGCAAGGCTTTCAGGCCTACCTGGTCGGTGGATGCGTGCGCGATCTGCTGCTGGGGCGGGAACCGAAAGACTATGACGTGGCCACGAATGCTACTCCCGAGCAGGTGATGGCGATCTTTCCTGAGACCTACGCAGTGGGAGCGCAGTTTGGCGTGGTGCTCGTGCCTGTGCCGGAGAGAGACGTTGCAAGCAACGTCTCTACGGAGAACGCGGATCGCGTGGACGTAAGCGCTTCCACTCACGCTCACGCTGTGGAGGTCGCCACCTTCCGCAGCGACATTGGCTATTCGGATGGGCGCCATCCTGATGAAGTTCGCTTCGCGCAGGATCCGCGGGAAGACGTAGCTCGCCGCGACTTTACCATCAACGGGATGCTGCTCGATCCGATGAGCGGCGAAGTCCTCGACTTTGTGGGCGGGCGCAAAGACCTGGAGGAAAAGATAGTCCGCGCCATTGCCGATCCCGAACAACGCTTCACCGAGGACAAGCTCCGCATGCTACGGGCGGTGCGTTTTGCGGCGCGTTTCGAATACACGATCGAGCCGGGCACGCTTGCCGCGATCCGGAGGCTGGCTCACGAGATTCACGCCGTCTCGCGAGAGCGAGTGCGCGACGAACTCACACGCATGCTCACGGAAGGGCATGCTCGCCGCGCGTTCCTGCTGCTCGACGATAGCGGCTTGTTGCAGGAAGTCCTGCCGGAGATTTCCGCGATGAAGGGAGTGCAACAGCCGCCGCAGTTTCACCCCGAAGGCGACGTGTTTGTGCACACGCTGCTGCTCCTCGACAACCTGCCGCGGCCCTGCCCGCCCGCGCTGGCATGGGGAGCGCTGCTGCACGACGTGGGAAAGCCGTCAACGTTTCGGGTAGCGCCCGACCGCATCCGCTTCGATGGGCATGTGGACGTCGGCGTGAAGATGGCAGAGGAAATCTGCCGTCGACTGCGGTTTTCGGGCGATGACGCCGAGCAGGTTCTGGCCCTGGTGGACAATCACATGCGCTTTGGCCATGCCACGCGAATGAGCGAGTCTACGCTGAAGAAGTTTCTGCGCATGCCACGCTTCGACCAACACCTGGCGCTCCACCGAGCTGACTCTCTGGCCAGCCACGGGAATCTGAGCACGTATGAATTTGTGAAAGAGAAACTAGTTGCGATTCCGCCGGAAAAGAGAAGGCCGTCGCCTCTGGTCAGAGGTGACGATCTGATTGCAGCGGGATATGCGCCTGGGCCCAAGTTTCGCGAGATTCTGGCAGCCGTGGAGGATGCGCAGCTCGAGGGACGGTTGGCCTCGAAGGATTCGGCATTGAAATTTGTGAGGAGCGAGTTTCCCAGCGAACGCTGATTCGGGCGCAACCGTCGATGCGGCGGAATGCTAAAATCGGAACTTCGATTGTCGTAAGCGGGCCGACCGCTGACCGGAACGGAGTTCTGCTTGGAGCAGGCTGGAGCGGGATTGGAGAAGGTGGTCGCCGATTCTTTGCGGAGAATGCCGGTGGCCGATGCGTGCCTAACGGCATGGCCGCTGGTGTGCGGATCAACCGTCGCGGAGCGCACGCGCGCGTTGGATTTCGCGGCCGGAGTGTTGCGGGTCGAGGTGGCTGATGCTGGGTGGAGACGCGAACTGCAGGCTCTGGCGCCGCGCTACGTGGCTGCGATCAATCGGTACACGACCGAGAGCGTCCAGAGGATTGAGTTCGTGATCGCTTCGCAGGCGGGCGCGAGCCAGCCCCTGCCGTGAGCTGGTTCGCCGAAAGATATATCTGATGAAAGTCACCGAAAAAGACGTTTCTTACGTGGCCGACCTGGCCAATCTGGAACTCACGGCCGAAGAGCGTACGGGCATGGTGCGCGATCTGAACTCGATTTTGGATTATGTCGACATGCTCAACGAGCTCGACACGTCGGACGTCCCGCCCATGGCGCAGGTTTCCGATCGCTATGGCGTTGACGAATCCAAGCAGGGCAGCGAACGCTTCGCATACGCCAACCGCGAGGATGTTATCGAGGGCCTGCGTAAATCGCTGCCACAGGAAGTGGCGCTCGAGAACGCTCCGGATTCGGACGGAAAGTTTTTCCGAGTGCCGAAAGTGATTGAAAGATAAATGCAGAATGCAGAAGCTAGAATGCGGAAGTTGAGATCGCCGCGGGGTTCACTTCTGAGTTCTCACTTGTGACTTTTGACTTCTGACTTTGCCCATGGAATTAGCTTCGCTCACGATCGACACCGCGCGTTCCGCCGTGCAGGAACGCAAGACGAGCGCGCTCGCGCTGGCCGAGGCTTACTACGCCCGCATTCAGAAGGAAGATGGCCAGATCGGCGCTTTTCTCACGCTGTCGAAAGAGCGCGCGCTGGAGCAGGCGGACCGAATGGACCGCATGGCCGCTGCGGGTGAGGCGTTGCCTCCGCTGGGCGGCGTGCCGCTTGCAGTCAAAGACGTGATGAGCACACGCGGTGTGCGCACGACTGCGGGATCGAAAATCCTGAGCAAATACATTCCACCCTACGATTGCACGGCAGTCGCGCGCCTGGAGGCCGCAGGTGCGATGGTGATCGGCAAGACGAATTGCGACGAGTTTGCCATGGGCTCGTCGAACGAGAACTCTGGATTTCATCCCGTGCGCAATCCGCGCGATCTGAACCGCGTGCCCGGAGGCTCCTCTGGCGGTTCGGCCGCGGCAGTGGCGTCCGATATGGCGGTGGCTGCGTTAGGCTCCGATACAGGCGGATCGATTCGCCAGCCCGCTTCATTTTGCGGCGTGGTCGGCCTGATGCCTACTTATGGGCGCGTGTCGCGTTACGGACTGATCGCATTTGCATCGTCGCTCGATCACATTGGACCGCTGGCCAAGACGGTGAAGGATGCGGCGATCGTTTTGCGCACGATTGCCGGCCGCGATCCCATGGACTCCACATCAGCCGATGTCCCTGTGCCTGATTACGTTGCGGAACTCGAGAAGCCGGTGCGCGGCCTGAAGCTGGGCGTGGCGAAGGAATATTTCGGCGAAGGGCTGGACGACGAAGTCCGGCAAGCGGTGGAAGCGGCCATCGACAGGCTGAAGGGGCTCGGGTGCGAGATCGTTCCCGTCTCCTTGCCCCACACGCCCTACGCGATCCCGACCTATTATTTGGTCGCAACGGCGGAGGCCTCATCGAATCTCGCACGGTACGACGGGGTGCGCTACGGCCACCGGGCGAACGGAGTGAAGACGCTCACGGAGATGTACCGCCGCAGCCGCGATGAAGGTTTCGGAGCGGAAGTCAAGCGGCGCATCATGCTCGGCACCTACGCGCTAAGCGCCGGCTACTATGACGCGTATTATTTGAAAGCGCAGAAAGTGCGGACGCTGCTGACGCGGGACTTCGAAGAAGCGTTTGAGAAAGTGGATGCGATTGTCACTCCGACGAGCCCGACGGCGGCATTCCGTCTGGGCGAGAAGTCGAACGATCCGCTGGCCATGTATCTGGCCGACATTTACACCGTGACCGCGGATCTGGCGGGCATTCCGGGGATTTCTATTCCTTGCGGCAAAACAAAAGAGAAGCTCCCCATTGGTTTGCAGATTCTTGGGAAGCATTTTGATGAGGCCACGATTCTGTGGGTGGCGCACGCGTATGAACAGGCTGGGTAGGAATCCGTTCGATGGACCAGCTTCGCTGATAGCTCAGAGCGCTGAATAGTAGCTTTCCCCGGCGCAACTTCGGCACAGCACGTTCCCCTCGCGGCGTACTTCCCGGCGGAAGTTGATACCTTCCTGGCACGCCTCACACAGCACACGCTCACCTTTGTATCCGGGAAACTCTTCGGCAGGGAGATCGACCTTCACCCATTGCAGCGCAAAAAGGTCGTCATCGGAAATTTGTCGGTAGGCCAGCATCTGCTGCTGATTCTTGTCTTCGATTTCGGGATGCATCTGGCGGGCCAGGGTCTTGGAAGATTCTTTGGCGGCGATGCGGACGGCCATGCCGCTTCTGACGTCGACAAACGTGGCCGCGACTTTTCCCCAGTCGCGAAACTTCAGAGTTCGCTTACCAAGGCGGCATCCGGTGACGACGGCGACGGCATCCGTGACGCAGCGGTCGATTTCCACGAACGTGACCAGGCGTTTGCGGTCTTTGCCCTGCGGATCGTCGATGGCGAGTTTCTGTAACCCGAGCATCGCCAGCCGCACGCCCAGAACCTGCCCGGCACAAAGATGGCCATGGGCCTGTTCCGCGTCGTGGAGGTATTGGTCGAGGGATTTCATGAAGAAGTTGTCAGTTCTCGGCGATCAGCTTAACATTGGCGGCCGCAGTTCTTTGGTGCTGCAGATTTAGAATTACCTCCTTCTCCAGCGGATGCCGTCTTTCGTCTGTTCGATAATGATTCCCACTGCGGTCAGTTCTGCGCGGATTGCGTCTGAAGCTTTGAAATCTCGCGCAGTACGCGCCGCTTTCATTGCGTCGATCTTCTTTTCGATGTCAGCGTCCGACAGTCCCGACCGGACAGCGTCGCGCAGTTCGACGCTAATATCTTTCTCGCGGCCTTCCGCCGAGGCCCACTCGAACACCTGCTTCATCTTGGGCCCATCATCATCGTTGAGCACCGCGAAGATTTCGTCGAACTTGCTAAGCGCAACCAGGAACGGCGCGACGTCATCTTTGCGAATTCCTCCCGTGTCGAACGCGGCATTCGCGCGACGCACCATTTCAAAAATCGCGGCTTGAGCCTGGGCGGTGTTGAGATCGTCCTCCAACGCGGCGCGCATGCGGTCCACCGTCTCACGGGCCAGTGATTGCATTTCCTCGGTGGCCCCGGCCAGGAAACTCCCCGCGGTCAATCGCAGAGCAAAATTCCGCAGACGTTCCACCGAAACCGCGGCCTGCTTCAGCCCGTCAAACGTGAAGTTAAGCTGATTTCGATAAGGAACAGACGTAAGCAGATAACGGATGGAAGACGGCTTGTGCCCTTTCAGCACCAGGTCGCGCAGAGTGAAAAAATTCCCCAGGCTCTTCGACATCTTCTCGCCTTCTACCAGCAGAAAGCGTGCGTGAAACCAGAAGTGAGCGAAAGGTTTTCCGGTGAGCGATTCGGATTGCGCGACTTCGTTCTCGTGATGCGGAAAGATGAGATCTTCGCCCCCGGCGTGCAAGTCAAAGCTGTCCCCTAGTTCGTGCATCGACATGACCGAGCACTCCAGATGCCAGCCCGGACGCCCCGGGCCGATCACCGTGTCCCACGACGACTCTCCCGGCTTGGGAGCCTTCCACAAAGCGAAGTCGCGGGCGCTGTCTTTATCGTATTCGTCAATGTCAACGCGGGCGCCATCGAGCATCCCGCCAAAGTCTTTTTTCGAAAGCTTGCCGTATTCCGGGAATTTCGCAATCCGGAAATAATACGAACCGTCTTCGGTGCGGTACGCGATATCTTTCTCCACCAGTTTCGCGACGAACTCCGCCATCTCCGGAATAAATTCGGTGGCATGCACCAAAGCGGGTTCATCAATGCCAATCATCGCGGAGTCTTCGCGAAATGCCTTTTCGTATTTCGCCGTATATTGCTGAACGCTCACGCCGTCGCGCGCCGCATTGCGGATGATCTTGTCGTCCACATCGGTAATGTTCATCACATAGCGGACCTTATATCCGCTCTGCCGGAAAAAGCGATGCAGAAGGTCGACCGCGACAAACGTACGGAAATTGCCGATATGCCCGTAGTCATAGACAGTCGGTCCGCAAGCGTACATGCGGACTTCGTTATCGATCAGCGGACCGAATTCCTCGACCCGCGCGGACATGGTGTTATAAAGGCGAAGCGCCATAGCAAATATTCTTGGGCAGCGACGAATCTACGATTCTAGGGGCACACCAGAAATGGGGTCAAATGGGCGTTCGGGAGGAAGAAGCCTGCGCCGGCAGCGCGTGCGTGTGCGCCCGCAACCGGCTCTGGACGAGGATCACATAGTGCAGTGCAGAGATGATGGTGAAGAAAAACGTGGCGCGCAAGGAAACCGTACGCGCTATCCAGACCCATCGCATGGGCCGCACCTCGCCCAGCAACACGAAAAATACGGCGGCGATCTGCGAGAAGGTGTTCGCCTTGCCAAACAGACTGGGTCGAAAATCCCGCAACCCAGCAATGGCAAACAGCACGGCGCTGGCGGCCAGAATCGAAATGTCGCGGCTGAAGACCAGCACCGTATACTTCCAGGAAATTTTGTGCAGGACGGAAAGCACCAAGAACATCGTGCTCAGCAAAAGTTTGTCGGCAATAGGATCAAGATACTGGCCCAGTAGAGTCTGCTGGTGAAGAGTGCGGGCCAACAGGCCATCCAGGCCGTCGCTGAAGCCGGCGATCACGAAAACTACCAGCGCCCAGAGATAGCGGCCTTCGACCAGATGAATCACGATGAACGGGACAAAAACCATCCGCAGTAGCGTGAGCTGGTTCGGGGCGGTGAAAATCTGGGAGAACTTCACGCGGGACCTTGCCCCGAGTGCGATCGGGAAGCAGAATGTCCCTCAAGCTCTGCATCGCTCGTCGCGCGCGCGTCCCTAGGGCATAGTACTGCGGGGGGTCGCTGGCCAGTTTTCGCCTGGAAACGTTGGGACAGCGAAGGCAAGGCTCCATCGGGCTGGTCAAGGTCAATCCGCTCGATGCGATGCATCGGGAAAAAAACCACGGCGGGGGTAAACGGCTCGCCATCTTTGACCAGGACTGCGAGATCATCGAAGGACGCAAGTTCGATGCCGCTGATACTCAAGCCCTCCGGCGCCAGCGTAAGAATCATCCCCCAGAATTTGTCTCTTGGGTTGCCGAGCGTGACGATCACCAGTGCGCCCGGTGAAAACGGTTCGCTTTCGACGACAGGCAGATCGGCACTTTGTGCAGATAACGAGTTTTTCACGACGTTACGATTGTCGCCGCACCGAGCGAGGTTTTGCAACTCCGAGTTTCGCTCCGCGCGCCACTATGACCCGAACACGATTGATGGAGTCGCCTTTACCTGAGCGAGCAAGCAACCGAGGTCCATCCCGAGCTGATCCCAGGGCCTGATGCCACCAGTGCCTGATGTGACCAGGCGCCAGGCCCAATGCCGCGTGGTAAAATTCTTGTTGGCGTCAAGTGGCCCCACGCCGGGAACGTCTGTTGCTGCAAGTGCTTGGAAACACAACGTAGGCGCGTAGCTCAGTTGGTTAGAGCGCTACCTTGACACGGTAGAGGTCGCTGGTTCGAGTCCAGTCGTGCCTACCATTTATTTTATTGAACTGCTCGATCACGAGCGGCAGATCTTCCCCGAGTTGGCCAACTAGCCACTCTTGGTCAACAAAAACAGAAAGATTTTCGACTGCCTCGCGCGGCGCCGCGGGAATCGTGATCGCGTAGTTTTCAAGCGTAGTGGATCTTCGAGCGAACCAACTGTGCCCGTGGCTCTCTCCCACTCTCTCCAGCATTGACAGTTCTCGCTGTCTCCGATTCAATGGAGCGGTGCTTCGTCCAGCCTTGCGTCCGCGATTGACCGGTTCGTTCAGCGGGACAACACCTGCGGTAGCTGACCTTCTCCGATGATCGTCAATTTTGCCGAGCGAGCTCACAACCATAACTGGGCGCTCGACCCGGTCACCAGATCGTTGCTCGATACCGATTTCTACAAGTTGCTGATGCTGCAGTTCATCTGGAAGCACTATCCGAAGACGCGGGTATCGTTTTCGCTGGTCAACCGCACAACTTCGGTGCGACTCGCCGATCTGCTCACTACTGAGGAACTCACGCAGCAACTGGAGCATGTCCGCAAACTTCGCTTTCGAAAATCGGAACTGGTCTGGCTGGCTGGGAACACGTTCTACGGCCGCCGCGGCATTTTTGAGCCCGCGTTCCTGGAGTGGCTGGAACAGGATTTCAGATTATCGGACTACGAATTGTCCATCAACGGCGACCAGTTTCATCTCGCCTTCCACGGTCTCTGGACTGAAACCACCATGTGGGAGCTCTATTCGCTCTCTATCCTCGATGAACTGAAAACCAGGGCCCATCTTAAGAAGCTCAGCGAGTTTGGTCTCGATATTTTGTATGCCCGAGCCAAGACCAAGTTATGGAGCAAGATCGAGCGGTTGCGCAGCGTCCCTGATCTCAGGCTTGCCGACTTTGGCACGCGGCGCCGCCACAGCTTCCTGTGGCAGGAATACGTGGGCGAGGCCATGGCCTCGAATCTCGGACCGAATTTCGTGGGAACCTCGAATGCCTTCCTTGCCCACAAGCATGATCTGGAGGCGATTGGAACCAACGCGCACGAGATTCCCATGGTAGTCGCCGCGCTCGCTCCGGATGACGAATCCCTGAGAGCTTCGCAATACCACGTGCTCGAGATGTGGCAGAGAACTTACGAAGGCGAGTTGCGGATCATGCTGCCCGACACGTTTGGCACAACGCAATTTCTGAAAGGCGCGCCGGACTGGGCGGCAGATTGGACTGGCCAGCGCATCGACAGCAAGAATCCCTTCGTTGCCGGGGATGAATACATCGCGTGGCTGAAGGCGCGAGGTCGAGAACCGCAAAGCAAGCTGATCATTGCTTCCGATGCGCTCGATGTCGACGACATCCTCGGCCTGCACGCCTACTTTGGGGGCGTAATGGCGAAAGGCGCAACGGCTAGCGATTTCCGCGCCGCGGATGACTTTCTCGATCGCCGCAAGTGGACTTCCGAGCGGCGCATTCGCTTCAGTGCCGGCTGGGGCACGCTGCTGACCAATGATTTTCGCGGCTGCGATCCCCAGGGCGGCAGCGGCTTCGACCCCATCAGCCTGATCTGCAAAGTTTCTAGTGCGGAAGGTCGTCCTGCCGTGAAGCTCTCCGATAACTACGCCAAGGCGCTAGGCCCGCCCTCTGAGGTGGAACGCTATCGGCGGGTGTTCGGCTCAGATGGAATGAGTAACGTTCCCGTCGTCACGTGAAGCGCTCTGCTATTTTCGCTCCCTCCCCATGCCCTCCGAGCGCCTGGCGCAAGTCAACTCGCTCATCGCTCAAAATAACTGGCAGGACCGCACCGCCCAGAAACCATTCCGCATCGAATACGAAGTCCACATCGAATACGAAGTGCACAAGGGCGAGTACGTAAAGTAAAGTCGGCGCTGGTCAAGAGGATTCATCCCCAGTCACGGCATCCGCGCTGTCACGCCCCAGGGAACTCTGATCAACAGCGCAGCGGTCCTCTGTGTCCTCTGTGGTTTAAGTTTTTGCTCGGATACTTAATCAGAGCTTCCGTAGCGGCGGAGCAATTCTGCGATCCGCAGCTTCGCCGCTGCCGGGCGTCCCGCGTGCTTCGCCGCCCACTCTTTCTCCAGCCACTGCAGCGACCCGGCCCCAATCCTTGCGCCCGCGGCCAGCAGAGTCTCAGCGATAGGCGCATAGTCAACGTCAGGATCGCCGTTGAGGAACGACCACAGCGCCTGACCCAGCGGTGTCCCGCCGTAGGCGTTCAATTCCTCCAAGGGTGTTCCACGATCCAACAGCAGCCTGATCGTAGATAGCTGTCCGCCAACCACTGCCCAGTGCAGACCGGTTTGTCCGCTGTCGGCCTGCCCGCGAATGTCTGCTCCCTTTTCTAGCAAAAACTCTACGATGTCTTCCCTGCCAAACTCGCAAGCCCACAGAAATCCGCGCTGCAGTTGCTGCGCCGTGGCTGGAGGCCTCAAGCCGCCGTCCCGGTGAAAGCAGCTCTTTACTATATCGAGCCGTCCCACTCTCGCGGCTCCTTCAATATCCAATGGCGCGCCGCGGCTGGCGAGAAACGCTGCCGCACCCTGCCGCCCGTTCGCCAGGCACGCAATGATCAGGGTGGGCGCTCCGTGAGCGCCGTCAACCGCCGCTCCGTAGTCCAGCAGAAGCCCCAGCAAGTCGTTCTGCACCGCTGCCCGCAGCGGATGGACACTCGTCGCCGCTAGACTAAGAGCAGTCGATCCGCCGCCGTACACATTGGCCGTGGCATCGACCTCAGCCCCTGCATTGAGCAGAATCTCTGCGATCTGCACAATGTTCTTGGGAGTCCTCTGCCGGTATCCCTCCACACCATTGGCCGAGACATAGTGCAACAGCATGGCTCCATGCTCGCGCGTCGAACGCTGGCGAATCAGTTCCGGATTCTCTTGCAACAGTCGCCGCAGCGTGTCGATGTCGCCAGAAACGATCGCATCCACAGCCAATTCGAACTGCGAAACGGTGGAACTCGTGCGAACGAGATTATCCAGATGTTTTGCAAACTTCGGCCAACTCTCAAACCCCTGCGAACGCGCGATCACGAATTGCGCGTCGGCAAGCGCGCCCTTCGCACCTCGCGAATCGGATCTCGATAGCTTTTCGCGAGCGAACCCTTCGACCTGCTCAACCCAGGATTCAACGCGCACGGGAAGTTGCGGCGTAATCGTCAGCCCCGCCAGCTTGACCAGCGCCGTAATCCATTTTTCGGCCCAGGCGTGAATGGCGTCGTGGTCGCCAGACTTGCAAGCTCGGACTAATTCTTTAGCAAGTTTCTTGTACTGTTCAACATTGGGGCGAGGGGGAAGAGGAAGCGCCGCTTGCGGACTGGGAAACATACGAATCTCCTTTCACTGCATGCCTGGAGTCCGCACTGATCAGGCTGAAAGAAGGTTCGTTCGCCTTCGATTTTCCAAGTGGGTGGGCACGGCCCTTTCCGCGGACTGGATGCGCCCCTAGCGCAAATCCCAGCCTAGGACCTTCCGATTGCCGAAGTCAATCGCATTCGAGCATCGTATTCGCTTGGGTGCTGTCCTGATCTGCGCTGCCGTTCCCACGTTCTCTGCGGCCGTTCTCCGCGCCCTTTGCGATTCCAGCTTTACCCTGTGTCCCCCCGTGCCCTCTGTGGTTGACGAATTTAGGACACTGTCGACCGACCATACTCCAAGCGCGGCCCCCGCGAACTTGATATCATGGATCGTTCTCTTCTTAGTGAATCGCATGGCAGCGATCCGGCTCTCTGGAGCCGTCCGCCCGCCACGAAATTCAGGAAAAGCAAATCCAGTTCAGGAGCACATACCCATGTCCGCACCCAGCCGCCGTCCGGAAATTCGCCGGCGCCGCACCCGCAACGACAAGATCGTCCATCTGCGCAAGCGCCTCGCCGCCGCCAAAACCGACGCCGATCGCGATCGCATCACCGCCAAGCTGCACAAACTCGCCGTCGGTTCTCCCGGCCAGCCGCTGCTCAAATAGCGCAGGCCGTCGCGCGGCCGCGGCAGTACCTGATGATTTTTCTTCGCGTCCCGCTAGGATAGTGTCCGCAACCGCGATAACTCAGCTTTGTCATCCTGAGCGAAGCGAAGGACCTATGCAACTATGTTTTCAGCCCCCAACCATCAAGCGTCCCATAGAGGCTCACCCAGAGTCCGGTGGGGGCTCGATTTTAGGCCACTCCGCTGCTCAGTTTTTCTTGGTTGCGCGAGGAAACCCTCGGACCGGGCCGTTCGCCGCTCTCGCCACCCACCTGCCGGTAAACCTCCAGAATCCGCCGCCCCGATTTTTCCCACGAGAATTTGCCCGCCTGCAGGTAGCTGCGCTCTTTCATCCGCTCGCGCAACCCTTGATCCAGCAAAACTCGGTGCAACGCGCGCATGATCTCAAACACGTTCTCCGGATTCACCAGTACCGCCGCGTTCCCCACCACTTCGGGCAAAGACGTCACGTTCGAAGTCACCACCGGCGTCCCATGCGCCATTGCTTCCAGCGGAGGCAGCCCGAATCCTTCATACAGCGACGGGAACACAAATATCTTGGCCGAGTCGTAGAAAATTCTCAGTACTTCGATGGGCACGAAGCCCAGAAAGCGCACGTCGTTCTGTACTCCGCTGCGCACCACCGTGCGCCGCAGGTCGGGATTGCCGGAAAGATCGTCCCCGATGATGATCAGCTTGAGGTCGGGAAACGCTCCTTCTTTTTCCAGTTCTCCCTTCAGCGCCGAAAACGCCTCGATCATGCGCACCACATTCTTGTGCGCACTCACCCGTCCCGCGTATAGCAGAAAGGGATATGTCACCTGATAACGCTTGGCGATCAACTCCCGGTCCGTGGCGCTGGCGTGTCCGTGCAGAAAACGCTCGTCGATAGCGTTGTAGACGACCTCGATTCGGTCAGGGGGAATCCCAAACAGCTTTTCCATTTCCGTCTTGGTGAAATTCGAGACGGCGAAAATGCGCGCCGCACCCCGCAGCACCCGCCTGGTCAGCTGAAAGTGAATCGACCGCCACATCCCGTTTCGCTCCCCGCCGCGCGACATGTGTTCCAGCATGTCGAGCACCGTTAGCACATAAGGGCAAGCCAGCGCGCGCGGCACCGAAAAAACATTAGGCACGTGCAGCAGGTCGCAGTCCAGTTGCTGCAGAACCGTGCGGAACTCCCAATACCCTTTCAATGACCGCTCCGGTTGTTGAAGGGGAACCGCGTGAAAATTGGCCGGCAGCGAACCGATTTCTTCCACCTTGGACGTAGGCCCAATCAGAAGGTATATGTTCTCGCGGTCGAGGCGGCCCAGCGTTCGCACTACATTGCGAATGTACGTCCCTACGCCAAATTCCGTCATCCGCCGAATGTCGATGGCAATCTTCACGGAAGGATTTAACCACAGAAGCGGGAAAGCTACACAAACTGAGTTCGAGGCCCGAGCCTGCGGAGCGTGCAGGGGACGCTGTTGAGGGAAGCTGGTCACTTTTCCACGCGCTTCCGTCAAGTCTACTTTCGTGTACTCTGACGTACACAAAAGTAGACACTTTTTCCACAATCTAACTCGTTCATAATCAACATCGCCTGAAATTATCAGCGACTTAGAGGAAAAAAATCCGCACTTTCCACAGTGTTCCTGCAGGAACACTTCCACAAAACAGCTCGATCGGCAGCCCTACGCCCTGGCTTCCGCCTGCGCCTTCGCCCTGCGCTCCGCGTACAACGGAAACGCCTCGCAAAGTTCCAGCACCTGTTTGCGAATCTTGCCAGCAACCGTGGCGTCGGTACGATGCAACAGCACCTCGGCGATCCATCGCCCGACCTGGCGCATTTCATCTTCCTTCATGCCGCGCGTGGTCAGTGCAGGCGACCCGATGCGTACGCCGCTCGGCTTCATTGGCGGATTGGTGTCGAACGGAATCGCATTCTTGTTAACCGTGATCGCCGCGTCGCCCAATGACTTCTCCGCTTCGCTTCCCAGCATTCCTTTCGAGAAAACGTCCACCAGCATTAGGTGCGTGTCCGTTCCGCCCGAGATGATGCGGAACCCTTCCTCGGCCAGCGTATGCGCCAATACCTTGGCGTTCGCCACGACTTGCCGCGCATAGTCGCGGAACTCAGGCTGCATGGCTTCGTGGAAGCACACGGCCTTGGCCGCCATGATGTGCACCAGCGGCCCGCCCTGCATTCCGGGAAACACAACCTTGTCAATCGCCGCGCCAAACTCAGCCTTCGAAAGGATCATCCCAGCGCGCGGTCCGCGCAGCGTCTTGTGCGTGGTAGACGTAACAATATGCGCGTGCGGCACCGGCGAAGGATGGGCGCCGCCAGCAACGAGCCCGGCGAAGTGTGCCATGTCGACCAGATAAAGCGCGCCGACCTTGTCGGCAATCTGCCGCATCCGGGCGAAATCGATGATGCGCGGATAAGCGCTGCCGCCTCCAATGATCAGCTTGGGACGTTCCTGCTCGGCAAGCTTTTCCAGTGCGTCGTAATCGATCGTCTCGGTCTCTTTAGTCACGCCGTACGGAACGATCTTGTAGGTCTTACCCGAAAAGTTCAGATGATGGCCGTGCGTAAGGTGGCCGCCATGCGCAAGGTTCAATCCAAGAATGGTGTCGCCCGGCTGCAGCACCGCGGCGTAGGCTTCCATGTTCGCCTGCGACCCCGCATGCGGCTGCACGTTGGCGTGCTCGGCGCCAAACAACTGCTTGGCGCGGTCGCGGGCCAGGTTCTCGACCACATCGGCAAACTCGCAGCCGCCGTAGTAGCGCTTGCCGGGATATCCCTCGGCATACTTGTTGGTGAACACCGAGCCCGCGGCCTCAAGCACAGCCTCGCTGACAAAATTCTCGGACGCGATCAGTTCGAGTCCTTCGTGCTGGCGGCGGGCTTCGTCGTCGATGGCGCTGGCGATCTGCGGATCGTTTTCGTGAAGCGGCTGGTACATTCTGCTAGAAACAGAATTCTTCATGTTTGTTTCCTAAGGCCTCTCGTAAACGTTGGGCTGGTGCACTTCCATGTAGCGTTCCGGCGTCTTCAGCGGTGTAAAGCCAGACTGTGCATACAGCCCGTGGGCATCTCGGGTCCGCAGGATCCAGCACCGCAGGTTCTGGAGCGCCGGATGCTGCATGACACACTCCATCAGCCACTTGCTCAACCCGCGTCCGCGATGCGATTCCAGCACGAACACATCACCCAAGTAAGCGACGGTCGCGAAGTCGCTGATCACTCGCGCAAAGCCCACCTGCACGGATGCCCCATGCTTGCCCTGAGCGAAGTCGAAGGGCCTTGCGTCTTTTACCAGACCTGGGGTCGTGCCGCCACCATCATAAATGCCAAAGCACAGCGAGTGCTCAATCGACCGCTCGACGACCTCGCGCGGGATGCCTTTGGCCCAATAGCAATTCCTCAGAAACTTGTGGATCACGTCCAGATCGAGCCGCTCACGGTCGGTGCTGATGACGAACTCTCCGCGGCGATGCTCGACAACTTCTGGCGCAGCGCTGCTGGCGTGAGTAGATTCCACGATCACATTCTAACCTGCTAAGGCACGCCTACCCGCCCGATATATAGGCGGAAAAATGCCTCGGCGTCGGAATCGAGGCAGACTTGCGCATTGGCGGCGCCGGACTCAGGGCGCGTGAAGCCCTTGTCATCCACGCGAATGTGCATAGGCTGTACCGGACACAGCTTTGGATTCAGGATGTAGGCGATGGTCATAACGTCGAAAAGCGTGGGCGTCTCCTGTCCCCACTGGTGGTAAAGCAGCGTCAGTGCGTCAGTGAGCGGCGTGCCCGATTGAAAAAGAATCGCGCGCCTCACCTCGTCCAGCTTCAGTTGCGTCGAATCGAGCGGCATGACGTAGAGCGGCACGCCGGAGGCAAAAAGTTTCTGTGCTGAGGGAATGTCATTCACAATATTCCATTCCGGCTGGGGTCCATGCGGCGGAAAATACCCCACGTCGCCGTAGCCGCGATAGATCGAGCCGCCCATGAGTACCACTCGCCGCAGCTTGCGAAAAGTTCCCTGATCCTTCTCGATCACAGCCCCGACGTTCATGAGCGGGCCGATCGCGATCAATGTGATCTGACCCGGGAAACGGCGAATCTGCTCGAGGATAAAGTCAACAGCTTTGGGATGCGATGCTCGCGCGAAGTGTCCGCCGTAAGCATAGCGGCGCTGCGTGAAGTGATCGTTGGCTGAAGTGGGCGCGCCGACGGCGACTGGAATGTCCGCGCGGCCCGCTTCACCGAGGAGGCGGTCGACGAGCCAGGCGCGAGTCTCCGTATCTCCGAAGGTGGTGGTGATGCCGAGAATCTCCAGCTCCGGGCTGCGCAGAGCAAGCGCTACGGCGAACGCGTCATCGACGTCGTCTCCAATATCGGTGTCGATGATGATTTTCTCCGCAGTCTTTTCTGAAGTCTTCTCCGGAACGGCCGGCTGCGTCGACTGCGTAAGAGCGGGAACCGCGAGCAAGATCGCAAGGCCGAAGCACCCGACGATTGCGGCGAGTTTAGAAATAGTCACAACTCTTCTGTCCGGATATGTTCGATCGAGTTTTCAGTCGAACGCTGTCCGCAAAAACGAAGCCAGCTGCCACCCATCCATGTAGTTGTACGGCTTCTCGCCCATGGTGTAGTGACCGCAAGGCAGCACCACGACTTTGTGGTCGAGTCTATGGCGCTCGAATTCTTCGACCACGTTGCGCGAGAGTTCTGGCAGAAAAGTCAGATCGTATTTCGCGTAAATGATGAGCGACTTCCGCGGCCAGCGCGAGAACTGATTGAAATACGCCATCGGACTCACGGCAAGCCAGGAGCGCCGCAATGTGTCCAGCGTAATCTGCGACTCAATTCCTTGCCGGATGTGCCGTGTCGACTGTCCGTGCCACACTACATCGGCAACATAAGTAGACGCATGATTAAACGCGGCCACGCGAATTCGCGGATCATGCGCCGCCGCGATAAACGCGTAACACGAACCCAGACTCGTGCCTATGATCCCAAGCTTGCTGTAGCCCTGTTGCTCCAGCCAATCGAGACAGCAGCGAATGTCGACCACGCCCTGGCGCACCGCATCGAGCGTGCGGCCGATGTTCGCGGAGACGGCATAATCGGCGCGGCTGATTTCGGCGGGCATGCGGATATCGTGATAAGGCATGCTCAGCCGCAACACCGCAATGCCTAACATGTTGAGCAATTTGCAGAGGCCGACGTAAGCAACCGCGTCCGCGTTCCAGTGCGGCAGTAGCACGATAGCGCGCCGTCCCCGCGCGGGGAACCATCTCGCATTCACCAGATTGTTTTCGGGATACGGAGTTTTCACGGGCGCGGTGAAACGCAGGAACTCCGCGAACGTTCCTTTTACTTTAGCCTCGAGCTTTGGGTCGGGAACTTCGCGAGTCGAGAAAACTTTTACCTCGCGCTTCTCCAGCCTGAAATCGGTGGGCCGCGCGTAGGAATAAAACTCGTCGCTCGCGGCGACGATGCGGCGGTTGAAATCGATAAAGAATTTCGCCGGATCCTCCACCGCCTGCCCCGGACGCGTACCGTTGCGGCACGGCCAGTCGCGCGCCCACTCCACGCCCCAATCCAGCGGACGCACCACGCGGTTGTTGTCCACCGACGTGAGCCGGTGTTCCCAGTCATACATCCATTGTGCGTAGCGGGAAGGCATGGTCAACCTTTTAGTCTAACAAGCAAAGGGTGCTTCGTTGGCGGCGAACCATTCAACGGCGGCAATTAGCAGTCGGCAATTGGCATTTGGTGGTTGAGTGGCGTCCACCTCAGACGCCGGTCTTCTAGCTTCCGTACTTTCTGGGGACGCGCTTCGAAATGTTGCAGAGGATTTCGTACGGCGTGCTGTTCGCCAGTGCGGCGTGTTCCAGAGCATCGACGCTAAGCCCGTCGCCGGAACCAAGCAGGATCACTTCATCTCCGACCGCGATGCCTGGGATGCCGGTCACGTCGGCCAGCGTCAGGTCCATGGAAATGCGGCCCACGATGGGCGCGTAGTGGTCGCGCACGATGACGCGTCCGCGATTGGAGAGCTGGCGGTTGAAGCCGTCGGCGTAGCCCACCGGCAGCACGGCCACGTGTGCCGGAGCCTTGGTGACATAAGTCGCGCCGTAGCCGAGGGGCTGATCTCCGGGGAAACTGCGCAACGAAAGAATGCGCGTCTTCCAGGTGAGGATCGGCTTCACCGGCAGACGCAACGTGCCACCGCCAACTTCACGCCCAGCACGTTGGAACGGCAAATAATAGCCGTAAAGTGCGATGCCCGGGCGCACCATCGTGTGCAAGGTCTCACGGCGGGAAATGACTGCGCCGGTATTGGCCATGTGCACAAACGTGGGAGTCAGGCCGGAGTCGCGCAACATGCGCCGCGCTTCTTCGAACTTATGTTTCTGATCGGCCACGGAAGGCGCGTCCATGATTTCGGAGGATGCCAGGTGAGTCGAGAATCCCTGCAACTCGACATGCTTTGCCGCATGCAGCGCGGCGAGCACGGCCGGAAGTTCTTCCACCGCGACGCCCAGGCGGCCCATGCCAGTGTCCACTTTCAAGTGCACGGGATGGCGAGGCGCGCCCAACGCGGCTGCCGCTTTTTCCAGCGACTCGATGTGCCAGGGCTCCCAGACCGTGGGAGTGAGATGGAGGCGGACAATCTCGCTTTCTTCTCCGCGCCAGAAACCGGTCATCAACAGAATGTTGGAAAGAATGCCGGACTCGCGCAGCGGGATCGCTTCATCGAGCGAAGTCACGCCCAGCCAGCTTGCGCCTTCGGCTTCGAGCGCGCGCGAGCATTCCACGGCGCCGTGTCCATAGGCGTCGGCTTTCACCACAGCGCAGATAGTAACGCTCGCGCCGACATGCTTCTGCACGGTGCGGAAATTTTCCCGCAACGCAGACAGCGAGACTTCGGCCCAGGTAGGGCGCGTCGCTACCCGACTCAGAATTTCCGCAGTGGTTGCCACTTTCGCGATTATAGCGGGAGTAGCGGGCCTCCCCAGGTTACGCCGGGGCTACTCCCGGCCGTTGCTAATGCCCCGCGAGTACGAAGTTCACGGTGATCTGCGTTTCCACCTCGACCGGCTCGCTGTTCAGAATGTAGGGGCGGTAGCGCCACTTGCTGACCGCCTCCACCGCCGAATTCACCAGCATGGGATGTCCCGTAAGCACGCGCAAGTTTTCGATGGTGCCTTCCCTGCTGACGAGCGCGGCCAGAACAACCGTTCCCTCAACGTGCGCAGTTCTGGCCAGCGGGGGATACACAGGCTGCAGTTGGTAGATGAGACTCCCCGGGCTCATCTGAGAGATGCGGATAGGGCGAGTGGGGGCCGGCGGAGGCGTGGCTGGGACGGCCCGAGTTCCCGAACCGGCGGAAGCGGTTCCGTTGGGCAGGCCTGGTATGGCGCCCGCTGGCACCCCTGTCCCGAGGCTGCCAAACGGCTGCGGAGGAACGTCCTCGGAGATCGGCACGATGGCGATCGGAATTCGTGATGGCTGCATCAGCCGAATACTCAGCAGATTGCTCGGCGCGAGAGCGACTGTCCCGGCGTGCGCGCGCATGGGCGGAGCGTCAGGCAGCGGCCGACCCAGGCTGACGGGCGTGGCCAGGCGGTGCAGCAGCGGGATCCCGCCTGGTTTCACCAGCGGCAGAAGCAGCAGCAGGCCCATGGCGAGGGCTTGCAGTCCGAACGAACTCAGCGTCGTCCAACTGCGATGGAAGCGTTGATCGAATGACGGCTGCAGCAGGCTATCGGTGAACATCTTTTCACCCAGCGTTGGCTGGCCGAATTTCTCCTGGCTGAAGCAGGTTTCCCCGGACATGCCGTTGTCGAACATGCCATTGTCGAACATGGTGCCCTCCTGCGTGAAATGGCGGTTGCTTCTATGGACACTGCGGGCAAGGCGCTCGGGCAGTGATGGGAGAAAGAAAAAGGCCGCGCAGAAACGCGGCCTCAGGGAACATTTTCGACACCGGAGGTGTCGTCGAAACTTTACTTCGCCGGCGCGGCCGGCTTGGGAGCTGCCGGCTTGGGGGTGGTGCCCGCTCCAGTTGGAGGCTTGGCGGCAGGAGGCTTTGTCGCTCCGGCAGCCGGTGGGGGCACATTCGACTGCGCGTTGTAGGCATCCACGACGGGCTTGGTGACGTCAATTCTCTCGCCGTCGTACCAAAGCACCGGGCTCTGCGGCCAGGGCTTAGAGGTGTCCACAATCATGCCGAACCCGGTGTCCTGGGCGTACTTCACGATCATGGGTGCCATTTTCTGGAGGATGCGCTGCGCGATATCGTTCTGCTGGCTGCCCGCTTCGTCCTGGAAGTCCTGGCCCGCGCGCTCCAGAGCCTTCTGTTTGGTTTCGATCTGCCTCTTCAAGGTGTCTAGCGCTTCCGGGCTGAGCTTGTCGCCCTGCGTGCTCAGCTGCTTCTTCAGCGCTTCCAATTCGTCGTTCTGGCTGGTCAGCTGGGTGCGCTTGGGTTCGAGCTTCTTGGCGAGTTCTTCAAAATCGCGGCGCCCCTCGTTGGTCGCAACGATCGCCTGCTCGATGTTGATGGTCCCGATCTTGGTGCCGGAGCCGGTAGCCACGGGTGACGCGGCTGCGGGCGCAGTGGATCCGCCCGCTGGGGCGGAAGCGGTGCTGGTTTGGGCGATTGCGGAAATCACGAAGAGAGCCGCAACAGCCAGGAAGGGGCGCAGAAACTTGCTTGTCATTGGATCGCTCGAACTCCTTGGAACCCGACTCCTGGCAACCTGCCTTCTATCGAACAGGGCCTACGGAAACATGGTTCCGAAAATGAACTCCGGTTTTTTTCTCAGTGATGTTTCACTCACGCAACGCTGGGCCGCACTGAAATGAGGGCTCCGCTGCTGTAACAGCCGCCGTCGGAAAGGCGCACGAGATTGCCAGCGTCACACGCCGAGGCTGCGGGCTTCGCGTCCACCCGAACGAGCCTGCGATGGTGTGAACCAATACCATTATAAAGATCGGGCTTGCACGCCGTCAAACCGTCCGGGCGCCGCCTCAAAACGTGGTCGCAACCGTGAAGCGAAACGTCTTTCGCGGCTCGCGCAGCAGGAAGCTGGGGGCATACGTAAACTTGGCTAGGCCATAGGTATAATCCCCAGCCGCGCCCGCCGGGAACATGCCGCGGGTGATCGGAATGGGCGAATTGGCCGGGGTATTGAGCCGCAGCGGGTTGTAAGCCCAGTAGATGCGGAAGGGCGCGTTGACCACCGGCAGGAACATCTGCAACTCCAGGCCGGTCGACATTCGGGGCTTCCACGTGGTCGAGCCCAGGACCTGCAAATCCTGCGATGGCGCCGGGTTCAGGATCTGCTGTGCGGTGCAGTTGTATCCGGCATCCAGTTTGGGGCATCCGAAAGGCGTGCTGACCACGGCCGAGTACTGTTGCGGAGCAATCTGCAGCTGCGAGCGCCGAAGGATCGGGTCGAGGCCGGTATCGACAAACGGAGCGATCGCCACCGGCCCAGCGATGGTGATGCGGTACTCGATATTGGTGACCAGGCTGAGGTCGCCTCCCGGGAAGACGATCTGGTCCACGGGAATGGGGACCGTCCAGCAGTTGGTGGGAAAATTTAGAGATGCATTCGCCGGGTTACAAGGGAAGTTGGGGTTGGCCGGAACGGGCGATTGATCCCTGTTTCTCAAGATGATCGAGTTCGCATTGGGCAGGAAAGCAACCGGCGAAACGGAGCGAATGTCAAAGCCGCGAATGTCGTTTTCGCCGCCCATGTAGAAGCGCTGAAAAGGCGGCGAGACCAGGCCGCCGAAGCCGGTGATATACGAGCCCTGCACACGGAAGCCAATGGTATTGCGCCGTCTCTGCACCGGCGTCCAATGAGTGTATTGCACGATGGGGCGCACCGAGTGCACGGTGCCGCCGACGCCTGCGATCTCCGCTCCCACGGTCAACTGCTGGCCGCTGTGCGGGAAAAGACCGCTATCCACCGAATTAATCGAGAAGTTGGGGAAAATCTTGCTGGTAATGATTCCCGACAACGCGTTGGGGCCGGAAATGCCGCGAAACGCGATGAACTCGAACAGACTCTTCGATGCCGTGCTCAGAGCCAGCAGGGTCGAACGGTCGAGCGAATAGGTGACGCCCACCCGCTTGAACGAACGGCTGTGCAGGGGATAGCTCAACGACGTGGTGAATCCCGCGCTGGATTGCGAATAGTTCTGCAGGTTCTGCAGAACGGCATTGGGCAGGCTCAGGCTTTGCCCGCCTAAAATCGAGAGCTGCCGGGCCTGGTCGAAGCTCATCTTATTGGCGAACAGACTCACGCCCAGCTGCAGCGGACGGTCGAACATGTAAGGCTGAGTGAAGGAGAACAACGCGCTGCGCGCCAGGTTTCCCAGGCTCACCTGCACCTGCACGGTCTCTCCCAGCCCCAGGAAATTATTGGTGGAGTAGTTCAGGCCCACGAACGCGCCTTCCAGTCCGCTGACGCCGCCGTTCAAGCCGATGCTGTTCTTGCCTTTTTCATGCACCTTCAGCGTCAGGTCGACCAGTCCGTTCTTTTCGTCCAGGCGCTTGTCGGTGACGTTGGGGTCTTCCGGCTTCAACTGATCGAAGTAGGAAAGCTGGTTCAGGCGCTGCAGGCTGAGTTCCCACAGGCGCGAGTTGTACACTCCGCCCTCTTCCAGCACCATCTCGCGGCGGATCACTTTATCGCGCGTGGTCGTGTTGCCCTGGAACTCGATGCGGCGGACATAGAACTGCTTGCCTTCATCGACGTCAATCTCCAGAGAAATCAGCTTCTTCTCGTCGTCGAAGGTCTGTCCGGGCACCGACGTGAAGTTGATGTAGCCGGCCGTGCCGTAGGCCTTACGCAGGTTTTCCAGGCCTTTCGCGATTTTCTCGCGGCTGAAGGTGTCACCGTCTTTAATCGGGAACTGGGCCCGCAAGATGTTCACATTCTGGATGGCTTTGTTGTTCTTGAAGGTAATCTTGCCCAGTTTGTATTTATCGCCTTCTTCGATCGGCATGGTCAGGTCCACCGCCTTGCCCGGCCCTGACTGCAGCAAAGGAATGTGAAAACCTTTGTGCCCGGTATCGTGCATCTGGGTCTTTGGGTCGCCCACGATGACTTTGAAATACCCGCGATTCTGGTACTCGTTTCGCACTCGCTCCGTGTCTTCTTCCAGTTTGGTGGCATCGTAGGTTTTGGAGAAGATGTTCTCGAGGAAAATGGAGTGCGGAATCCCGATCGGCTTCAGGTTCTTCATGGCCGAGCGCAGGATCCGGGACTTGATGTTCTTGTTGCCTTCGAACTTGATCTTGCCGACTTTGACCTTGGGACCCTCTTTTATGACAAAAGTGATGCCCACCGCGGCCGGAGGAATCTCGCGCTTTTCGCTGCGAATCGTAGAGAACTGCCGCCCGTGCTCCGAGAGCAGATTCTTGATCGCGACTTCCGCTTTCTTCACGCGGGTGGGATCGTACTGACTTTCCACCGACAGCCCGACTTTGTCCTGCTTGAAGCGGTCCAGCACGTCGCTGGTCGAAACCGAACTCAGGCCCACGTAGTCAATCGTGCGGATGGTCGGTTTCTCCTTTACTTGCACGATGATGCGCCAGCCCTTGGGGGTCTGCTCGCGCAGGAATTTGATGTCTTCGAAGTACCCGGTATTCCACAGCGAGTTGAAGTCGCGCTCCAGGCTGGCGGCGTCGTAAATGTCGCCCGGCTTGGTAAAGATGCGAGCTTTGATGGTCTCAGCCGGGATACGGCGGTTTCCCTGGGGAATGATCTCTGAGATCACGTCGGTCTGGGCCCAGGTCAGGGACGCCGACAGGAGCAGTGCCAGCACGGCCAGCCAAATCGACCACCCGAGCCAAAGTCGTGGAAATGAAGGAGATGACGCCCCCGCGGCGCAACGGGTGCGCCCCTCTATGGGCACAAAAAAACTCTCCGGATGAATGCGAAGCAGAATCGCTACGACCTCAGGCTGTGGGATGTAAGAAAACTGCCATTATACGGTAGAGCACTGATCAGCGTCCAAGCCGCAACTCTTTGTGTCTTTATGGTCTAACTTCCGGGTCAAGCCCGCGGTTGCTCGATTGAGGATGGCCTGGTTAACTCCACCTCAACCAAGACGGAATAAAACGTAGCCGAGTTGCCCATGTCGGCAAGTTTTTCTGAGGTCAGGACGTTGATGCTTTGGAAACCTGCCGTCAGCTTCGGCCAGTTGAGCCTGGCGGAAACCACTCCGGGCTGCACGGCACTGTCGACCCGGGCCTTTAGAACGATTTCGCCCCGATCGTTGAAGACCCTTACTGTATCACCATTGGAGATACCACGCGCCCGGGCGTCCGACGAATCTATTTCCAACAGGCCCGGTTCTTCCATCGCCTGAACCGAGGGAACGTTGGAAAAGCTGGAATTCAGGAAGTTGTCGGACTTCCGCGCCAGCAATTCCAGAGGGAACCCGTTCTTGTGTGCGCCGTGCCTGGACTCGGTCGGAGGCCTGAACTCGGCCACCGGATCGAGCCCCTGCGCCTTCAGCGCCTCACTGTAGAGTTCAGCCTTGCCGGAAGCCGTGCGGAAGTTGCCGTGAGCGAAGGGAAGAAATGGCTCGTTCTGCGCGAGCTCGCCGGAAGCCGAAAGCCGAGAGCCGGAAGCCGCGAAGTTCAGCCGCACCTGCGGCTCATGCTCCAGCCGTTCGCGGGTAATTCCCTTCAGCCAGGGATTCTCCGAATCGAGGGCGAGGTCGATCATCTCGTCCACGGTTTCGCGGAAGCAATCTTCCTGAAATCCCATTCGCTGCGCTAGTGCACGAAACACCTCCACATTGGGGCGGCACTCGCCCAGCGGCTCAATGGCCTGGTTGGAGATCTGCACGTAGTAGGTGCCGTAAGCGTTTTGCAGATCGCGGTGCTCGAAGAATGTGGTCGCCGGCAGAACGATATCCGCGTAGTCGGTGGTATCGGTGAAGAACTGCTCGTGCACCACCGTGAACAGATCGGGCCGCTTCAAGCCTCGAATCACTTCGTTGTGATTGGGACACACCGCCGCGGGGTTTGAGCTGTAAACGAACAGCGCCTTGACCGGCGGATCGTTCTCGGTGTTCAGCACGCGTCCCAACTCGACCATGTTGATGGTGCGAGCCTCGCGTCCCAGGGCCGCATTCATCAGGTCAGGACGCTTCAAACCGTCGCCGTTGAATCCAAACGCCCCGCTGGTGGAGAGCTGCAAGCCGCCGCCAACTTCTTTCCAGCCGCCGGTGATGCAGGGCAGCATGGTGATGGCCCGCGTCGCCATGCCTCCGCCCTCGGAACGCTGTACGCCATAGTTCAACCGGATCACCGACGGCCGTATCGTGGCATACTCGCGCGCCAGCCTACGGATGTCATCGGCGGCAATGCCCGTCCATTGCGCCACGCGCTCTGGCGGATACTGCTTCACCTTCTCCCGCAGTTCCTCGAACCCCAGGGTGTACTTAGAAATGTAGTCAGCATCGTGCAGGTTCTCGCCGATGATGACGTGCATCATGCCGAGAGCAAGCGCCGCATCCGTTCCCGGATTGATGGGCAAATACCAGTCCGCGCGGGCCGCCGTCCGGGTGCGGTAAGGATCGATCACCACCAGCTTCGCGCCCTTGCGCCGCGCTTCGGCAATGAACGGCCACAAGTGGACGTTGTTGCCGTGAATATTCGCCGCCCAGGCAATGATGTAACGCGAATGCGGAAACTGTTCAGGTTCGGTGCCCAGCTTCACTCCCAGCACCGATTGCAGTCCAGTCTCTCCGGCCATGGAACAAATCGCCCGGTCAAGCTGCGACGCTCCCAGCCGATGAAAAAAACGGCGATCCATGGCCGCCCCATTCACCGCCCCCAGCGTCCCGCCGAACGAATACGGCAAAATCGCCTCGCTCCCAAACTCGCTGGCGATCGCACGAAAGCGCGAGCAGATCTCATCAAGCGCCTCATCCCAGGAAATGCGCTGCCAAACGTGCGCCGTGTCGGCTGGTGTAGGAACAGCTTGTGCGGGAACGGCCGCCCTCGGCCGCCCATGCGGAGCGCAGCTCCGCTGCTTTGCTCCATGGCCCTTCGGCCCCACCCGCCGCATGGGATAAAGCACTCGGTCCGGTGCATACACCCGGTCCAGATACTTCGCCACCTTGGCACACAAAAACCCACGAGTCACGGGATGCTCCGGATCGCCCTGAATTCTGGTGGCCTTCCCGTCCTCGACGGTGATCAACACCCCACAGGCATCGGGGCAGTCGTGCGGGCAGGCGGCATGGACAACCGTCTTCATAGGCCATTCGATTATACGGTGCTTTCTCAGGAGGGACGCGGCAGATGAACCCCTTTGTCGCCGCTCTGGACAAGCCAGAAAAAATTGTGAACCTCGGCCCGAAGCAGATCTATGTCTACCGGGACCTCAAAGTCACGTTTATCGACGGCAAGGTTTCGGATGTGCAATGAGACGCACAGTGAGATGTACAGTGAGCGTCCGGCGGCATCGCTTGTGAAAGCGTGAGTAGAGGAAAATACGGGCGGCCTTTTGGCCGCCCAATTCACATTCCCTGGCGGACTACTTCTGAGCTTCGATCTTCTCGATCACCAGCGCCGTCGATCCTCCCCGCTCATACACCTTCCCACTCGCCGTAACCTTCTGCCCGGCGAACGGCAGGAGCCGGTCGTTCTGCCCGATGGATGGAGTCGTCTCCGCAATGGGCCAGTAGATCGAGCCACTCTCCGTCAAAATCACCAAAGGAGAGCCGGCCTTTGCGCACGCCGTAGCGCACTCCGCGCTGATCGGTTTCTTCAGACCCTTGGTAAATGCGCAAGCCGAATCCAGTACGTAGCCCTTAACCGTAGTCGACTTGCCGGTGTCGCCGCTCCAGGCTAGAACGCCGGCAAGCAACGCCATCGCCAGAGAAACCTTCACTGCATTACGAAAACTCATGCCGATCCTCCTCGGAAATACTGCGTCAGGCTACGCATTGGGATGTCCCGGGACAATAGTTCGAAACCATTATGCGGTCCTCGGCGGGAGAAAATGCGGGCGGCCGCGTGTGATTCGGGAAGGGCACGACTTCAGTCGTGCCGTAAAAGGGGCAATTAAAGACACGGCTTCAGCCCCTGGGGTTGGCTCATTATCAAGCCGCCGTGGATCTAGCGGCCCGTAACCTACTTCAGTTCCAGAACTTCCTTTTCCTTAGCCTTGCTCATGTCTTCCATCTTCTTGATTTCGCCGTCGGTCAGCTTTTGGATCTCATCGAGCGCGCGCTTCTCTTCGTCCTCGGAGATCTTCTTGTCCTTCAGCGCCTTCTTGATGGCGTCGTTGCCGTCGCGGCGGATGTTGCGCACGGCGGTGCGATGTTCTTCGAGAACACGGTGCAGGTGCTTCACCATGTCCTGCCGGCGCTCCTGGGTGAGCGGCGGAACCGGCACGCGGATCAGCTTGCCGTCGTTCATCGGATTCAATCCCATATCTCCCGAACGGATCGCCTTCTCAATCGCGCCCAGTTGCGACGCATCGAACGGCTGTACCGTGATCAGTTGCGGCTCAGGCGCGTGCACCTGCGCGACCTGGTTCAGCGGCATCTGCGAGCCGTAATAGTCCACTGTGACGTTATCCAGCATGTGCACCGAAGCCCGCCCGGTCCGCACGCCTGCCATGGCTTTGCGGAAGTCTTCCACCGCCTTGTCCATGCGGGTCTTCAGCTGTACATAGGTTTCTTTGAGGCCGGGGATTGCGGCCATTGTGGCAGGGGCCATGGGGTCAACTCCGTAAACCGTCAAGACTCAAAACGCTGCATTATAAACCCAACCGAAAAATCGGCCACGGATTTGCACAGATCACCACGGGTCAATCGTTGCTTGGAATCCGTGAAAATCCGTGAGAATCCGTGGCCTGGTTCAACGTAATAAGTTCTACGCGCTGACCATCGACCCAATCTTTTCGCCGGTCACGACCCGGCGAATATTCCCGCGCTCGTTCAAACTGAAGATAAAGATAGGCAGATTATTGTCCTTGCACAGGCTGATGGCAGTCGAATCCATCACTTTCAATCCTTGCCGGAGGACATCCATGTAGGTGATCGCGGTAAGTTTTTTCGCGTCTTTCACCAGCATGGGATCGGCGTCGTAAATGCCGTCGACTTTGGTGGCCTTGAGAATGGCGTCGGCTTTGATCTCCATGGCGCGCAGCGAGGCTGCCGTGTCGGTCGAGAAGTAAGGGTTGCCGGTTCCACCGGCAAAAATCACGACGCGCCCTTTTTCCAGGTGGCGAATCGCCCGCCGCCGGATGAATGGCTCAGCCACCTGGTTCATCTCAATCGCGGTTTGCACCCGGGTGTAGACCTTCTGCTTTTCCAGCGCGTCCTGCAGCGCCAGCGCGTTGATCACGGTGGCCAGCATACCCATGTGATCGGCGGAAACGCGATCCATGGCTTTTGCCTGCTCTGCCACGCCGCGAAAGAAATTGCCGCCGCCCACCACGATGGCAATCTGGATGCCGAGCTTGTGCACGTCGGCCAACTCCGCCGCGATCTCATGGATGCGTTTGTTATCGACGCCGAAACCCTGGTCCGCCGCCAGGGCCTCACCGGAGAGCTTGAGCAGGATCCGTTTGAAGATGGGAGTCGTCATGACTGTGGTAGTAGCGATCCTCCGGCTGCGACTCCGATCTGCGCGTTAGTGCGTTAGTGAAAGCGGCTCTTCAGCCCCTCCACAAATCCCTTCGTCTTCGGCCCGGGATTCATGAGGATCATCACAAGCATCAGTGCTCCGCAAACGGGCAGAAGGATCGCCAGAGTTCGCCCGACGCTAAATCCCTTATGCAGGAGCACAATTGTCGCGAGGCCGCAAGTCGGGGCGAGCATGCGCTGAAACCACTGATTCAGGCGGTGTCCCATAGATCCCCGGGCAACACGGGCGAAACTAACCTACCACAAAAAAGGCGCCCCGCAGGGCGCCTTTAGTTTACTCGCCTTTCGGCTCTGTGGTTTTCGTGACCGCGACCGTCTCGCCCGCGTCGCCCACCTTGAAGCGCGCAAAGCGGCGCACCGCGATGTTTTCGCCGAGCTTGCCGATCTTCGCCGCGATCAACTGCGAGATCGAGATGGTCTGGTCCTTGATGAAGGGCTGCTCCAGCAGGCAGACTTCTTCGTAAAACTTCTCCATCTTGCCGTTGACCATTTTTTCCGCGATGTTCGCAGGCTTGCCGCTGGCGATGGCCTGCGCCAGAAAAATTTCCTTCTCGCGCGCAAAGTCCGCCGGCGTGACGTCTTCCTTGCGCACATACTTCGGATCGCTGGCCGCAATGTGCATGGCGATGTCGTGCACCAGTTCCTTGAAGTCCTCGGTGCGCGCCACAAAATCGCTCTCGCAGTTCACCTCGACCAGCACGCCAATCTTGCCGCCGGCGTGAATGTAGCTGGTCACCGCGCCTTCGCTGGTCACGCGCGCCGCCTTCTTGGCCGCCACCGAAACGCCTTTCTTGCGCAGAACCACAACCGCCTGCTCCATGTCGCCCTTGGCTTCAGTCAGGGCTTGCTTGCAATCCATCATCGGGGCCCCGGTCTTCTCCCGAAGCTCTTTCACCTGTGCCGCAGAAATGTTCGCCATAGTAGTGCCCATATCGATTAATGTTCCTTCGTCGTAGAGACGTTGCTTGCAACGTCTCCCTGCTTAGATGCCGCTCTATAAACTTCGACCCGCGCCGGACGACCCGCGCGGGTCAGAATTTCAAATGCCCGGTTTTTCACTGAACACTTGCCCCTGAACCCTGGGCCCTGGCGATAAAACCGTCTGTCTATAAAGCATCAGGGGCAGGGGTTGTTCTGCGCCTA
>VFSW01001748.1_pt1 | contig 33125 bp, 11 predicted proteins | sample 5358111 | NCBI WGS metagenome assembly VFSW01 (sample SAMN11554181, study PRJNA540505) | mine drainage metagenome | isolation source: sediment from site ElyBrook_90M | place: USA: Ely Copper Mine, Vershire, VT | collected 2017
TCTGACATCATCTCCGATTGTGACGAAGCTAACGATTCGACGAGTATCGTTGCGCTGGGGCCACTTGTAGCTTGGTTAGCCGCCAACGTGAGTGCGGGCTTAGCTTCCCTCTTTTGAGATAATATCTCGGCGTATTTATCTGGTTTGACAATTGTCTTCGATATCGGATTTCCATCTCGCGGTTGCCAAACCCATTGCGAAAGACTACCGAATTCAACAAACTGCACCTCGACTTCCCGTCGGAGTCGAGTAATACGTTCGGAATGAGGAAACGATAATGTATCTGGGTCAATTTTGACGCTTTGCAGATCAAGTTTGATTCCGTTTAAACGGCTACGGCAATATGAACTCCATGCACGTAAAAACTGCGAACCTAACCCTGCAGGTATTGCCGACGGATGTCGCCTCAGTCCCTCTGGGACCAGTGCTAATTGAGCCCTTCTAGTACCGTTTTTTGAGATAGCAGATGCAAATTCCTGAGGGAGTGAAACCTCGATCAAGACTTCGTCGATCTCAGTGTGGGTAATTTGGGCGCCAGCAGCGAGTAGCGACTGGTTGATAGCGCGGATATAACGTTGTCGTATCTCCATAGCCAACTCTCGACTTGCAGACGGAGCCAGAACCTCAGCTCCATGGAGAGATTCGCGACTCTGCCTGCGAGCATTCAATGAAAACCATGATGTGAGCGCAGACTCATCCCGCTTGTCGCTTTGGAGTGCTCGATGGGCTTCTTCAAGCTGCTCACCTACACTCACGGCAAGGCGCTCTTGTTCCTCTCCCGAAGTGACTGCTAAAGAGGTTATAGCCTCGGAAAAACTATTGAATTTCCAGTCAATTTCACCGAGAATCGTCGAGTATTCTCCGAATAGCAACTCGAAAAGGTGAAGTTTTTGGTTGAGTAGTTCGTACAGGTGGGCTTCGAAGGTATTAGGAGCAAAGAAGTTTGCAATATTGACCGACCGAGTCTGTCCTGTTCTATGTAGGCGCCCGATACGCTGCTCAATGGTCATTGGATTCCACGGAAGATCGTAGTTGATAATGCAATTTGCAAACTGAAGGTTAATACCCTCGGCGCCAGCATCAGTTGATAGGAAGACTTGAGTAGTACTCTGGAATTCACTACGAGCAGCAGCTTGTGCCGTTGACGACAACTTTCCGTGGAAAAGGCTAGTTGAAAAGCCATTTAATTCGAAGAGTTGTCGAAGACGGTCAATTACACCAACGTGCTGTGCAAAAATTACGACTTTGCCGTGTTCAGCGATCCAATCCGACGCCAGTTTGAGAAGTACCTTTTCGCGCGATGAGATTAGAGTCGATGCGAGTCGCATTTCGAGCTTTTCCACTTCACGCTTATCAAATGGATGACGCTCGGCAAGACGAATTAGACTCGCAAGTGCAGCCTTCGGCGAACGGGCGAAGCATTCCGATAGAAATCTTGCTACGACACTTCGCCGGTTCGCTTCATAGCTTCCATATAGCCTAACGGCCCTTTGGAAGATCTCTTGGTATAGTTCGAGCTCCTCAGAATCAAGTGAGATTGGGTAGTCAACAGGAATACGGACTACGGAATCGAGTCCAGCCTGCGCGCGCGTCCATCGAATTAGGACTTTTTTGAGTATTTGTCGCAACTCGTCGAGGCTATTTTCCTTTGGAATTCGCTCATCACTTGCTACGAAGCGGGATCGAAATCTTTGCTGAGTACCGAATGTCCCAGGTCGAAGGAGTTCAACCAGATTATAGAGTTCTAAGAGATTATTTTGTACCGGCGTAGCGGTAAGGAAGAGCGCGTATGGAGCCGTAGCCATCAACGTTTGCATTTGCTCTCTGAACTTTGACGCACCTTTTGCCACCCTATGTGCTTCGTCTACTATTACGAGGTCGGGTTGAAGCGCTGCAACATCATTTAAATTTCGTCCCAGCATCTGGGAGGTCATTACGATGCCATGCATTTTGTGGTCGGACTTTGCTGATGAAATTCTACGACGGTACTCGTGAATAAGCTCGCTATTAGTTGCATCGAGTATCGAAATTCCAAATTTCGATTGCATCTCCTCGCACCATTGGATGCGTAGGGTACGCGGCGCAACTATCAAGATTCGTCGAACATCACCTCGTGAGATAAGAATATGAGCGATACTCCCGGCTTCAATAGTCTTACCGAGTCCAACTTCATCAGCAAGGATTGCTTTACCGTTCATTGGACCAAGGGCAGATTGAACCGCGGCAATTTGGTGAGGCATGAGATCGATCTCTAAACTGTCTAGTGGTTCGAGAAGCAGTTGATCAACGTCGAGGCGAAGTTTTTCTAGTTCGATCTGCTCCCAAAGAAGATTGAGTAGATTTTTACTTGCGTTAGCGGCATCCCCACCGCCAATTCGAACGTCCTTATTGCGAATCCACTCCCTGATTTTCTCTTCAATCGTCGACTCATGAGATGCGTCCCGTCGCTGCGCTTCCACTAAAATCTTCGCAAGGTCTTCTATGCCGTCAGCCCGATTAATTACCTCGATCAACTCCGATAATCGAAGATTTGAATATGGTCGATCTTCAATATCAACTGCAATTTCTGCTATCTCCTCGAAAATTTTCTCGACGCTTGAACGATGCGGTGGTATCGCTGCTCGGACTAGGACATTCTCGTGCGTAACATCAGTGAAGTGCTGAGATCCGACAAAGGACTCGAGCCTTTTTTGATCGATAGAAAGATTCTCAATTTCTTCGAAACTTATGTACTCGCCGTCCGAAGGAATAGTATCTGAAATGCCATTTCGGGTATTTCGAGACTTGCCGTCGCGGGTAGGTAGGCGCCTGGGTCTTGAACTATCTTCTCCCGGGAAGAGGGTAATGACTAGGCGAGAGTCCTCCAATCCAATAGAAAATAATTCTCCGCTTCTGAGTTCATCCTGAAGGTATGTCAGTACTTCACGTATATCGATGATGCCCTGGTTACCCTTGATTAGAGCGTTGCCTATCAAAGTCCCGCTAGGAAGCACGGCAGGATAGCTACTGTTTTTCTCTAATAAATCCGAAGATCTAGGGATGCTTACAATCCCGCTTCGAACCAGATTTGAATCGAACTCAACTGTAAGTGTCGATGTCGTCCTTCGAATACTATTTGAATTCATAAACTTTCAACTTTTCAAGATCACTAAATAGTGTCATTTAATAGAAGTGTCCCGTACAGTACTACGCCACTGTTTTTTGTTTCAAAACTAACAGATCGACGAACGATCTTTTTGCCAACGATCAATCCGGTGATATGTCTTTGAATCGTCGATTTTGCATTTGGCACGTCGTGATATAGACCGAAAAATGCTGATTCACCGAGAGATACTTTTCTGCTCCCCTCGCTATTCCCGAGGAGAATTTCGACCAAGCTATTTTCGGAGAGCGGATTTGAACGATGAGAATTCCAGGTGACAATACCGATGATTGTTTCATCGAAGTTGAATATTTCTTCTAGAAGCGGAACCTTACCGATGTCGTCTAACTTCCAGGGACGCACTTCGCTGCGGCAGTTGTCGCAGTACAGTTCTGGAGTAACTGTCGCAAAACAATTCGGAGGGGCCGAATCGAAGGCCAATGCGATGGTCTCACGAAGACATTTGTCAGTGTTGGCATACGAAACCATCTCAGAAAAGCGCGATCTCTGCTCCTTGTTCCACTCTCTAAGTAACTCAACCAACCTATTGCGAGGCACCGTTGTTCGAATAACTTGGATGGTCCTAAGTCGTTGAGTTGTGGTTACATCCAGAAGTCGATCACGAGTAAGAGTCGTCAGCAGATTCTCAATTTCAGCGGCGCTACCGATTAATTTTGCTGCGATATCATCAATTGAAAGTATGCGGCGTACGCCGGACACAAGACCCAACTTGTGAACAAGAGTTCTGAACTCGATCTCGTCTGCAGGAGAGTTCGGAGTGGTTATTCCCTTAGATATTGCAACACGACCCATGCTGTCGGGAAAGAGCTTTACGACTTCTGAACGCGAAAGCCAGGCAAGGATAACGTTACTATCGAGTTCGTCGTCGGGGCTCAAAAGTTCCTCATCACTTACGAGATGATTAGATCCTCTAGTCGGTGAATTAGTTATTGTATCTAGAAGGCGCTGAGCTCGATCAACTATGGTAGGCTCGCTCTTTGCGGAATCAAGCTGTCGCCATCTTCGAGCTATATCCTGTTTTGACCATATGAGAGTTGCCAAGCCGGTCATCGACTTATCACGTGCAGCGCGACCTGACTCTTGAGAGTACGCATCAAGAGACTCGGGGATACCGTAGTGAACAACCCAGGCAACGTCTCGCTTATTGATGCCCATTCCAAACGCCTTGGTCGCAACGACGATGTCTGTAGCGCCAAGGAAAAATGATTCTTGAACGCCTTCCTTAATCTCCGGAAGTAATCCAGCGTGAAATGCTCGTGCTCGATACTTCATACGATTGAGAATCGCCGCTAGGTATTCAGTCTCTTCTCGACGTTGGACGTAGATTATTCCTATTCTTTCCCCGCGCTCGTAGTGATAACCGACAAGTCGTAGCAGTTCCGCTATCCTCATTTTCGAATCTTCAACAAAGATGCGCGAATAACTTAAATTGGCCCTATTAGATGGAACCCGAACTACTAAAGGATCGTTTAATTCGAGGGTGGCTACGATATCGTTTTCGACAATTCCATTGGCTGTGGCGGTTAGAGCCAAACGAGTGCTCCTTGGAAGCTCAATCAGTGCTGGTGCGATTTGACGAAATTCTGGCCGAAAATCATGACCCCAACTACTTATACAGTGAGCTTCGTCAACGGTAAGTGTACCGATCTCAATATGCTTCAAAGCGCCGTGAAGAGCTGGGTCGCGAACGAGGCGCTCTGGAGAAAGGTACAAAAGTCGAAGCTGGCCCGACATAAGCTCATGTAGGTAAGTTTTACGTTCCGTAGCTGAAGAGCTACCTGTCAGGGCTCTGATCCCTCGTAGACCGAGACGACCAACGAGCTCATCAACCTGGTCTTTAATGAGTGCATTCAACGGCGAGACCACAATTGTCGGAAGCTGTCGAGGATGTAATAGCGCTGGAAGTTGGAAACAGATCGATTTGCCAAATCCCGTGGGAAGCAATCCAACCGCATCTTTTCCACTAAGAATCGCTCTCATGAGTTCTAGTTGTTCTTCGGCAAGTTGTTCAATGCCAAATAGTCTCCGAGCACCCGCTACTAGCTTTTCAGTTGAATCCTCTCCTTCATGTATGATCAAATCAGCTAGATCAGCGTTACGATCGACATCGAATTCTTTGAGGTGTAACTCTAGGTCCTCGTCGTCACCGTCGATGAAATTAATCGCTGCCCGCCACGCCTCAGCCCTAGTAGATGTATCCATGACATTCATGCCACTAGGGAGAGAACTCCTAAGTGACTGCGATGTCCTACCAGGTACCTGCAGGCGGCGATCGAGCACCAAAACTACACCCCGATCGGATCGAGATCTGATCAATCTGCCGACTGCTTGGACAAACTGCAGGGTGGTCCTGGGTAATACGTAATCAAAAAAACCGTCACCTCCCAGATCTCTCAGTCGAGCCTGACGCGCACTAATGATTGGGTCGGTTGGGGGAGGGAAGTAAGGTCGTTCGATTGCAAGGAATGAAAGAGAAGGGCCTGGAACATCAAATCCTGTGGCAAAGCTGCGTAACCCGAATGCTACCGATGACCGCACGTCACGAAATCGCTGCTGTATAAAGTTCAGGTTCTCGCGCCGTTGAAAAAGATACTCAACGTCGAAGCGCTCGGTTAGTTCAGCTTCTCGCACCTCTAAGATCTCACGCACTCCGCTTAAACGTTTTGCAGAAGTGAACAAGCCTAGGGTTCGCCCTCGCGTCAATGTCGTAAAGCCAATGAACTCTTCTGCCAAGTCTTCTATAAGCTGACGTTCCAAACTTGGCGAAGGTGGAGTCAGGTGTCCCGTGAAAATCGTCAGTGCATTACTCGCAAAGTCAAAGGGTGAAGGAAGGGCAATTCCGGCGAAACTGCCATCTGTAGTCTTGACCATATCAGCTAGTTCGCTATAGTACGCTTCGCGGTGATTGTGTTCAGAGTTGACCGTTTGCGACGATACTTTAATCCCCAACGTTCTGGACAAAAAGTCAAAGTTTTCTTCTGTGCGTAAGGTGGCACTCGTGAGAATCGTCGAAGAGGCTCGCGCAAGAATATGCTTAGGAAAGCGTACGTCGATGTCGATCGGCGTAACCTTGATCGACCAGGTGGATTGTTGCGTATAGCTATCATCCTCAAGCGTTAGAACTACGACATTGTCAACAGAAGTATTCGCCCTCAACAAGAGCTTTGCGGCTGGAATATGAACGTCTGCCAGTTCGAGAGATACTGTTGCTAGCAAACGAAGAGCGCGACGAATCGCCCTAGTTTTTCTGACATTACCAACGTAAGGACTTCCATCACCGCCAAGAGTAGCTGTAGCTAGGCTCATACTCGTCTTGATATTTTCAATGGCCCTGCTGAGAGCGTCGTTTAATTCATTGATTCCGCGATCTAGAAATGGCCACTTAATGTTCGACCTTTTTAGGATCTCGTCGATAGCAACACTCATCGCCGACGGTCCGTAAATTGCAAGAACGTCTTTGGTCAGGTTTGATAATCGTCCGTTGACCTCCTCTAGCGACAAAAATAGAGTCCTGAGACTTTGAACTCTGCCAAGGGGACTGGACTGATCGATTCCAGTTGTGTCGGATTTTTCATCTTCGAATACTTCGATAAGGGTATCACAGGCACGTATGGCTCGATTCACCATCCGAGTAACAGCGATCTGTTCAAGTGAAGTTGACCACGCAGATGATAGCGAGTCTTCTAGTTCATGGGCCTCGTCAAGGATGAGATGAAGATTTTTACCTAACAGGGGACCGACTTGTTCACTGTCGTAATCATCCCCTAATTCTCCATTTGACTCGCTTTCGTCCTGTTCGAACCAATTTGCCACCATGGCGTGATTTGTTATGATTATCCCAGGACGCTCCTTTATGCCAACGAGAACTTGACGCAGGGGGCATATTGTGGCATATTCGCAGCTATCCCTCTCGCATGCAGCAGAAGAAGTGGTCTGCTGCTGTCGTGCTTGTTCATATCCCGGCAGATAGCGCCGAAGATATTCATCGGCTACTTCATCCCAAGTTCCAGTGCGTAGTTGACCAAGTGCCCGTAGCCCAATCGCTAGGGCAATCGATACACCGCGTTTATCTTGCTTGAGAGGGTGAACGGAGGCTGCTTCACGTGCACATACATAATTGCTAGTTCCAGATAGAAAGCGCACTTTCAAACCTTCGCTTGCGCCTATTGCTCCATTAATCACCTCGATTTCACGACGCAGTTGACGCTGCAGAAGTTTGGTATGTGTAGCAACGACGACCGCGGATTGCGATGACGACTTTGTGATCGCTCCACCGGCAGCAAGATAGGCGAGAGACTTTCCTGTACCGGTGGGAGCCTCGATGGCAACACGACCATTTCTCTTCATCGAATGATAGGTTGCTAGCGCCATCGTCACCTGTGAACTGCGAACTTCTCGACCTCTTGCGGGTAGATGTTCATGAAATAAGCGAACTAACAAACGATAACTATCAAAAGTCTCTTTCTCGAAGTCATCGCTATCTTCGCCATCTCGAACTGCACTAGAGTTCGTATCGAGTCCACGATATAGTTCGTTAGTCTCCTCCCTACTTATTGCATTCTTTGCATTCAGGGCACCAACCAGCGGATGGCCCCATCTAACTAGTTGATTGATCAAGGACTTATTCAAAGCCTCCGGATTGCAAAGAACGTCGTCAATCATGTAGCCAGAGGAGACCATAAGGCAATTAATGTCGGATGAATGGTTACATTTATCTCCAAGTAGATCTCTACAAAGCTGAGAGATAGGTAGCCCGAGAGCTGGATAGCCACTAACACCGAGAAGCTCCTCAAAGAGCGTCCAATCTTCTAAAAGATTGGGGTCCCGGATAATCTGGGATTCGATCTCTTCATTTCTAACTTCGAGCTTTACAAATCCGGCGGTAGCGCTGTGCCCAACAGCACATTCTCGGGAAATCGAATCAATATGATCTTTGATCCTTGCGACGTCTTCCGAGTTCCCCAGCAGTTCTAACGAGGAACGAATATTTTTTGCAGGAACATCCGAATGATCGTTGTGCAATAGTAGATCGAAATCTAAATATTTACGATCCCGTGACGCCGCAACGAGAAGATATGCACGAGCACTTTTGCTTTGCCGAACGAGAAACCTATCGAAATTTTCAGCGATCTTGCGGCTTAGTTCAACATCCCGAACGGAATTCGAAGAGCTACTCAGAGGAGGAAAATGCTGATTCCCCTCCGCGTTTCCAACTGGAAGATCTACTAATCGCTCGGATGATGGGTTTTGGAATTCAATGTCAGAAATTTCCTCCGCTGATTGAATCAACCAAATGTTCTCGGCGTCGATTCGGAACAGTTCAGGATAGCGTTCAGGAAGAGCACGAAGATAGACATCGTCGACGAGAATTCCAATAGCCTCAAGTTCAACTAGAAGTTCTAGAACGTCGCGCGGCCCAATTTCAAGTAAGCGCTTGATAGTCTCAACGTTTTTTGCTAGCAAAGGTGAGGCGCTACCTTTCGTGAATAGAGCCAACGCGTCTAATTCGAATAGGCTTCTTGAATTAGCCCCAGTGGAATCGTGAAAATTTCCCCACGCACCGCTCAATTATAACCAATCGATATTGTGAATTCCTAGCTAAGGTGAATTTATTTGAGTGAACTGTTTCCCCTCTTCTTATCCGACCGGCTCTCACTTGATCCAATGAGATTGATCAGGCTATCAGTGAATTCACAAGGGAGGATATGCGCAATGAAAAAGACGGGGATTCACGCTAGCGGTGAATGTCAGGATAGTTGACGCATTTGCCTTCTTTCAGATTAATGGTTAATTGGCCATTTTGAGCCGTTTTAGTCTCTCTGGTTTCGCGGTTTCTCGCAACGATTATTTCATCGTCCCTCTCTGCCAAAACTGTTGTCACCTAGCTTGATTTTTGTTTATAAGCCGGCGAAGATGGAATGGCTATGGCAAAGAGCCAAATAACGCAAGCAAAGAGTGCTTTGGGATCTAAAGGGATTAGATAGCTTTAGATCGGCTTTTGGAAGCGGTATTTCAAAGATACAGAGGTGCTGTTGACTCTGATGCAGATGTTGTCGGCGACGAGGAACAATTGAGGAGTGAAACCGCTCAAAACGGCCGACCAAAAAAAGCAAAGAGCGGGCAGATTGGTCAACGATCCTGATACTCACCGGGATTATTAACATGGCGGCAAAACGCGAGAATAATTAGAAACTCGCTCTCGTAAGGAGATATACGGGATACTGTGCAATAATCCAGAAGTTGGATTTAGGAAGTTGAATAATAGGGATCGATCTTCGCGTCAAGGCCTCAGCTAGAACAGGAATATCATGCGATCGGCTAAATTCAGTCAATGTACCTCGAACCCTTCCAGTTAGATGGGGCAAGCGAGAATGTAGGCATGGGGCCACCACTTTGATTTACATTGACTAAGCCATCTATAACTCTTATAAATTGCGAAGAAACGGGTTCATGCAAGTGAGCAATATTCCAAAGACCGTTCGAAGCAATCTGCTTGTTTGAGGAAAAGTTACCCAACCAACTGCCGCTAGGACGATCATATGGATCCCAGCCGAGTAACGCAACTGCATTCTGTACTATGAACGCTCGATCACTCTCTCTAGTTGCTCTATCGTGAACCGGAAGCACTAGGATCCTCATCTCGTTGATAACCCTAGAAACTTCTTCTTCGAGATCCATTTCGTGGTTTCTCACATCCTTAGAGGGGACCTTTCCACCCCTTCCCCAAGTAGTCATTGCTAACTCCCACTTCTTAGGGTCTTGTCCCCCAATGGCGTCTCCGATGTATTGACGAAGGATGCTCGACCTATGTGAACCCTTGAGTGTTTTAGGACCAGCATGTGTTCTAAGGCGATCCTTGAGCTTCGCCTTAGAACCGTCGCTAACTCTGTGTGATCCAATATTTACAACCCGTAATATATCTCCGCATCGGCGCAGTTCACTATCTTCGAATAAGAAGTGAACTCCAGCCTCAGGAAGATCACCTTCAAGCAGCTGTTGAAGTGTTGGAAGGTTATCGGAGTTGAGATTTCGCTCACTATTTAGTAGTCGTAGGAGCACGTAGAACTCCTCAACAGCGGTCCTTAATTGTGAATGCGGCAGTTTCATTGGCGAAAGGATAGCAACTGAAATGAACGGATTCGCACCGATGGCTAAATTTGGTAGACACCTAACAACTTTCCATAGGATATTGCAATGGAGGGGTCACAATTGCTATCAATGAGAAGAAATTCACTTTGGAGTTCAAGAGCAGCGAATGAAGCAACTAATTATGGTGGCAATCCATAAGAGTTAGCTCTAGGGCTCATCGATGAAGTGTCTCCTTTTTCTTGTTTGCCACTTTGATCCCAGGGGATGACAAGTGGTGTGACCTACCGCAGTTATCGAGCAAGTTCCCTGCGTAGCTCTGAGGTTGCTAATCACATAGAGGAACAGATAGCTGTCTCTCGTGACCAAGTTGCATACGCAGCACCACTTAGAACTCTATTTCTGAGACGCGGAGCGATTTCGTCGGTTGACCAGAGCTTTCAAAGATCACTCGTGATGCGTTTCGCTAGTGGTGCGAAGCTCAGCTTCTGCTGCTTCGGTCGCTTAGCACATTCGAAAAGCGCAGCCAGTGTGCTTTCCAGACCCGCATAGTTTAAGTTATCTCCGTCGACACCAACCTCTCGTGAGATGGTGGAGGGGGAACGACTAAGTTGACGGGCAATAGCACTTAGAGAACCACCACGGCTCAGACCACAAAGGATCTCATCGCATACAGAGATGGTGTGTCCACCACGGGTGTGGAACCCATATAATTTCTCGAGCTTCTCGGGCCTGGCCACGCAACATGACGCCAATGTCAGAAGTGACCACAACCAATCTGTTTAGCGATAGCTCGTAAGCTCCAACCTTCGCTCCGAAGACGCCGAGCGATTGCTCGTTGTTCGATATTCAAATGGGCGGTCAATGCAACTCCTCTGGTTGAAATAAGTACCAGTGGATTCTTCTCGACCGTTGCGCTCACCCCCCTGAACCCAAACACTTCAACCTTCGCCCGAAAACACTTCGGCCAAACCTTCATTCTCAGGTTGACATGTAAACATTGAGTCGGAGCTAAAGTAACTGACCTCACAGCTACCGTCGTCTGCAGTAAACGCAAGGGCCAAATCGCTCGAAACCTAATGCCCCTTAGATGTGGACACTCCTGGAGTAGGAAGCTGAAAGCTTACCGTAGGATAGCGAAACCGAACTAACGGCTCGTATGACTTGTGTTAGTAAGCAAAAGTCTTTCATAGCTGCATCTCAAGTGCCTGCCGCACAAGTCCCATAACGTATGGCAATTCACCTTCGGCCTCAAGTGCGACTTCAACGTCTCCATTGCCGTTGTGACCAACACCGCTCACGTCGCGACAAACGCCACGCGGATCATTAACTTCGTGCAACTCCAAATTCAGAAAAATCACCAAACGATTGAAACGAGGCACGAGATCCACAAAGTTAGTCTCGGCTTTGTAAGCGATATACGATTTCAAAACTTCCTCTATAACACAGGGGTCAAGAGCCAAGACCTCCCGCCGAAAAATATCAAATAGTGCGCGTGTATTGCCACTAAAGGGGAAATCATTTATAGCGACATTATGGACGCTCATCGGTAGATTTAGCGAATCAGGTTCAACCGTACTCGCAGGAAGAATGGGAAATTCCCAAACTTTGACTGCCAAATCAGCGAGCCTTCCAGCCCTCGCCTTAATGGCATTCTCGTCCCAATGATCGAGGTAGCGAATATCCGCATTAAGTTTGATGGGGCTTTGGGCAAAGCCTCCACTCATATCCCGCTTCTGTAGAAATGGCCGATCACTGTACTCAGAGTTATAGCCCGTAAGAGTTAGGTTTCCAAGCGTATGCAACCACTTTTGCTGAATTACTTTCCAATCTATACCCAGGTCATCAATCCATTCAGTCGAAAGGTTTTCATTCTGTGGAAGGATATGTTCGATGGTGTAGGAGTCAACTAAAACTGGCTCTTTAGAACCATCGTTTTCAATACGACGCAGCCAATAACTACGATTTCGAAAATTATACAGGTCTCGTGTTTGAAAATCGCGGTGAAACTCCTCGCTATTTGGGAAGCGACGATATGACGGCATCGCCAGAAATTGCGCCTTGACACTCTCGAGATAGCGCTCTTTATTCAGCGACTTTGCTAATGTAGCAAAGGACTTGTTCATGGAGTTAGTTGGAATCGAGCAAACATTACGGCGAAATACATATGACTCAACCAAACGGACAATCTCTACGAGGTCACTCTTAGCAAGTATTCCCGCTTGGTAATCGTGGTACAATTCCAATAAGAATGGATAAGCTACATCCACTTTTAATTCACGAAGGTCGTGGAATGCCTTAGCGAGATCGGATTCATTCTCGGTGCCTAGGGCCATTGCACAAAAATAATTGGCGTACGAGCGAATATCACTTACCAGAGTAGGCACACCCATCTTTGAGACTTGAGGCGAGCGAGCGTAAGTCTTGAAAACTTCATAGACCTTATCTTGACGTGGAATGTTGCCAGTCTTTACAGTCAGAAAGTGACGCATGAAACCGTCGAAATAAAGGTCGTATGCTTCCTGACCAAAGTCGACCTCAATTTGACGCCAATAGAGGTCATAAAGATATTTTTGGAGTTGCGGCTTGACGCCCATCAGTAAGAAATTGCGAATTAGGTCAGCTTGACTCAACTCGCGTCCTGTGGAGTTCATGCTTTCAAAGATTAGCTGGGGATTATCATGGCCATGGCTTAGAGCAATTTCAACAACCATCAATTTCGTCAAGCCCTTTATTACCGATCGAAGTTCTCCCTTCATCTCAGAAAGCTTCGTTTCGAAGAATTCAAAGTTTCTAGAAACTTTTATGGAGTAATCATTTGGAAGTTGAATACCTTTAATTACGGCTATCAATGTGGCCTTATCGGTTTGAGTCAAGATCAGCTTGAAATGCCGTTCCCCAGATTCTTCAGGATTAACTAAATAATAATTTCGAAGCTTCGACGGGGTGAAGTCACTCAGCAATTCATCATTGTGGAGATTAGTCATCTCTGAAACCTTTGCCAAAGCAGCAATGAGTAGTGTGATGGTGGCAAGACGTTGTTGACCGTCGATTACCAAAACGGGCGAAAATCCCGCGAGGGTGTTATCGTCATCTTCAATATAAACAAGTGAACCAATGAAGTGACCCGAGTCGGTCTCGCTGTCTCCAGCACGCATTATATCTTCAAGCAGCTGTTGGCATTCACGTTCAGTCCATGAATACATCCTTTGATAAATCGGTATCTGCAACTGCTCGACTTTTTTGAGAAATTTGAGCAGTTGAGCCTCTTTCGCCTTCATCAGAAACCTTTTCGATCGTTACACCGTTCCAACCAATTCATTGATCAATAACAGTGAATAAAGCTATTTACCAAGATCGTAGGACGCGGAACTCGTAATTACGTCCAAGAAAAGTGGCAGTTGTTCTTGCAAGGTACGATTCAACTCGAGCGTAACTAAAAGATCGAATCTCGCAAAATACAAGCCAACGGTGGAAATCTTCATTCCCACGTGTTGCGCCATTGCGGCATATCCCAGGACTTGGGCCCAATCAAGATGCTTATAGCTCAGCTTGGAATAAGTCTTGAAATCAATCAGGTGATCATCGTAAATAAGATCAGCATCTGCTCCCTTTACTACTTCACTCAAATTACCAAAGTTTGGATTCAGCCAAGCATGTTCAATCTCGGTTGAGTGAGCAAAGGATTCGAAGTAACACGCCAGTTGTTCAACGTTGGACGCTAGGGCACTGCCAGTAACCGTAGAATTTTGCGAGAAATACCGGTAACCTTTCGAAGTACCTTCAGCCTGGAGTTGATGCAATGCGTAGTCAAGTACGTTAGGCGATCCTGTTCTGTAGAAAGAATCTAGCTCTGCAAGGAATAGTGCGGCGTTCGAATACTCGCGCAAGTAACCAGATCCTGAAGCAAAACTCGCTTGTATGCTCATCGCTCGCTGCCATTGGAAATTCAAGAGCGACAGGACAGCCGTATCATTCTTGTAGACGAGCGCGAGGCCTTTTTCCCTCTCTTCGCGTTACAAATCTGATGAGCGCATAATGTTGGCGCGAAGATTTTCACGTAACTTATCGGTATGACGAGCGTTATTAGTCCAGTTGATGGAAAGGTTTGATCGAATCGAATCAGCTATAACTTTTGCATCCTCCGAATGCGCTACCACGTCAATGAGCATGGCGAGGCCGAGTTCACAGGCCAAAGGATAATTAGTTATTCTTTCAGCACCAACCGTTCGTTCAATTTGCGCACGTGCTACATAGTCAAATGCGGTACCCACTTTTCCGCTTTCAAAGGATTCACCAATTCTGGGAACCTTGATCTCGGAATTCCAAACTGCCAGCGCCATGGGATATCCGTTACGATCGGTTAGTTGACTTTTGAGGCTACTGAAGAAGTTGCGAACCTCTGCATCTCCATTCAAGATACGACTGAGCGACATCTATCTCCCCCATGTTCTGTTATCGGGACAAAGATCAACTTAGCTGTCTTATAATTCATCTAAAGCAACTACTGCCATCGAGACGGCCACCTAGATCCAAAATCGAACATGTAAATCTCGATCCCATGGTTGGTGACGAAATCAGCAACGAAAATGATGGTGACCACGAGGCGGTAGAACTGGATTTGAGCGTCAAATTCAATTGGGGGAACGGATCGATGGGATCATTTGATCCACATTTAACGAGTGCTATTCCATCCAATCCCCGCTGATAATAATCAAAGGCCGTCTTATATTTCCAACTTAGGCAAACACTCGAATGATAGGATTTCGAAACGATGAACGTCTATTACAACTTTTATGATCAAGCTAACGACTCTGAGGGACGAGCTTTTCGAACATTAGCGGAAGCATTAGAAACCGACTCCAAAGAGCGTGGGGTTAACTGGACCGTATTTTTCAATCATGAACTCAACAGGACGCCTAGTAGTCACGACGTTCAAAACGTCGACATGGTGATTATAAGTGAATGTGGTCTTTGGATTTGTGAGCTGAAAAGTTTCAGCGAGTACACGATGAGGACAGACGATGACCTAGTCGCTAAAGCAGTAAACCAGACCATAAGCATGGGACGTATTGCGAAAGGAATGGTCGATAACGCACTTAGGTCACTTGGCCAGAAAAGCAATGAATTTTTCAGAGCCCACCTTGTCTTCGCGGCTAATATCAAATTACTAAACGCAATACACAAGAGTGACCAAATCATCATCACCGACCTACAGAGTCTCGTAAAGGAACTTCGATCAGCATCTAAGGGCAAGTTTAACTCCGCTCAGATTGATAGTATTATTGCTCAATTGAACAGGGGCCCTGTTCCTAAAGTCCCTATCAAGAATGTACGGATTCCGCGATTTCGTGAATTTAAAGCGAACTCTCTCGTGAAAAGTCTATCGCACGACTTTACGCGGATTTTCCGTGCGCAGCAAATCCGCTCGGGCGAGGAAGTACTTCTCTTCGTCTATGATATCGGATATCGTAACGATGTCAAGGATGGCCTTGCGTTAGCGCAACGGGAATCCAATGTTTACATGCATCTTCAAAAGTGCAGGTCCGTCGCCCGTATTGTGAGTCAATTCTCACAGGCCGACTACCCGGGCGAGATAGCCACATTCGCTATCGCTTCAATGAGGTCCGAACGCTCGTTGGAAGATAAAAGGTCATATTCTAATCTGAAAACAGACGAGCGAATTCTCTTCACCAAGGAGTGCCTAGCAGCGCTAACGGAGATCCATCAGACAAAAGTGCCTTCGAACCCAAATGTTAGGGTGTTGCATAGGAACCTATCACCTAAAAGTATTTACATCAGCACCGAGGGTCTCTTCCCTGTAATCTACGACTTTGCACTTGCCGGTCTAGATCCAAACAGTACGGTCGTTAGCATTCAGCCAAGCGAAGTCTTAGAAGGATCGTATGCACCATCTACATATTTGGCACCGATCATTCGAGAAGCAGGCCTTCTAGCGGCATCCGATCGCACTGATAACTATGCGATGGCGAAAATACTGCTAGACACGGTCTTGAAGCAGGGAACCGAAACCGGTGACGAAAAACTTGAATTGACCCGGATGGCCCTTCAGCAACTTTGCAACGACGCCACATATCAAGATGCGAATATTGACCTAGTCATCAAAGACCTCTCGGCACTGGCTGAAGCAAAATCGTCTCCCGCTCCACCATCCTACATTAATGACCCCGTAGACCTATGGGACAACGGTACAGTCGTTGCTCTAAAGAGCAAGCCGTCGCAAAGGTACAAAATCGTAGCACGCTTGGGACATGGCTCCGAATACATATCGTTCCGCGCAAATGCCGAAACAGAAAAGGATTCGATCCAGCGAAGCGTGGTTTTGCGAGTTCCTCACCACGCGTCCCAAGACTCTAGAAGTCTGACAGCCTATCGAAAAGCGTCGCTTTTAGACATCGAAGGCCTACAACGAATAAACGAGGTTGAGGAACACCAAGATCCAAGCGCTGTTGCGGTAATTAGCAGCTATGTCGACGGATTTCCCCTAATCGACGTTCCCGAGATCTGGTCAGATATTGCCGCCGATGCAAAGGTGTCATTTGAAAACCTAGTGATCACTTGGCTGAAGTTCGGACTTAAAGCTCTCAAAGAGCTTTCCCGTCAAAATCTCGTACTGCGAGACGTAAGCCAACAAAACATTATCGTCAACAACAAATCTGCCACCTTCATTGACCTTTCGGCGATCGACGATTCTCCTTCAATTCCAGATCATTTGACCCCTGCAAACTACATACTTCGGGAGGACAGTGACGGTACTTATCTGCCAGTCGACGACTTCAACAGTTTTATCTCGAGCTACAAGAAATTGCTTGATGAAATATTTCCGTATCTTCAAGAAAGCACCAACGAACTTACTATCGAGAGTGCAAAACCGAAACTCTTCGCACTCTACAGGTCTATTACCCAGTCAATTTCGCTGACTATCGATAGTTACGAAGCGTGCTTGAATCAACTTATAGTTGAACTGGACGAAATTGCGAGTGCGAAGTACGAACCTAACAACGACCATCTAATGAATCTGCTCAGCTTCTATCCGGGTTCAAGATTCGGTAATAGCGAAACACGAGGCATAGATGAAGAGATTTCGAGACAAACTTACGTTCCCACGCGGTTAGATGATGAGCTATATGAAAAGGTAACAAGTGGCGAAAAAAATTTAGTTATCCTGCTTGGCAACGCAGGTGACGGAAAGACCGCCGTACTGCAGCACCTACTAAAAGAGATATACGGAGAGGACCGAAACTTTAACTCGCGAGACCGTATCTTCATTGGCGAACTTGACAGCAACAGAGAATTGTACGTGAATTTCGATGGTTCAGCATCCCATAAAGGCAGGTCGGCACAGGAGCTATTGAAGGAGCTTTTTGAACCCTTTAGCAAAGGTGCTCAGCCGTACACTGGAATCAGAATAGTAGCAATTAATTCGGGCCCACTTTACACTTGGGTCGAACATAATCGGGACGAACCCGATTTCGCAGATCTTGCCGTGTACATCCAAGAGTACCTCGAAAACGGCCAAACAAACTCGTCATCGGACTTTGATAGCTTCACTTGGATCGTCGATCTAAACGAAAGATCGCTAGTTGGTTCTATCCATAACGGTCGTAACGACTCAAGTATTCTAAGCGAAATGATCAAGCAAATGGTTGATCCTATTAATGGAGACGACAAATGGGATGTGTGTAGAGAATGCAGTGCAAAAAGCAGATGTACAGCTTTCGACTCCGTTCAAACCTTGCGTGGTCAAACCGATAAAAATGGCGATATCGTCGTTCGAAAGATAGAGGAGATAGCGAGGATCGTTCACCTTAGAGGTAAATTTCACATAACCACAAGAGTTCTAAAAGGTTGGCTAAGTTTCGTTCTCTTTGGAACCTATTCTTGCAAAGAATTGCAGTCCAACGAAGAACTCATTCCATCTCCGATGGCGGAAAGGCTCTTTGGTGTCGTAAATGAAGTCGGGAAGGGTATCCGATATCCGAGTGAGACTGTTCAAGGCGAGATCTTCGAAGAGGTCAAGCTGCTCGATCCAGGATTAGTTCCCAAGCCAATTTTAGATAGAGGTGCACGGGTGAAGGACAAAATAGAGAGTTACAGGCGCACCGAGTTCCTTTACCCTAGATTTAACGAGCTTGGACTAACCTACGAGTTGTCGGGATCCGTAGAGGCGTCGCTCTATCAAAAGATGGTTAGGGCGATAGTTGATCGCGATCACTCAGCCATTCAAGATTTCCTTAAACTGCTCCTAGAGGGACTCGCCCGAATCGACGATCTTCCGGGTAAGGCTTTTAGGGACCAGAGGTATATTCCACTTAGAATCGACACCGTAAATCCAATTGAATTGGTCATTTGGTCCGAGATAGCCATTGACGAATTCGATCTATCGCTCGGTAATATGGCCGATGCTCAAAGTGATTCTTCCTTAGAAAAATTACCCAATAAAGTTGTACTTAGACACCGTTATTCGGATCGGTCGACAACTTCCACCCTTACTGTCGACTTAGAAACCTTCACGAATCTTAGAAATGCCCGGCGACGCCTTCACCTTCCTCCGACGAGCGGGGGCGGGGGGTCGTTGACGAATCTCAGGATCTTCCTCCGACAACTACAGATGCATGAAATCAAAGAGTTATTCGTTCTAGACAACGAGGATAGTGAAAAGGTATTCAAAGTATCCACGCGACTAAAAAACGAAGTTACACAATTGACGATGGTCGAGGTTTAAGATGGCAGTTTCCAAGGACATCCGCACTAATCTCCGTGATAGCCTCGGCAGAAAGCTTGAGAGAGCAGTGTGGTCATCAAACGCCGATTCACTTCTTCCAATTCAATTCAACGATGTTGACCTAAAAGCTGTTATTCCCGCGGTACTTTACATTCTTCGCTTTGGCGCACGACCTGGAAAAGGCTACTTCACAACCTCATTTGTCACAAAAGGGGATTCGAGCGGGAGAAAGGACAAGGTAACTGCTAACGATATCGCTGATCTGCTCCTTGCCGATGAGAATCGAGCATACTTCTCTGTTGAAGTCGATGAAAAGGTTGCCCATAGGTTGATTTCGAATACTTTATCCGGACTGGTATTTCAGAACACCAGAAATAGGCGCGGAACTAACCACGCGATCATTAGAACTCTTCCCAATCACTTCATGTCCGCAAAATTTGACCTTCCGGAGAAAGTTTCCCATCTTCGAGGGATCCCGGAAATCACGGTATCGGCGATAGTGGGCGATAGCCGAAAACCAAGTAGGCCATTTATAAAAGACGCCCATCAAATGACGAGCTCGAAAGAGTCATTTAATAACTATGGTTCAAATTTACTTTTAGCAAAATTTGCCCGTGCGATTAAGGTAAACGAGAGTAAGTCCGCTGCTAACACCGGAAATCCTCGCGAAGAGATCGAAGAAGCAGAAGCTATCGACCTTGAGATAGACCAACTCCTTCAGGTAAGGGTCGCGCAGTGTTTGAGTGGTTTCCCGAATAAGCAGACATCAAATGGCAAGACCTTTGAACCGTTTTCAGTAGTGACTGAACGCCAGTGGCGAATCTTTTCAGAAGATCTCCGCCACTTCATACGCTACTTCTCTAAGAATCTCAGTCGAAACGAATTCACCGCAGCACTTGAGATGATGATCGGCGTCAACCTCTTTGCCATGCTCAATTCGTACATCAAAATAATGAATACATGGGCGATGAGCGGCGAGGTACTAAGCCACGACGATCAAGCTCCTTACCCAGTCTTTATTGATTGCTCAGGTGGAGACAACAGAACCATCCGATTACTTGCCGAAAATTCTTGGGAAAACCTCTCGCGAAAGATTGCATCTGCAACGACGGCGATAAAGGGCTTCCAATTCATCGAACACCTCCTTGGCGAAGTTGGTGGTGGAAGCAAATTGAAACGAGACGACAACAATTTCAGTGAAAAGACCCCGAGAGAGAAACTTGAAGCCGCGGGCGAAGTTCTCACAAACAATAACCACAGGGTCAATACCTATATCGAAATGAGAATGGATCAATTCCTCGACTCAGTTTCGAATGAAACGATCGGTGAACCTCTAGGAAGTTTATATCGGATGGAGGAGCACATAGCCTTAGGCGCAGGACGAGTTGTAGCCGACCTAATGGGTACGACGCTTACAGTTCAAAAGATGATTGGCTCAATGAAGGACCTCCTACATGAAGGCGAAGGGCCGACTGCATCCATGATTATATGGCGACAAACCCGCAATAAAGGTAACGGCAACTCGAAGAGCAAGGTCACGCGTGAAATAGTTGCATCGGACATCTTCTTGGAAACATTTGTACATCGACTACTGATTGACCCAAATAGTGGTAGTCCTCGAACTCTAACTGTCAGAAGGTTTATCGATGAGATAGCGAGTCGTTACGGACTAAGCATCGACGCAGACCCTGCTGCAAACAGTTATTTGCTCACTGAAAATAGAGGTTACCTCGAAGAGCGATTACGAGCACTCGGTCTATTAGTAGGTGTAAACGACTCTGAAAATATGAAGATTCTGCGCCCAAGGTTTCCCCTCGACGATGCGCTTGAGCGATAGATCTGGCTAGGTGAGAATTTAGATGAAGGAATTCAAGTTGAACGTTGCAAGTCTTACTGATACCGTTATAAGGTTGGCGGATACCGCCGAAAAGGGCGCCGTTGCATACCTACGCACCAGCGAACCCACACTAATCAATCGGCTATGTCTCGAGCTATCCGCGACCAAAGGTAATCGCGTTAGGGATTGGAATCTTTTTGTTGTCGACGATACCCCTGACCAACGGAGTTCCTTTGTAATTCTGGGAGATGAAGCCGTAGAGCTGCGTGAGACAAAGGATCAAGCTCTAATTTTCATTATAAATGACAAGCACCAAGAGAGCGGATTGGATGGTATCTTCTCCGCAGGACGAGAGATTTCCGAAGTTGACCTTATTGATGAGTATCGTAAAGCATTACTCGATATATCTCCTCTGAAGGGATACTTACACCACGTAGATCTCGCATCCAAGTATTCAAAGGAGGTCGCCATTGCCGTCGGCCGACTTGAAGTTGTAGAGCTCATAGAGCATTCGGGTAGTCCCTCACAATTCTTAGAGAATCTGTGGCGTATCGGACTATGGCCAATTGCCGGTGACACGCCCACCAACTTGGTCGATCGGTATTTGGAGATATCTAAAGCACTTGTCAAAGACCTATTACGGGTTAGCTCAAACTCTGCGATGCCGACAGATCGTCTCAGATCCCTAGATATCATTCCCAACGGTAATGAAGAAGACCTTTTGCTGGTTTCGAAGTTTATTTCCGAGTGCGACAAAGGTCGAATGCAGGATGTTTTTATCAACAACCCTCTCGATGACAAATTTTTCGTCGGTAACTGGAAGCTCGAGCTTGTCGAACAAGAAGAAGTGAGCGAGATATTCATAGAAGCTTGGCGCGGCAACAACGGTAAGGCGACCCCATGGTCAGGATTATCCCAGGATGGTAACGGCGAACTCGAATACATAATAAACGCCGAGGATAACAGTACCTCGAAGGATCTCACCGTTCGGTGGACGACAACACCAACGACCATTAGAAAAGGCGGAGTTCTCTTCAATGTCGAGCTATTTGTTGGCGACGAGTCAAAGGCCAACTGGGAAGTACTGAGCAGTGGAAAAAATCGAAACGACTTCAAAATCAGAGCAGATGTCTTTGAGATCGAAGCTGGCGATAATTTCGATGCGCGCGTGGTAGTTTCGTTTCGCGATACAATTCGAGAAGAGACCGAGACCTTCATCGTAAGAGATGGAGATTCCACTAAAAAGAGCGGTACATCGTCGAATCGGACTTACCGAACGATCAGTGAATTTTTGCTAGAGGCAGAAAACTCCGATGCATTTACAGATGCACTGAAAGAACCATCTGCGATCGCAACGCTCGGCGAGCGCGAGATCGTCCTACTTTACCGAGACTCAAAGAAGCCTATAAAAGGGAAAATTAAATTACCCTGGGGATGGAGGCGATGTTGGCAACTTCTTGAACAAAATGACTTTAATCTCGGAAAGTTCACGATGCTAATGAGTGCGGCGGGCAAACTTCTCCCATCATCGCTCGAATTTAGACCTATCGAACTCGATGAGGTCAATAAGGTCGATTCTTCGATCTGGAATGCAGTGGTCAAAAGGCTTCGATCAGCTGACAACGTATATGGTTGCCACTTAGCCGATAGCCAAGAGGCAATAAATAGATTTGCGAACCTATGGAAGGAAGGCATCGAGAAAGACGCCGATGATCTGGCCCTCGTCAACACAATCTCAGTTCTCGACGAATCAGGCTGTATCAAAGCGCTGATACTCCTACCGGAAAGCCCAATTAGGCTCTTATTTAGAGTCTACTACGACCAATTTATCGAATTTCTCTCGCGGGAGGGAAAGGGAAGTGAGCTCAAATCTATCTACGAATCGGTAAGCGGAAATGGCTTCCCGATCGTATTTCCTACTTTCGATCAAAACTCGCCATATGGAGTTATGCGCTCGTGCGAAGCCTTGGACATCAATACGCAATTACTGGTAGCTCCTGATATAACTGACGATAGTTCTCTACCGACGCAGATACGGCGATACTGGTATTCCGACGACCAAGATAACTTTGAAGCAGTCGCTGACAGCATGTGGCAGGCCGAACAGATATCAAAGGAGATAGCCGCAACGCGATCTGTTCAAACCAACGAAGAAAATCAGTCTTCGTTGGTTGACCTCACCTTACTCGCGTCCTTTGGGGGCGGCGACGGTGGAACCCTCCTAACTGCATTAACAATGTCTCGAGAAGGCAAGGGAGTATCAAATCCGAAACAAATTGAGCCGGATGAAACGACGCCTTCATTTTCGCTGGGCATGTTTCCTTCAATCGCACGCAAAGATTTGGCTAACGAATCGATGGAGCTCGACTCTATTGCGGGAAAATTCGAAGATCTATGGGAGTTGGCTAGGAAAAGCAAAAATGAAGTTCCACAAAAATATCGGTGGATCTTTGAGAGACCTAGCCGAAACACGAGGAATCCGGGCTTTAGCCTTACATGGAGAAAGGGTGATCTAAAAGAAAACCCGAATGAACTCGGTGGAGGGAGCACCGAACTATATCACTTAGCGATATTTTTTTCTGTCGGGAGTAACGCTGCATTGGCCTTGGAAGCCAAAGAGATGAAAATCAACCGTCCGAGGTCACTTCTATATGGTCTAGTTCGAACGTGGGATACGCAGAGGATTGCCACCGACGGCAAAATAATAACAGCCACATTTTACGACGATCTTTCGAACGCAGAAAGATTCGATAACCGTCGAACAAAAAATAACCTAGCGGACGTGCTAGGCACCCTAGAAGAAAAAGTAAGGGAACGAATCGGCGGCAACGGGGAGACAATTACGTTCGTAAAGACTATCTCCGACCAAGAGCAAAACTTTATCATCGATGCACATCGATACGCCGAAAAAGTTGTAATACTCGACTCAGGGGCCATGGAAGTCTACCGTAGTAGGGGAGTAGCGAATGGCGAATATCTAATAGGAGAGACTATTGCAAATGGAGCCGCGGTTGTACAGTCATCTATCTCCGCAGTTCGAACGTCATCATTGCTTGCAATTGGCTACAAGCCTTCAATGGATTCATGCGAGGTCGCCAACAACGCCGAGAGCGCTGTACGATTCACCATCGCGGCCCTCCAAGAAATTCCCGGAAGTTCTCAGATCTATTACACTGACAGAAACGACCGATCTGATCCGGCGCTCAGCTTCGTCCTAGGATACACCGCCACTGTTCAAGATAAATCGATCGTTGGAGCTACAGCGAACGAGGCAGCAGTTTTAATCCCGCTAATCGATCTTCCAAATTCGATGAGAAGCAACTTGAGTCAAAATTTAGTTGAAACGTCTTTTGCCGTTCTTCGCATAAAGGGCAATGCTATCTATCTTGGATTGACACTTTCGGCGACTGAGAAGACGTTCGCTAGCGGTGCCTCCGCAATACGCGATTTTATGGACGAGTGTCACAGCCTTTGGGGGTCTGTCGTTTCCTTAACCTCTTCCCGGAAGCGTTGGAGCGATAGAGTGGCTCTCGCCAAGGTCATTGAACAGCAAATCGGAAGATCACGATCGGAACAGCTAAGGCCGCAGCATTACAAAACAATTCAGGAAAAGTTGGCGAGCCTTAGACAGCTACAGTGTGACACGATACCGATCGAGTTCGACGACACCTCTATGGATACCGTGATCACAATCGACTTCAGAGTTGGAACAGACTCCGACGTGAACCTTCGCTATATCGAGATAAGTAGTGAACACGTAGTTGATCGGTTTATTCAACGCAGTGCGTTCCAAGATCATCTCTACATCTCTCGCTCCAATGACTTAATTGACGGCGATACATTCGGTGTCACTAATCGCACGGAACTCGAAGTAAGCGACCAAGGCTTCATCGATGATACAGAATTCGAGATCTCTGTGACCAACGAAAACGTTGATTCCACAGCGATTGAAGTCAGTGGATTTACAGAAGACAACCTTGAAAAAGCAAATCGCCTCACAAATCCGATCGATCTAGTTACGATCGATCTAGTTACGATCGAGACGCCAGGTAAGCCAGACGTAGAAATTCAACATTCCGACGTATCTACTTCCGAGCCTTCAACCCTCGAACCCACAAATATAGTTGATGGCGCTGGAGAAATGCCCTTACCACCAATTCACCCCAAAGAGATCTCGATTGAAGTGGGTAGTTCTCGGAGCGGAGAGACTGTAATTTGGCAACCATCCGTCTCCACCAACCCCCACATGATCGTTACGGGATTATCTGGCGTAGGGAAAACTACCTTCATTATGGGCGTGGTGAAGCAGCTGAAGGAGCAAGGTATTGCCCCAATCGTAATCTCTTTCCACCAAGACGTCGATGAGATAATGGAGGGGTTTTTCGGTAACGAGATGAATGTCTCAGACATCAACAATGCCAGCTTCAACCCGCTTTACTTTACGGAATCTGAGTTACAAACCAACCGATACGTCGTCAACGATATCGCAAATGGAGTCAGTGGCATGCTATCTCTTCTATTTCCCAATTTAGGAGATATACAGATTGGTCAATTCAGAGAAGCCATCAAGAAGCAGTATCCCAAGGACTTGGCAAGCGACTTCGATGAGTCGAATCAGCCAACATTGCTCGACGTTTTCAAACGAATGAATCGATCAAGCGACATCGACAAAAATCTTATGACTAGGTTGCGCGATCTATTTAGCTACGAATCTCTGTTTGAAACAAACAGCGGCCGCAGCTTCCTCCACTCTGACCATGCAACAATCATTAAATTGAGCACCATCAATAGTGAGGTTGCCCGTCTCGCCCTTTTAATCTTTTCGATCGATGGAATCTATAGAGAGATGACGCGACGAGGGGTCATGAAAGAGATAACCCATGCCCTAGTTATCGACGAAGCTCACCTGATACGTAACTTTGATCGAATTCCACGCCTTGCACGGGAAGCCCGAAAGTACGGAGTGTCGCTCGTACTCGCATCGCAAAGATTCAATGACTTCGACGACGACGTGACAGCAAACGCAGGAACTGCAGTATTTTTCAAATCAAACGAAGATGATGCGAGAAAGGTTGCTAAGCACATAGAACATAGTGATCAACAAAAAGAGATTATTGACATGGTACGCAGCTTAGAAAATCACCATGCGATATACTACAGCGGTGGAGGCTGGCAAGAGATCATCACTCTGAAGCGGTATTAATTCCGAATTTAAATCGGAGAGATTTTCATAGCCAACCGACTGGGCGACCGGCTACTACAGCTCGCGTGTTACGAAGTGGCGTAGCTTGTCGTCCAGATTACCGTCAACTATGCATACTTTCCTGGTCGCACGAGTTATTGCACGAAAAAGATGCCCCCTGCCTTCGGGGTCGTTTAGCAATCCTGATGCATCCACTACAACCACGTTGTCGAATTCGAGGCCTCGCACATCGATCGTAGTAGTTAGGATAAGTCCAGTTGCAGATGTTTCAAACTCTTCGAGGCGTGTCACGTACCCGACGCCAGCGGCTTTGAATTGACTCCTTAATTTACCGACATTATCAGGCGAAGTGATAACCGCAGTCAGCCCGGAAACTTCGATACTATTACAAAATTCTTCGACGCAACTAACGATGCTTCTTCTATGACCGTACCGAAGGTAATAAACGCCATCGTCATCGAGCTCATTATCGATCAAGTTAGAAAACGAAAGTTTGTTATCGGTTCGACTGATTGCGCTCCGAATAGCTTCCGCCAACATTGATACGCTCCTTGGGACACGAAAAGATAATTCGAGAGATACCTCCTGAGCATCTTGAATATTGAGAAGATCCTTAAGTTCGTCGATACTTTCAACACCCACTCCGCTTGAACTTTGGTTCAAATCTCCGGCTAAAGTAAAGTTGGAATCTGGGATTATTCGTCTAATCAACAAAAGATCTGCTTTACCTAGATCTTGAAACTCCTCGATGATCACGTGACAGAAGTCTTTGAAGCGGATCGATTCTCCATTGACTTCCAAGATCATCGAAAGTAATACCGCCAATTCAGAATTCGAAAAGGGCTCCTTTTGAGAAACTGACCCACCATAGTATTGATCTATTTCCGCATCAGTGAAGTACGGTGCAAGAAAGCTCTTTCCAACTCCGGGTACGCGGAGAAACTCCTTCGCGATTTTAGAAAACCGCTGAATGGGCAGAAATACATTATCCAGCACCCTCTTAGAGCTAATTTCTTCATCCAAATGATCCAAAGAACTCTCGCCAAAGCGATACCGCGTTCGCGTATCACCTTCTGCAATCTTAAAGTGCTCTTGTATTATTTTCTTTAGTAGAATCTGCCCAGATCCAAATGGCTCTTGCGTTACTCTCATTCGTCCAATCAAGAGAGAAATATCTAATTGATCGACCCGGACTAAGGTTCCGCGAACATCCAATTCAATCGATTGCGGCCTAGCGTGACTCCAAATAAAGTCTCTAACCGCGTCATGGAAGCGGGGGTCTAAGTGCATCGATACTTGAAATTCTTTGTCGAATCGTCTACCTTCGAATTTGATAGATTCAAACTCACTGATGACTTGACGATAAAGCTGCTCGAGTGTCAGTACCTGAATGTATCTTTTGCCTTCACTCTGAGTTGATCCATCGACTACCTCCGCCAAATGACTCGAATAGTTTTCAGACGGGGCGAGGACGAGCGTTCGGATGCGCCGATTATTTGCGCCATATAGATACATCGCTCTATGAATGGCTACTACGGACTTTCCAGTTCCAGGTCCGCCAGTAACAATCAGCGATTCATTGCTTTCCGCCGAGACAGCTAGATATTGATCAGGCTGCAATGTATTTACGTGATCACTCATTTTTCCACTACGACGTCTTCTAAGGATCGTGGAGAGAGTCCGTGGTGCGCGCACTTTTCGTCCATTGGATGCATTCGATTGCTGACTACCTGTAACATTCGGTGAGCCGACCACCGAACTTCCCGCAGAATCGTTTTGCCTTAATTGAGCAGATCTGATATCGAGACTAGAATCCTTGATCGGTCTTACCCGAGGTGTGGCTGCGACATTTCGATTCTCGATCTTATTCGGTTTTTTGTCGAAAATCGTTGCACTCCGGGGAGTGGCGTAGTCGAGTCCAAATGGAACCTCTATAGCCGATATTTTGCGCTCTTCAAAGGTGAATGTGGCACTCATTAGAAAGTGGTTTCTTTGTTCGTCCTCAGCAAGGAAGAAGTTCTTCGAGACTGGGGCTCTCCAATCCGCCACCACCACCTTGTTTTCTTTATCCCATACGGTTGTCCTACCAATACGAATCTCGTCGTTTCCGCCGCCGTCGTTGAGAACTACCTTTCCGTATAAAAACTGATCTTCACGAAGGGCTCCATCTATCACCTCCCGTCTATTTTTGCGCTCCTGGTAGAGGTTGGTGTTTGCGTGTTGATTCGCTCCGGCCGTTACCCCCTCCGAGAGATCAGCCTTCGTTTGGGCAGCAAGTCTTCGAACCTTTTCAAGTACAAGGTTCTCTATTCGCAGTAGATCACTATCCTCCAAAACCACTACTCCTACTAGTAACCGCTATGAAATGCTAGGAAACTTCCAGATCAATGACCAATTTGGGCAAAACTTCTATCGAAATCCAATCGCGTTTGGATTCAACTCCATCAAGCTGAGCCAATTCAGATTTGCGATTTGATATTTTCGTTCTTTGTCCTTTGATATAAGTCTCGTTCGAGCTGTTGAGAATCGACTTCTCAAGTTGTTCAATCTTGCTGCTGAGCACTATCCTTTTTCGCGATAGTTCCGCAGCCCTTCGAGAATCCAACTTTGCCTGTTCCTCTGCCTCTTCACTTCGACGCCAATCCATCTCCATATCCTCTAATTTTTCAAAGATGAGATTCGAATAGGTAATTGCTTCTCCCTCGCTCGATTTCTCAAATGCACCGTCGGCTAATGCCGCCATTAGTCGCATTCCCACCTCGGGGACGTATTCGTAATTATCCGCCCGAACGGCAAAGGCAACTAATTTACTGAATTCGCTATTACGAGATTTCGCCAAGCAGACTTTGACCAGGTAACTGCCCTTGTACTGGTCATAGGGAATTCGAATCCTCCCATACCGTCCAGAAATTGCTTCCATATTTCTAAAACAAACGCGGGCACCCTGAACAAGAGGGTGTGTAAGGTCAACGTGGTCGTAACCATTTTCTATGGCACGTTGTGCGTCAAAAGAAATGATTACCTCCGAATCGCTTTTTACTGCAGTGTCGAATTGTCGGTTACTTCTTTGGAATCGGGAGACGTAACTCCTCGCGTCGTCGTCTAATCGCACGGAATAAATGCCAGGCCTTCGATTAGGTCTCAGTGGCGAATTACGAACTCGCCTTAGAAATGTTTCGACAAAGATACGAATCTCATTTGGCCCTAAATAATTGCCACGCCTCTTTTGATCCGCTTCAAAACCCTTTACAAGTAGGCGGTCAGTATTGACCAGAGCCTCAGCGCTCTCGGTTGCTTTCATAGCTTCGAAATTTGTAAGACGAGCTTTTTCGAATTGAGCTATACGTGCCTCTGAATCCTCAGGTGAGATATCAGGACTCCACATCTCTGATATATCCTCATTTGTGAAGGCAATGTGCCCGAGAATCTCCTCGTGTCCTCCGACATATGACTGGAACACGCCCAGTCGGTCGAAAAGGCGCATATAGATATTGTTGTCGATGGTGTCCTTCACTGACATGTTGAAGATATGGATCTTTTCGCTCTTCTGTCCAAATCGATCAAGGCGACCGATCCTCTGTTCGATCTTCATCGGATTCCAAGGCACATCGTAATTAACCATGGCCGTACAAAACTCGAAGTCCAGACCTTCGCTACCAACCTCCGACATAAGCAAAATTTTGAACGTGCCTTTTCGGAAATCGTCCATTATCTTTTGGCGAGCTTCGGGCGCCGTTTTGCCATACAGCAGCCTCACGTCGAAATCGTCTGCGAGTCGCTTTTGAAGGTACTTGAGAGTTCCAGTAAAGAATGAAAAAATGATCAACTGTTTATCATCCTTGGCAGAGAATTCTAAGATCCACTCCTTGAATTTCTCGTACTTCGAATCGGTGGCTTGCAGTGAACTCGCGTAACTCATGAAGTTGTCTAGATGCTCCATGAATGATTCGTCTCGGAGCAACTTAATCTCCTCTTGCCCCGCCATTTTGGGAGCGTCCTTTTTCTCGTCATCGGAGCGATCGTCCTCTTCGAATTGGTCGTCAATCGAGAGTGCGTCTTCAACTGACACAGCGTCACTGTCCTGCGACTTGTAAGACTGCGCATAAAAAGGCTCCCACTTCTTGGTAGCAGCCTCGACAAACGCAGGCATACAACTTGCTGCAAATCGCAGCGGCATTTGAGCAACGTACCCGTATCGTCGTCCTAGGACGACACAGCTCCTCTTGAGTAGACGAATGTATTCGTCATATATTTGCTTCTCGCGCTTGTTCCACTCAACTTCAAGAATCTTGACGTCGCGTACTACCGGATTTTCGGTAACCTCTCTTCTGCGCATACGAGAAATCTCAGAGGCGAGTGGGGAGAGGGAGACGATCGAGTGTCGAAGCCGGACTTCGTCTTCAGGACTCATAACGCGTTGAGCAAGAATCTGTTCGATCCTTTTAAAGTCACCGCTCTTTGCAGCGGCTGCCCCAACTTCCGTCTCAGATATCTCAACCAACTTCGCACGAGCTTCATCTCTTTCGAACTCCGATGATTCAACAAACTTTACAAACTCATTCACCATCTTGACGAAATCGAGAATGCGTCCGAAGACTGAACTCTCCTCGTAAGCATCGGGCCTTAAGAGTCGCATTAGGTTATGAAGGTCCTTTGAGTCGTTATTGATTGGAGTTGCCGAGAGAAATACAACACTCTCCACATCATCCAATAGGGCCTTAATAGTCCTAAACCCTTTGGTTTCACTGTTTCTAATATTGTGGGCTTCATCTAGAATAACGAGATCAAAAAGATCCGATTGTTCGTCTAAAAGCTCTACTATCTGGTCACTGAACCTTCCGCTCCTTATTTTTTCGAGCGACACGACAAAATAATGAGATGCTGCTAAGCGCCCAGGGCTACGCAAGTAAAGTGACTTCAATTCCTCATCATTTAGGTCGCGCAGAATGTAGCCGAAGCGGTTCCTCATCTCAGCCTTCCACTTAGCTACGAGGTTGGAGGGACAAACGACGAGTACATTCTTTGCCGAACCGCGCTGATCAAGTTCGCGCCAAATAAGTCCTGCCTCGATCGTCTTTCCTAAACCGACTTCATCAGCGATCAGAATGCGCTGACTATCGCCAATCAAAAACTTCAAAACCGGCAGAAATTGATAAGGGATAAAGGTTGTAAGGGAGCTGAACGCTGAATAGAAGAGATCGCTAAGAACCTGGTCAATCTTTATGAAAGTTAGTGCGGCCGCGGTATCAATGTTGTGCATTGGATTTTGGCGAAGCCAAGATCTGACGTCGTTCGTGTCCTCGGGGATATCTTCAAGCTCGTCTTCCAAGAACCGATTAGAAGCACCAGTTGTGGATCTACATCTGTACTGCCAACAATTGTCTTCGGCTCGCCACGATCTATCAACAACCTTTAGAAGGTCTCCCGAGCCACGGCGTTGCACTCCATCATCTATGTCGTACTTAGGTTTGGATGGAATAGATTTCCCATCCTGCATCGCAGTCTCGAAGTATGTTCGAACTTTATCGATCTGGTCACCATCTAGTGGCTTACCATTTGCATCTTCAACACCACCATTCGAAAAGTCGACAACTAGAAGTGATACCGATACGTCTTCGTAGAGAACATAAACACCATCAGGAATTTCTCCTGGTAATAAGGATGAAAAAAGGCTCGAATCATCGAAATAGGTGTTGCCGGATTCAAACTCCGAAATTTGGCGATCCGTCGCTACGAGCGATATATATGTTTGTTTAGAGCGAAGTTCAGCAGCGATATTAACCGCCGACAAAACGCTGGAGAAATATATTGCCGCACCTTTTTCGAGCGAGGATAATAAATCTAATTTCGACACAATCAACTACCGCCTATTGGGGTGATGGTCCCTGCCTCTGGGGTTTTAGACGCATCACCAATCACCCCTAATTTATCATGGCGATGTTCGATTTTCTGGGACTGGGCCTTTCAGAATAGAATTTTATTAATACTGATCTACTTGTAGCTGGTGTGTAGCTGAGTATTTATTTGAAACCAACCTGTTCGCTTTAGGCAAAGGCACTGACAGCAAATTCGAAGTTACCACGGGCCGCAAATTCAGTTATGTTATCATACGCTTCATATTGGATTACAGTCTCAATCGAGAACGTACTACGGGACACGCCTTTCAGATATTGGCAAGATCGTCCCATTCAGAAACTAAAGATTAGGATTTGTCAACTTGCTCGAGTCAGCTAAGTGTGAATTCTGTTTAATTCTGCGAAGTGATCACCTAGTACCACGTATTGAGTGCACCACGACTTAGATGTCGTAGTGTCAGCGGCCCTGTTGATAATGCTCAGGAGTACGCGGTGGACGGCGCTGATCAACAAAAATAAAAATTCGAAGTAGCAACCATTCAAGGGAGCGGTCGTAAGAAGGTCCAAGAGAGCCGCTAAACCATCAAAAAGCTTCCCATACCTCGAAAGCTTTTCCGTTGAGATAGTATGAGCAATTGTGATGATTCTTGATGAAATTAACGAAGAGCTCGAATTGAGGAAGGCGGTTTTTAGCCATCTTAAATTACTCACAGCGCATTCCCCGAGCGGCGTAGCACCGTCTTCTACAATAAATTCATTTGAATTTCGCGGCAGACGAATAAGTCTTATCGTCCAGCCGGGAATACGCAAGCTCCTGGGCAGTAGCGCCGCACTAACAATCAGAACGACATTTACCCCACCGTCGGAACTGCCGCCATACATTGACGATACCGACACGACGGAATGATCCATTACAAATACCGCGGTACAGATCCGCAACATTCAGACAATAGAGCGCTACGGATGGCGATGGACGAGGGATTGCCACTGGCTTACTTATACGGCATCGGGAAAGGGCTCTACTTACCAATTTTTCCAGTGTATCTCCTGCAAGAAATTCCAGAACGGCACGAATTTGTAGTCGGCTTTGAATCATCAATTTCAAGTGCGAACCCAATCTTCAAAGAGAGCCTCGAACGTAACTATGTAGATCGGCTTACAAAAACTCGCATGCACCAACCTGGAATTACTCACCAAACGCGACACGGAACTCTGCTTAACAATGCTGCTTTCAA
>VFSW01001749.1_pt1 | contig 33121 bp, 28 predicted proteins | sample 5358111 | NCBI WGS metagenome assembly VFSW01 (sample SAMN11554181, study PRJNA540505) | mine drainage metagenome | isolation source: sediment from site ElyBrook_90M | place: USA: Ely Copper Mine, Vershire, VT | collected 2017
CCTTCGCCGACGCGCTCCTCGGAAGCCACCTCGCCGCGCTTCCCGAGCCCGCCGACCGCCGCCTCGTGACGCGCCTCGTCCTCGGCACGCTCGCATGGCGCGGGCGGCTCGATTACGAGCTCGCCCGCCGATGCGAACGCACGCTCGCTCGCCTCGACCCCGCGATCCGGGCCGTCCTGCGCATGGGCCTCTTCCAGTTGCGCATCCTCGATCGGGTCCCGCCGCACGCCGCCGTCGATACTGCCGTTCGCCTCGCGCGCGAAAGCGGCGCGAGCAGAGGCGCGGCCGGGATGGTCAATGCGGTGCTGCGTCGCGCCGCCGAAGGCATCGCGCCGCTTCCTGATCCTTCAGCAGATGAGATCGAGCGGCTCGCCGTGCTTCACTCCCATCCGCCCGCGATGGTCCGAAAATTTATCGAATGGTTCGGCGCCGAGCGCGCCGAAAAAGTGATGGCGGCCGACAACGACGCCGCGCCCAACACGGTCCGGCTCAACCTGGCGCGCGGCTCGCGCGAGGAGATTCTGACTCTGATGCGAGCCGGCGGGATGAACGTGATCGAACCTTCCGCGCTTGCAGAAACCGCCGTGCTCGACTCGGCGATCGATTTCGCCTCCGAGGCCTATCGCAAGGGACTCTTCACGCCGCAATCCGAAGCGTCGCAGCTTGTGGCGCGGATGCTCGCGCCGCGGCCTGGCGCGACCGTTGTCGATTGTGCCGCGGCGCCCGGCGGCAAGAGCACGCATCTAGCCGAGATCGTGGGGCCGAGCGGCCGCGTGCTCGCACTCGACGTGCGCTTTGCCGGCCTTCGGGCCGCGCGCGAAGTCGCCGCAAGACTCGGCGCTCGAAACGTGATCGTCGCACGCGCCGACATCGCTCGCGCAATTCCGCTTAGGCTCGCCTCGGCCGATTTCGTGCTGCTCGACGCGCCCTGCACCGGGATCGGCACGATGCGCGCGCATCCGGAAATCCGATGGCGCGTCGGCGTCGATGACTTCATCCGGATGGGCGCGGTTCAAGCGCGGATGCTCGCGAGCGCCGCGGCGATCGTCAGTCGCGGCGGCGTACTCGTCTACTCGGTATGCAGCTTCGCGCCCGAAGAAGGCGCCGACGTGATTCGCGCCTTTCTCGCAACACATCCGGACTTCGTAATCGAAGCGCCCCCGTGCGCGGAGCTCGCCCCGTTCATCGGTATCGATCTGATGCTTCGTACCAGCCCCGATCGCGGCGCCCTCGACGGATTCTTCGCCGCCCGGATGCGCCGCCTCTGATATCCGCCTCTTCCGATGACGCCGCCTCTCCCTCGATGAGGGAGGCCGCGCGTCCATATCTCCGCCTCTCCCGCCGTCGGGAGAGGCCGGTGCGCAGCACCGGGTGAGGGACCGCTATAAGTGAGAGCGCAGATCGCGATCCTTTTTCAGCAGCCCGCCAGGCGCTAATCTCTTCCTCTGATGTTTCCCGATCGCAAAATCGCGCCCTCGATACTCTCCGCCGACTTCGCGCGGCTGGGCGAAGAGATTCGCAAGGTCGAAGCGGCCGGCGCCGACCTGATCCATTTCGACGTGATGGACGGCCACTTCGTGCCCAACCTCACGATCGGAGTCCCAGTGTTGAAATCGATCCGCGCGGTCACCCGCGTTCCGATCGACGCCCATCTGATGATCGAATCGCCCGAGAAATATGTCGGCGCATTTGTCGAGGCCGGCGCCGATTCGATCTCGGTTCACGCCGAAGTATGCCCCGATATCCCCGCGATCGCACGCCAGATTCGCTCGCTTGGCGCGCGCGCGTCGGTCGCGATCAACCCCGAGACTCCGGTCGATCGCGTGCTCGCATGGGCCGAGCATCTCGACATGATTCTCGTGATGAGCGTGCATCCGGGCTTCGCCTCCCAGGGCTTCATCGCCGAAAGCCTCGAAAAACTCCGCGCGATACGCCGCGAGCTCGAACGCCGCGGGCTCAAGACCGACGTCGAGGTCGACGGCGGTATCAAGCTCGACAATATCCGCGCCGCCGCCGAAGCCGGCGCCAACGTCTTTGTCTCAGGCTCGGGAATCTTCGGCCATCAGGATTACCACTCGATAATCTCCCAGATGCGCACGCAAATCACGGGCGTTCCGGTGAACTCGCCCGCGAAGTAAATAATAGTCAGAGCCAACAAGCGCTCGAGTATCAGTGATATAGATGGCGGCGGCGATCGAGCGCGCGATGTTGATAACGGCGGCGGATAAAGGCGTCAGGCCGCCGCTCAAATGGGCGGGCGGCAAGCGATGGCTCGTCCCCGAGATCCGCAAACTCTGGAGTCGCACCGGTAATCGCCGGATCGTCGAGCCGCTGTGCGGTGGATTAGCGATCAGCCTGGGCCTGATGCCCAAATGCGCGATCCTCAACGACATTAACCCTCACACGATCAACTTCTACCGCGCGCTCAAGCGCGGATTGCGGATTCCCAAATCGCTCCGAATCGAAAACGATCGCGAGATCTACTATCAGAATCGCGCGCGCTTCAACGCGCTGGTCTCCTCAGGGGATGACGCAGGCGACGAGGCCGCGGGCCTTTTCTACTATCTGAATCGCACTTGCTACAACGGACTATGCCGTTTCAACGGCCGAGGCGAATTCAATGTTCCGATAGGCAGCTACAAGAAGATTCAGTATGTAACCGATTTCGAGTCTTATCGGGAGATCTTCTCGAACTGGGATTTCAATTATGGAGATTTCGAGAATCTCGCGCTCGAAAAGGACGACTTCATCTATGCCGATCCGCCCTACGATGTGCAGTTCACGAAATACTCGAAAGAGGGTTTCGGATGGCAGGACCAGGAGCGCCTGGCCGAGTGGCTCGCGCGACACATGGGTCCGGTTGTAATTTCCAATCAGGCGACGCCGCGCGTGGTCCGCCTCTACCGCCGCTTGGGCTTCCGACTCGCCTTCCTCGACGCGCCGCGGATGATTAACTGCACCGGCGATCGCACCCCCGCCCGCGAAGTTCTCGCCACCAGAAACTTCTAGTATGATTTGGACGCCAAGCCGATTCCCGGAGGGATGCCAATGAGTCTGGTCGAATACGAAACCGATGGCGCGCTCGCGATCGTCACCATCAACCGCCCCGAGGCACGCAACGCCGTCAATCGAGAGGCCGCCGAAGGATTGGCCGCGGCGTTTCGCCGCTTCGACGCCGACCCGGAGCGCAGTGTCGCGATTCTTACCGGCGCCGCCGGAACGTTTTGCGCGGGCGCTGATCTCAAGGCCTTTGCCACCGGCCAGGGCAATCGCGTTGCGCCCGAGGGCGACGCACCGATGGGATGTACCCGGATGCTCTTGTCGAAGCCCGTTATCGCCGCGGTCGAGGGCCACGCCGTGGCCGGCGGTCTCGAACTGGCGCTGTGGTGCGACCTGCGCGTCGCCGCGCGCGGCGCGGTCTTTGGCGTCTATTGCCGGCGCTTCGGCGTGCCTTTGGTTGACGGCGGAACGATCCGCCTGCCGCGGCTAATCGGGATGAGCCATGCGCTCGACATGATCCTTACCGGCCGCGGCGTCACCGGCGAGGAGGCGTTCAGAATCGGCCTTGCCAACCGCATTGTCGAGCCGGGACAGGCGCTGGCCGTCGCACGCGAACTGGCCGCGCAACTCGCCGCATTTCCGCAGGCCTGCATGCGCGCCGATCGGATGTCGGCCTACGAGCAATGGTCAATGACGCTGCCCGAGGCGCTCGGCAACGAGTATCGGCGCGGCATCGAGCCGATCCGCCTCGGCGAGACCGTGGAAGGCGCCCGGCGATTCAGCGCGGGCGCTGGCCGCCACGGCCAGTTCTGAACGCGCGCGGCTTCGAACTTGGAAAACATATTTTCGCAGGCACAGGTTGCGCGATACGGAGTTTATATAGCCTGAACGTTAACTCACTGCGATGCGTCGGACCTCACTGGACCTGTTCATACTCCCACACCGGCATCTCAGTCTGAATGGTCGAATCGAACTTGCCGTAGTCCATCGCGAAATCGCCCTTGGAAAGCCGGACCAACACGTCCGAGAACCGCGCACCCCACATAATGTCGCTCGTATCATACGTATGGCGGGCGTAGACCGTCTGCACCAGGACCCCGTCGATACCGGTCATCGAGACGACGATTTCCGCGAACGTGGCCGCCAGCGATTCCTTGGTTTCGCGATAGAGCGGGCTGCCCGGGTGAATCTGATGGATCACTGTCCATGAATGGCGAAACGTCGCGTTGCGATAGCGCCTCAGTTCGAGATCATAGAAGCGCCACACATCTTCGCCTTCCGCCGTGACTTCCCCGCGCGCCAGCGCGACATGAACCTGCGCCTCGACGATCTGATTCGTCCGTACGTTCGCCATCCGGAACATCAGGCTCGGCACGCCGTCGCGGGCCGAGATGACCGCATGCCGGCTGAACCTGACGCGCGCACTGGGCCGCGAGAACTTCGCAAAGATGAGCCCCGTCACCATCGCGAGTCCGATAAGTCCGGTCAGCGCCTCGAAGCTCATCAGGACATGCGCGATCAGCGTAACCGGAAGCATCCGCCCGTAGCCGATCGTCGCCATGGTCTCGACGCTGAAAAAGAATACGTCGGAGAAATATCCCGGCCGCGCGTTTTCGATTCCGCCGTCGAGATAATAGCCGAGCGCGAACACCGCGTTGATGGCGAAGAACGCCACGGCGATTTGCAACAGCAGAAAGGGCCACGACGAGGTCAGCAGATGGTGATACATGTCCGCGAAGTAGCGGTCGCTGTCCGAGCGATCCTCCGGACTGACGCTGGTGACCGCCACGATTTGATTTTGATTTCGCCTTGCCATCGGATTAACCCCTCGCTGCACGTTCGATTCATTCTCGCGCAAAGAGATTATCTAACCATTCGCCGTGCATCGCTCCAATGCCGGCATTTCAATCGCCGCGCCGATATCCGCGTTCGTCAGTTCTCGGGATTTTTAGCAAGGGCGCAAAGCTTAGATATGCAACTCTTCGCGGACCGGTCTGCCATTCGCAAACCGATCGCGCGAAAGATCGCTCGCGTCGTACGCGCGATAGCCGCCGTATGCGATCAGGTCCGCAAGCGCCTGCCCGGCGCCGTAGGACTGCATCACGCCGCGCCCGCTGAATGAATGCGCCTCGTAAATCCGCGCCGCCGCCAGACCGACTATGGCGCTGCGGTCGGGACTCACTTCATAAAGCCCCGCCCATCCCGTGACGTGGCGCAAGCGCTCCATGCAGCTCATCCGGGCGTACAGCCGCGGCCAGATTTCGTTCTGAAAAAACGGCTCCCCGTCGTAATTGAAATGATAGCCGGGCGGATCGCCCGGCGGTGAGTAGCCCGCAAGGATGTGTGCGCCTTCGTTATGAAAGTAGACCCCGCTCGTATCCACAATCATCCCGTAGGCGGCGAGATTGGTCGCGCGCGAATCGACCAGGCAAATCTGCCGGCGAACCGCCTCGGTCAGGTTCTCGAGTCCCAGCATCTTCATCAATGTGGGCGACCACGCGCCGCCCGTCAGCACAATCGACTCGGCGCGCAGTTCGACCATCCGGCCCGTCTCCGCGTCGCCCGGCCCGTCCTCGGTCATGAACCGCGCGAGCGTCGCCTCGGAGAGCGCCGCATCCGACTGCCAGCATTCGAGCCGCACACCGTCGCTTCCCGCCTCGATTCCGGCGGCGTAGGTGCGATCGAGAAAACGGGCGCCAAGTTCGGCCGCGCGATGGCGGTAGTGTTCCTTCAGCAGATTCGGATTGATCAGGCCGTCGCTCGGCGAAAAGGTCGCACCCGCGATTCCGTCGAGGCGATCGATCTCGGGAACGCGGCGATTCACCTCGGCCGGTGACAGCGCCTCGATCGGATGGCCGAGTTGGCGCTGAATCGCCATGTGCTCGAGCGCACCGGGCCAGGTCGCGTCGTCATATAGCCAGAGATATCCCTTCTGCCGGAAGCCGATTTCGTCGCGGATTTTTTCGTAATACTCAATCGAGGCGCGGCATAGCGCGATATTGACCCGCTGCCACCAGGTCGCGCGCACGCCGCCGGCGTTCTTTTCGCTCGAGCTGAGCCGGCCCGTCAGGTCGATATCGATCGCGAGCGCCTTGAGTCCGCGCTCCGCCAGGCCCATCGCGACCGCGCTTCCGACCACGCCCGCGCCAATCAGGATAACGTCGAATCGCTCGCCGCACGCCATGCCTCAATCCTACCACGCCCCGCCCCGCGCCGCCGGCGTCCCGAGGCGGGCACTCGCATTGAGCGGCGCCGCGATGCTATAAGCGAAGGTCGGTTTGTCGGTCAGGACCGCGGTCGGGGTGTAGCTCAGCATGGCTAGAGCACTGCGTTCGGGACGCAGGGGTCGCTGGTTCAAATCCAGTCACCCCGACCAATTTCCCCCTTGCATATATCGCAAGGTCCGACCGGTCGCAAAAATTCCACCCCGCGAGATACCAACGGCCTCAAGATGATCGTTGCGATACTGACGATTGCCGCCTACCTGATCGGCTCGATACCGATCGGCCTGATGGTCGGGCGAATGCGCGGCTTTGATCCGCGCGCGGTTGGCTCGGGCAACATCGGAATGACCAACGTTACGCGGGCGGGCGGCTCGGGAGCCGGCGCGATGACGTTCGTGGGCGATTTGCTCAAGGGCCTTCTACCGGTGCTCGCGGTGCGTCTGATGGGGTTTGGGCCGGATGTGCTGGCGACGGTCGGGCTGGCGGCGTTTCTGGGCGCAATCTGGTCGGTATTCCTTAAATTCGAGGGTGGACGCGGTGTTTCGGCCTCGTTGGGAATATGGCTCGCGCTCTCACCATGGCCGATATTAGTGGCGCTGGCGGTCTTCGCCGCGATCTTTGCCGCGACGCGAATCGTTTCGATCGCCTCGATAGGCGCCGCGATCACACTTCCGCCGGCCGCCGCCGTCCTGGGATGCCCGCGTCCTTACGTGGGTCTGGCAATCGTGATGGCTGGCCTGGTCCTCCTGCGCCATCGCGAAAATATCAGCCGCCTGGTCAGAGGCGAAGAGCCGACGATCGGTGCCGCATAAGGATTGCAGCGCGGGAATTTCTTCCGACAATTAGTCGAAAAGCCGACCGGAAGCGGTCTCTTCGGCGGACGCCCTCTTGCGTGACCCTTCCTCTATCGGGATACAGTTATCGTAGTCCCAAGCTCAGAAGGCTTACCCAGAAGCGGGCGTCCGTCGGGCAAGAGGCCAAGAGGATCAAATGAAGAAGGTCGAGGCGATTATCAAGCCGTTCAAGCTCGACGAGGTCAAAGAGGCGCTGTCGAGTATCGGCGTGCAGGGTCTGACGGTCAGCGAGGTCAAGGGGTTTGGCAGACAGAAGGGCCATACGGAACTGTATCGCGGCGCGGAATACGTGGTCGATTTTCTGCCCAAGGTGAAGCTCGAGATAATCGTCTCGGACGAGCTGACGACTCAGGTCGTCGAAACGATTGAGCGGGCGGCGCGCACAGGCCGAATCGGCGACGGGAAGATTTTCGTCATGGCGATGGAAGAGGTCGTGCGTATCCGCACTGGTGAGCGGGGCGGCGCGGCGCTCTGACCGGTAGTCGCGATGCGCCCGGTTTGCACGTCGGCGGGCTCGCGCGGCCTCGGAGTCAGTTGACGTTCTCCTTGGGCACGAAGCCCTTGAGTCCCTTGAAAGGCCCGTCGGTAACGACTATTTCGGAGCCTTCCGAATTGCTTGAGTCAACCCTTACCGGAGTCTGATCGTCGACCGCCTTGGTGGCGACGCTCTCGCCCATTCCCCCAATCATGCCCATCGGTCCGCCTTGGGATTTGAGATTCTGGAGCTTGTCGAAGGTCGCCTGATCCGGGTAGACGTTGACGGTGTGCTCGCCGGTCGAGGCAACCAGCCGATGGCTGCATCCGGCGGCGAGAAAAGCGGTCGCGCAAATCAGCCCCGCCAGCGCAGTCTTGATCGGTGTCGCAGTCTTTAGTCGATTTTTCATGAGGCCTCACGTCGGGACGCGCGAGTTGCGGCGCCCCGACGCTCGACATATACCGTCTTTGCCGGCCGAGTCATATGGCGGAAGCGGCTTCGGTGACTCGGCGCGTCACGCGGCCGGTCGCGCCGGATGCGGGAAAGTTGCGCTCGGCCGGTCAAAATTGCCGAGTTCAACGGGTCATGCTACGGTTATCAATTCGGCCTGAAGCGCGGCTTAAAGCGCAGCCGCGCGATGTTTCGAGCAGGGCCTCGCGCCGCCTGAAGCAGAGCTGCGCGCCCTTGGAAGTGTTTGGCGCGGCTCGCATTGTTGGCCGCCGGGTCGCGCGGGTTGCAGGAGAGTTTCCCTTTGTCGGATCAGAAGCTTGAGGAATCTTCTATCGTGAGCAAGCGCGCGGTCACGATGGAGAAGCTGGTCAATCTGTGCAAGCGGCGGGGAATCGTCTTTCCCGCGAGCGATATCTATGGCGGCCTGGGTTCGACCTGGGACTATGGTCCGCTGGGCGCCGAGCTCAAGCGTAATGTGAAAGAGGCGTGGTGGCGCGCGATGGTCACGACGCGTCGCGACGTGGTCGGGCTGGACAGCGCAATCCTGCAACATCCGCGGACCTGGGAAGCGTCGGGCCATCTGCAGAATTTCACCGATCCGCTGGTCGATTGCAAAAGCTGCAAACAACGTTTCCGGGCGGATCAGATCCAGGGCGACCGATGTCCGGAGTGCGGCGGTGAACTGACCGAGGCGCGCAACTTCAACCTGATGTTCAAGACCTTCATGGGACCGGTCGAGGACAGCGCCAGTACGGTTTACCTGAGGCCCGAGACGGCGCAGGGAATCTTTCTCAACTTTGCCAACATCGTCGATACGCAGCGCGTCCGGCTGCCCTTTGGCGTGGCCCAGGTTGGCAAGTCCTTCCGCAACGAAATCACGCCGGGCAACTTCATTTTCCGCACCCGCGAATTCGAGCAGATGGAGATGGAATTCTTCGTCAAGCCCGACCCCGCCGAAGAAGAGCGCTGGTTCGATTACTGGGTCAATGAGCGTTTCGAATGGTACGTCCGGTTTGGGATGAAGCGCGAGCATCTGCGGCTCAGGCCGCATGCCAGGGACGAGCTTTCGCACTACTCGCGCGGCACGACCGACGTCGAATTTCAGTATCCGTTCGGATGGGGCGAGTTGGAGGGAATCGCGCGGCGCGGGAGCTTCGATCTGGATCAGCATTCGAAGGTCAGCGGCCGCGACTTGTCGTATTTCGACGAGGAGGCCAAGGCGCGCTATCGGCCGTGGGTAATCGAGCCGGCGGCGGGTGTGGATCGCACCATGCTCGCCTTTTTGCTCGATGCGTATGATGAGGACGTGCTCGAAGGCGAGGAACGGATCGTGCTGCGTCTCGATGCCCGATTGGCGCCGGTCAAGGCGGCGGTTTTCCCGCTGCTTCGCAAAGGCGGCCAGCCGGAAAAAGCTCACGCCGTCGAGGAGATGCTACGGCGACATTTCCTGATCGCCTACGACCAGGCGGGCTCAATCGGGCGGCGTTATCGCAGACAGGACGAGGTTGGAACGCCGTTTGGCGTAACGATAGACCATCAGACGATGGCCGACGATACGGTAACGCTGAGGGATCGCGATACGACCGGGCAGGTCCGCCTGCCGATCACGGGGTTGGTGGCGGAACTGACGGAGCGAATTGGCTGGAGCCGGTGATTCCGGCGCAACCTGCGACTGGGAGGACGGTGGGGGTGTCCGTCATACAAACAGCATTATAATCTCTGCTAAGGCGGGGAAGGGGAGCTTCATTCAGGTCATGGCACGGGTTCATCCGGAAATCTATTTTTTTGGAGCGGGCGTGGCCGAGGGCCGCGCTGACATGCGCGAGTTACTGGGTGGCAAAGGGGCGAATCTGCACGAGATGGCGTCGCTCAAGCTGCCGGTGCCGCCAGGGTTCACCATCTCGACGGCGGTCTGCAACTACTTCTACGCCCACGGCAATCGCTACCCGAAGGGGCTTAAGGAAGGTGTCGCGAAGAGCGTCGCGCGGATCGAAAAGGCGCTCGGGCGGCGCTTTGGCGACGCGGCCAATCCGCTGTTGGTCTCGGTGCGGTCGGGCGCGCGGGTCTCGATGCCCGGGATGATGGACACGGTGCTTAACCTGGGACTGACGGACAAGACCGTCGTGGGGCTCGAGGCGGTGAGCCAGAACCCGCGCTTCGCCTGGGATTCGTATCGGCGGTTCTGCCAGATGTACGGCGACGTCGTGTTGAAGCTCAAGCCCGAGAACAAGAACGATCGCGACCCGTTCGAGGAGATTATCGAGCGCAAGAAGGCTGCACGGGGCGTCACGGAGGACGTGGATCTTTCCGCTGACGACTTGAAGGAGCTGGTAGCCGAGTTTCGCGAGCTGATTCGCGCACGATGCGGCCATGACGTGCCGCAGGACCCCTGGGAGCAGCTATGGGCGGCGATCGGCGCGGTGTTCGAGTCGTGGAACAATGACCGTGCGATTGTCTATCGCAAGATAAACAATATCCCGGGCGACTGGGGCACCGCGGTCAGCGTTCAGTCGATGGTGTTTGGGAACCTGGGGACCGATTGCGCGACGGGCGTTGCCTTCACGCGCGATCCGGCGACTGGCGAGAAGGGAATCTACGGTGAATTTCTCCCCAACGCGCAGGGTGAGGACGTGGTGGCCGGAATCCGCACGCCGCGGTCGATAAGCAAAGCGGCCGGTCGCGCGATGGCGCATCGGCAGGGAATGAGCGAGGCGGATCGGCGGGCGCATCAGGCGACGCTCGAAGAGAGTTTCCCACAGGTTTATGGCGAGCTTTTGAAGATTGCGGCGCGGCTCGAACGCCATTTCCGCGACATGCAGGACATGGAGTTTACGGTCGAGCGCAGCCGGCTCTTCATGCTGCAGACGCGCAACGGCAAGCGCACGGCGGCGGCCGCGGTCAGGTGCGCGGTCGAGATGGCGCAGGAGAAGCTGATCGACAAGCGGGCCGCGCTGATGCGCGTCGAGCCGGTACAGCTCGAGCAACTGCTCCATCCGCAGCTCGACCCGAAAGCGGCGAAGAAGACGATCGCGCGCGGGTTGCCGGCCTCGCCGGGCGCGGTGGCGGGCGAGGCGGTCTTTTCGGCTGACGAGGCGGTGGCGGTGGCCGGGGCGGGGCGCAAGGTTATCCTGGTGCGGGTCGAGACGTCGCCCGAGGATATCCATGGGATGCAGGTCGCCGAGGGGATTTTGACCCAGCGCGGGGGAATGACGAGCCATGCGGCGGTGGTGGCGCGCGGGATGGGCAAGTGCTGCGTGGCGGGATGCTCGGAGATTGAAATCGATTACGCGGCCGGGGCGCTGAGCGCTAACGGGGCTGTGATAAGGCGCGGCGAATACCTGACGCTTGACGGAACGACGGGCGAAGTAATTGAGGGGCGCGTGCCGACGGTCGATCCTGCGATGTCGGCATATTTCAAGAAGTTCCTGGAATGGGCGGACGGGGAGCGCAAGCTCGGCGTGCGGGCCAACGCGGACACGCCGCACGACGCGAAGGTGGCGCGCGAGTTTGGCGCCGAGGGGATCGGGCTTTGCCGCACCGAGCACATGTTCTTCGATCCCGAGCGGATCGACGCGGTGCGCGAGATGATCCTGGCCGAGAACGCCGAGCAGCGGGCGCGGGCGCTGGCGAAGATTCTGCCGATGCAGCGCGAGGACTTTATCGGAATTCTGCGCGAGATGGAGGGCCTGCCGGTGACTATCCGGCTGCTCGATCCGCCGCTGCACGAGTTCCTGCCCAAGGAGGATGCCGAGGTCCGCGAGCTGGCGGCAAAGATCGGCGTCGATCCGGCGCGGCTCAAGCAGGTGCGCGACAGCCTGGTCGAATTCAATCCGATGCTGGGTCATCGGGGGTCGCGGCTTGGGATCAGCTTTCCGGAGATTTACCAGGCACAGGCGCGCGCGATTCTGGAAGCGGCCGCCGAGTTGCGGGCAAAGGGCGTGCGCGCGATTCCGGAGATAATGCTTCCACTGATCGGCGAGAAGCGCGAGTTCGAGGTGCTGGCGGGAGAGATTCGCGAGGTCGCCAAGGAGCTCGCGGCGGAGAATCACAACCGGCCGGGCGCTTACACGATAGGGACGATGATAGAGGTGCCGCGCGCCTGTATCCTGGCGGAGCAGATCGGCGAAGTGGCGGAGTTTTTTTCCTTCGGCACCAACGATCTGACGCAAATGACCTATGGGCTTTCGCGCGACGACTCGGCGCGATTTCTGGGCGACTATATCGAACGCGGAATCTATAAGAAGGATCCGTTTGCGCAACTCGATCCCGAGGGCGTGGGCGAACTGATGCGGATCGGAATCGAAGGCGGGCGCAAGGCGAATCGCAAGCTCAAGATTGGGATCTGCGGCGAGCACGGCGGCGATCCCGAGAGCGTCAAGCTGTGCCATCGGCTGGGGCTTGATTACGTTTCATGCTCGCCCTACCGGGTGCCGGTCGCGCGGCTGGCGGCGGCGCAGGCGGCGATTGAGGAGCGCAAGGCGAAGCGCGAGTTCAAGGACGTCTGAGTTAACGTTAGAGAACTTGCGTTGTGGAGCGATGATCGAATGGCGCGCGGGTATGAAGTAATCGATGCGGACGGGCATGTGCTCGAGCCCGCCGATCTGTGGCTCAGATATATCGAACCCGAGTTTCGCGATCGCGCGCCGCGTATCGTGGTCAACGGCGGTGCGGAGATCGTGGCGCTGGGCGAACAGGAAGTGACCGACAACGGCCCCGGCAGGCAGCGGGTGAAGATTGGCGCGACCGGAGCGATTGGCGCGCGCGAGGGCACGGTCTCGGTCTGGAACCGGTACGCGGAGGGCAAGCCGGGCGGCTTCGATCCGCATCGGCGGATTCCCGACATGGACGGCGAGGGAATCGACGCGGCGTTCCTTTATCCGAGCCTGGGGCTTTTTTTGGGCGCGATTGCGGATGCGGAGCTGGCGGCGGCGGTATGCCGGGCGTACAACCGCTGGCTCGGGGAGTATTGCGCGCCTTATCCGAAGCGGCTCTTTGGCGTGGCGATGCTGCCGATGCTGTCGATCGAGCTGGCGGTGCGCGAGCTTAGGTTTGCGGTGCGCGAACTGGGATTCCGGGCGGCCTTCGTGCGGCCGAATCCGTATGGCGGGCGGGTGCTGCACGATCCGGCTAATGATGCGCTGTGGCGCGAGGCGGTCGAGCTTAACGTGGCGATCGGAATTCACAGCGGGGCCGAGAGCGGACAGTCGACGCTGGCGATGGATCGCTTCGAGGGAAATCGCCGCGCGGTGCGCCATTGCGTGGCGCATACGCTGGAGATGATGACGGCGGCGGCGAGCATGATCATGTGCGGGCCGTGCGATCGGTTTCCGCAACTGCGCGTTGGGTTTCTGGAATCGGGCGGGGGCTGGATGGCGGGCTGGCTCGATCGCATGGATCGCCATTTCGACGACGTCGGGATGAATGACACGGGACTAAGCACGCGGCCGAGCGAGATTTTCCGCCGCCAGTGTTTCGTTTCGTTCGAGCCGGTGGAGAAGTCGCTTGCGATTCTGGCGGACTATATCGGCGCGGACAATATCCTGTGGGCGACTGACTATCCGCATTTCGACGGCTTCACGGGAGCGCCGGCGATGATCCGGGCGATGGGGCTGCCGCCGGCGACGCTAAGCAAGGTGCTGGCGGGCGGCGCGATCCGGTACTACGACTTGAAGTAGCAATACCCCTTTTGATTGAACCCAATGAGCAGTCAGCAATGTTTTTCTTCAGGCCGGTTAGAGCCTTCGGATTGGAATCCGCCAGCGCGCCCCCTTTCAGGGGCGCTAGCGTTATGACGCGGCGGCTGGTATGAACCGAGTCGTCACTTAGACACCTGCCTTTCTGCCCATGTTGAGGGCGGGTATTTCGCGCCGCTCGGCGCTGCAACGCTGAGCGGCGCAAGCGTTTTTATGCATTGGCCTGCGCTTTCAAACGCAAGCCGATCACCATGTCCACATACTGGCTAATTGCTGCCCACTGCTCTTTGGATACGTCTTCCGGCAAGAACACCGAACCGTCTAAGCCCAATACCGCAAACGGAATCTGGAAGGTTCCTTCCTGCGGCTCAAAGCCTGCACCATCGTCGGCTTCCTTGCGTTGCGCCGGCTTTGAAGCCACCGACCTCTGTCGCGTGCCCGCACCGCGCGGTGCTCTTTGTCTCAAAACCAGATGAGACGAAAATGGAATCTCGGCCTCTTTCAAGGCGCTCAGGTAGAAGCGAACAGCACTGTCGATGGTCCCACCTTCGACGCCGCCATTGCTCCGGAATCGCTCGCGGAGCATGGCCGGAGTCGCGCTTTCCAGCTTCAGATCGTTTACTACGCGCTGGTAAGCATGGGCTATTAGGTCCTGAAGTTGCGGTTTCCATTGATCCGTATTGTAAGAATCAGCTAATTTCCTTAAGCTATCCTTTGTAGTTGCATCGGTCTCAACAAGATCGAGAAACCTCAAGGCCGAGGTAAGCTGGCTACGGGCTGTGCCCGACATAGTTCTCAATACACTTGGATCGATTTGCGCCGGTACTTGGCCGCGAATATTGCCGATGAAAGAAGTAAAGGTTTTCCAAGAAATATAAGGGGTAGACAGCTTCTTCTCTTGCGCGTCATTGGCCATTGTTAATTTGTCCTTTCGTTCGTCGGCGTTTCAATGTCACCAAAAATAGTCCATTAAGGAGTCCATTTTCAACACTCCTAACTAACGATAGTGGACAGATAACTGCGTCGCCCGCGGTTTTGGTGCGTGCTTTTCGGGGTGAACGGATCAGGCTTCTGGCGGCTTTCGACTCGAGGACAACGATTGAGGTGTGTCGAAAGGGTTAGCGCGAATCTATCGGCTGTCGACGATGATGGTCTACGGCCTCGGCCTGGGCCTGTTCAAGAAGCTTCGGCAAGCTTGCTGGAACGGCGACCTAGAAGGATGACGCGGCTTTGGGTGAAAGCGCGCGTTGGTAGCTCCAATCGTAAATTTCCGGCCTGTCGCGTCCTTACCACCAAGGCACTGGGAATTAGCCAATTCCCCAAATGAGGTCCCGCGCCTGCGGCGCGGCCTCTGGCGACATCGGGAGAGGCGGGGGAATCGGATTCGGGGCCGTGAGAGGGAGGGATATCGAGCAGTTACGGAGAGTCGACGAAGGGGAGGACGTCGTTGGCGAGGCGGGCGAACTGATCGCGCTGATTCCATCCGGTGATCCGGAGCGCGATCGCCTTGGCGCCCGCACGGACGATCCCGCGCAGATGATCGATGCATTGGCGGGGCGTTCCCGCCGCGGTCCATCCTGCGGCCATCGCGGGCGAAAAGACCGGGCCGTAGTAGCGGTCGAGGAAGCGGGCGGTCTCGTCGAGGGCGGCTGCGCGGTCGGGCGCGATATTCACGTTCATGTAGACGATGTTGGGGAAGGCGGCGGGGTCGCGTCCCTCATCCTTGAGGTACTGCTCGAGCTTGGGCCATAGCGCCGCGAACAGACCGGGCCGCACTTCGGCGACCATGAAACCGTCGGCGATTCGGGCGACTCGCCGGAGCGGCTTTTCAGCGAGCGCGGGCTGCGGATTCGCGGCGATCCAGATGGGACATGGCTGCTGGACGGGGCGGGGCTGAATCGCCGCGTTGGCGAACGAGCGGAAGCGGCCGTCGAAGGTCACGCTGTCTTCGCTCCATAGACGGCGGCAAATCTCGATATTTTCGACCATCCGCGCGCCGCGCTCGCTGTCGCGGATATTCCAGATCGCGCCTTCGCGCGCGCTGGTGCCGCCGAGTCCGATGCCAGTGCATACGGCGAGCTGGGTTCTGCCGTTCGAGATCAGGTCGAGCGCGGCCCACTGCGCGGCGAAGACGACCGGATCGCGAAGCGGAAAGCTGGCCATACATCCGACGCCCAGCCGCAGGCGCGAGACCGTGGCGGCGAGCGCGCCGAGGATCGGGATAGGGTCGGGGCGGGCCTTGGCGATGAGACTGTCGCCGAGCCAGATCGAATCGAAGAGGGAGTTGTGATCGGCCGCGCGCGCGAGGTCGAGAAGTTCGGGCCAGGTGGCGGCGCCGAAGACGATCGCGCGTTGCGGAATGATGAAGCCGAAGCTGGTTCGCGTCATGGTTACTGGGGAGGCAGCCTAACGGATCGGGTGGCGCGCGATCCATCGGAGGCAATCACCGCAAGAGGAGGGTCGCTTCGACTCGCGCAACGCTCGCTCAGGATGACAAGAAAAGGAGCGCAGCGCGTGTTCGCGATCGGGGAGGCGGCGCACGGTACGGGCCAGGCTATGAGTCTTCGAACTTAATGGCGGTGACGGGGATTTGCGGACCTGCCTGTTGCGCAGGACCTTGAGGTTGACGGTCTCGCCGGGGCGATGGCCGGACCACTCTGCGCAATCAAAAACATCAAGCGTCAGACGGAACCGCCGGGTCTCCGACTCATTTTTGGAGATACAGTCAAAAGGCGGGGATTCGATCCACTAATCTAAAAGCTGTAAATTGACAATGAAGCGAGAAAAACTCACACTGGCCGGCATGCGATTAGCTGCTCTCGGCCTGTTAGTGTTCGCTGTGCTCCCGTCAGTAGGCCGCGCGCAGGAGGCTCCTGTTTTCGCGATTGTGCGGGCAGGAAGCTCGATTACGTTCAACGTGAAAGCGTCAGTGGCTATAAAGGGTACTTTCGACAAGTGGGACGCTACTCTAACATTTACATCTCCAGACGTGACGACAGGGGTTTTGGACGTCAAAATTCAGGCTGCCACGGTAGATACCGGAAGCGGCTTGAAGAATAGCAAGTTGAAGGGCACAGACTTCTTCGACGTCGACCGGAATCCGTTGATCACGTTCAGATCAACGAAGGTTGAACAGAGCGGTCCCAACACTTTTGAGGTGGATGGCAACTTTACGATACGCGGAGTTACCAGACCCGAGAAGCTAACACTTGCGGTGTCGGGGAGGGGGACAGGCTCAGGCGAGATTAATGGGACGATGGCCTTCGACCGCAAGGACTATGGGATGAACAGCGGCATTCCCTTCATCAAAATCGCCAACCGCGTCGAGGTAACAGTCGCTCTCAAGGCCAAGCGAGTCAGCGGGCCTCCGGTAGTCTTTAAGCAATAGCCAGCTTGATCACGTGCAAGAATGTGTTCCGCCGTTCCTGCGCAACCAAGTTTTGTCTGTACAGCCGTTATAGTTCCACCGGATGAGCGGGGCGATCAATTCCTCGTCCGTCGCAAAAGCAGTTGGCCGCAGCGTCTTCATCACTTGCGATATATGACGGGTTAGCCGAGATAGTCTTCGACCTTGATGGCGGTGACGGGGATTTGGCGGACCTGGCTGTTGCGCAGGACCTTGAGGTTGACGGTCTCGCCGGGACGATGGCTGTTGATGGCTTCGTAGAGGGTGCGGCGGTCGTGGATTTCGCGCTCGTCGGCCTCAAGCACGACGTCGCCCTGGCGAAGGCCGGCTTTTTCGCCGGGACTACCTGGCATCACGCCCGCGATCACGACGTGCTCGCGCAGAGTGTAGGAGAGCACGCCGACCCACAGGCGCGAGGGGACGCTGATGCGGCGGCCGTGGCGGACGAGCTCATCGCGTCCGGCGATAAAGCATTCGCCGGGAATGGCGAGGATGGGGCGGCTCAGATCGGGGAAATTGAGATATGAGATGCCGACTATCTCGCCGTTGGAATTACAGATGGGGCCGCCGTTGAGCCCGATGTTGAGTGCCGAGGCAGTTACGCATACGCATCGGTCGAGCACGAATTCCCAGGCGGCGTCGAAGGGACCGAGAAAGGTGATATGGCCGACATCGGCGCATCGCTTGTCTTCGCCGCTGCTCGAGACCATGAAGATTTCCTGGCCGAGCGCACAATCTATCGAAGAGGCGATGGGCAGATTGGGCAGGTTGCGCGCATCGACCTTAAGGAGGCCGAGGTTGGTCGTATAGTCCTGCGCGATGATAGTGGCGGGCACCTCGTTGCCGTTGGTGAAGGTGACGGTGACGGTCTTAGCGCCCATCAGCATGTAACTGACGGTAACGATGAGGCCGTCGGCGCTGACGATAGCACCGGTGCCCTTGCGGTCGGTTCCGAGGCCGATGCTGGCGGAAGGATGGGAGGGTGGAATCAGCGAATGGATTCCGACCGTAGCCTGGGCGACCTTTTCGAGCAGATGTAGAGTCGCATTCAAAATGACACTCCGTTCAGTCTCTGGGACCGGGGCTATCGCGGGACCGCGACAGCGCTAGGGAGAATGTGAGCAAAGCGGCGCGCTGTTACAAGCCCGGAGACAATGGAGATTACGAGACAGGCGAGGCGCGCGGAAGCCGGTGCTTGCCCGGGGCGGCGGATCGGCGATAGGTTTCGCATCAGCGACCGATGAAGCGCGGCGCGCTGGAAATGGGAAATCGGCGGCAGTGCGCGGTACGCCGCCGGGAGCCGGATGGCGTGCGGGAGAAGGATCGATGGGCGTGGAGCGAAGCGCGATCGAACAGTTGCTCTATCATGAGGCGGCGCTGATGGACCGCCATCAGTACGACGAGTGGCTTGCGCTATGGGCCGATGAAGGCGCGATCGTCTATTGGGTGCCATGCAATGTGGACGATGCCGATCCTAAGCGGCAGGTATCGCTAATACACGACAATCGAGCGCAGTTGCGCAACCGGATCACGCGGCTCAAGGAGACCACGTGGCTGAGCGAGCAGACACCGCGTTTGACCAGGGTGGTGTCTAACGTGCAGGTCGAGCTGGACGAAAGCGGCGCTACAGTGGCGCGGTCGAACTTTATCCTGGCCGAGATTCATCGCCATCAACAGTATTTGTGGGCGGGCACTTCGGTGCATACGCTGGTGGAGGCGGCCGGGGGCTTGAGAATCCGGCATAAGAAGGTGCTTTTGCTGAACAACAACGAGCCGCTGCCCAACCTGATGTTTCTTATCTGACGATGGCAAGCGGCGGCGACAATAATGCGGGGACGATGCGGCTGGTGAGTGAATTCGCGGCGGTGGAAGTCGAGCGGGACGACCGGGGCAACGGGCCGCGGCTTAGGATCCGCGATCTGCGGACGGGGCGATCGATGAGCCTCGATCCGCTGGAGCTTTGCGCATTGGCGTGGGCGCGGCACGAGGATTTTGCGCCATTGCTTGATCCGTCGCGGTTGCGGCAGGACGATTGAGACAGCGCTAACAGGGCAGGGCCAACGGAGGCACGAGAATCATGGCGATGACGCTTTCGGCCGGAGTCGACTACAGCGAGCTAATCGAGGACGATCGGATAAACGGGCGGCTCTACTATGATCCCGCGATCTTCCGCGAGGAACTGGACAAGGTCTGGTATCGCGAATGGGTATATGTCGCGCACGAGAGTGAGATTCCCGAGCCGGGCGATTATGTAACGCGCAAGATCGGGTTGCAGCCGGTGATCGTATCGCGCGACGAGCATGGCGGGGTCAACATGCTGCTCAACCGATGTACGCATCGGGGGAACACGGTATGCCAGGCCGAGCGGGGCAACGCGAACGCGTTCCGATGCGCCTATCATGGCTGGACGTTCAGCAACGGCGGCCGGCTGCTGGGAGTGCCCTACGCGAGCGGCTACGGGGCGTCGTTCCGGCGCGAGGATTACGGGCTCGCGCGGGCGGCGCGGATGGGAATTTATCGCGGGCTAATCTTTGGCAGTCTGGCGGCGGAGGGACCCTCGCTCGAGGAACACCTGGGACGGGCGGCGCGGTTGATCGATCAGTTCGTTGACCTGTCGCCCGAGGGCGAGGTGGTGGCGCGCGCGGGCGTGCTCAGGCATTCGTACCGTGGCAACTGGAAAATGGCGCTGGAGAATTCGGTCGACGGATACCATCCGAATATCCTGCATCACGCGGCGCTCTCGATGCTGAGCAAGAGCCGCAAGGTGGACATGGAGAGCGTGTTCGGCGAGCGGAGCGATGCGTGGGCGCGGGATTTGGGCAACGGCAGCGCGCAACTCGATTTCAATCCGATCAATCGGGAACGCGGCGGGCGGATGATACCGCCTGGCTGGAGCACGGAGGTTTACGACGCGTATCTTTCGGCAATGGCAGCGCGGCATGGCAAGGAGGGCGCGCAGGCGATAATCGAGAACGGGCCGCCGCATTTCTGCGTATTTCCAAATCTCATATGCATACTCAATCAGTTCCGGGTGATCCAGCCGGTCAGCGTCAACGAGACGATAGTCAGTTATTATCCAGTGATGCTCAAAGGAGTGCCGGACGAGATCAACGAGCGGCGGCTGGTCGAAACCTACATGGTCCACGGTCCAGCGGGACGGGTGGCGCCCGACGATTTCGAGGCCTACGAGCGCAACCAGGGCGGCTTCGAGGCGCGGATCAATGAATGGCTGGTGCTGCGGCGCGGGCTCGAGCGGGAGACTCGCGAAGCGGACGGCGTGGTGGCGGGCCACGAGACCGACGAGACGACGCAGCGGGCGCTGTGGCGCCATTATCGGCAGCTGATGTCGAACTGAAAGCGGAGCGCGCCGGTTAGGCGCCTATCAAGCTCCCGAGGTCAGCGCGGCTCGCGATGCAGGGTGCCGTCCCGTTCGAGAGCGCGGACACGCTCGGGCGAGTAGTCGAGATAGCGGGTCAATATTTCCTCGTTGTGTTCGCCGAGGGTCGGGGCCACGACCTCGAGCTGATTGGGGAATTCGGAGAAGTGCAGCGGGAAGCCGGGCAACTCGATCCTGCCGACGACCGGGTCGCGCACCTCGGTGATGGTGCCGCGCTGGCGGAGATGGGGATGGTTGATGGCCTCATCGGGCGAGAGGACCGGGGCGGCGGGTACGCGATGCTCGGCGAGGCGCGCGATGACCGCATCGTCATCGGGAAACGAGAATATCCAATCCTGAATGATCGCGAGCAGCGCGGCGACATTTTCCAGGCGAGCCTCGTTGGACGCGAAGCGGGGGTCGGCGGCGAGCTCCGGCATCCGCATCGCGGCGCATAGCAGGCGCCATTGATGCTCGATGCCGGCGATGATGATGATATAGCGGTTATGGCCTTTGAACATTCCGCTCGGGGCGGAGTAGGAGAGGTGATGGCCGCTGCGGCGCGGTTTGATGGCGCCGCCGCTCAGGCTATAGGTCTCGACGGCGGTGTGATGGCAGGGGAAGTAGGCGTCGAGCAGGGAGATGTCGAGATCCTGACCGCGGCCGGGGCGTGCCCGGAACAGCAGCGCGCTGACGATCGCGAGGGCGCCGGGGATGCCGGCGCGGACGTCGCCCAGGGCGGCGGTGGGAAAGTAGGGCGGGCCGTCGGCCTCGCCGATCATGTAGGTAATGCCGGAGTATGCCTGCGCGATGAAATCGTAGCCGGGGAGATGGGCGAGCGGGCCCTGCTGGCCGAAGGTTGAAACCGAGCACATCACGATACGCGGATTTATCGAGCGGATGGTTTCGTAATCGAGGCCGAGGCGCGCGATGACGCCGGGCGCGAAGTTTTCGACGACGACGTCGACGTGCGGGATAAGCTCGTTGATGATCGCGAGGCCGGCGGCACTCTTGAGATCGATACAGAGGCTTTTCTTGCCGACGTTCTGTTGAATGAAGTAACCGCTGCGGCCGTTTTTGATCAGGGGCAGGTCGCGCGTGCGATCGCCACCGGGCGCGATCTCGACTTTAATAATGTCAGCGCCCATTTGCGCCATCGTGCGGGTCACGGTGGGGCCGGCGATATACTGGGTGAAATCGAGAACTTTGTATCCGTCGAGGACGTGGCGGGGGACTTGGTCGAGCATCGAGTACACCGCAGCGGCCGGATGCGCTTGTGGAACCGGCCGCGAGCCGGGCGCCGGAGCTGTTGGGAGCAGGAGTAGGACATCGGCGATCGAGCTGTCAAGGCAGATCGAGGGGCGCCGCGGCGCGAGCGCAACTTTGGACTCGGGGCCGCGTCTTACAGGTACAAGTCTTTCGAGTCTCGAGGTTTAAAGGACTGTGAATAAGAAGAAGTTTTTGGTGATTGCCGGACTCGCGCTGCTGATCGCGGCGCCGGCCGCGGCGCTGGCGCATGGCGGATGCAGAGGATTCGGGTCGCCGATGTTCGGAGGGGCGCCGTCGATGCCACCGCCGTTCATGATGCTGCTTAGAACGGCGAATCTGACTACGGATCAGCAGGCGCAGGTCCAGAAGATACTGGATTCGAACCGGGGGCAGGTCGGGCCGCTGTTCAAGCAGCTTCACGCGATTCGCGAGCAGATAGCGGACAAGCTCCTGACCAGCGGGACGGTTGATGAATCGGGCCTGCAGGCGCTCCAGAAACAGGCGGGGCAAATCCACGGGCAAATCGACGCTTCGATGCTGTCCACCGCGATCGCGGTCAGAGGCGTGTTGACCAGTGATCAATTGACCAAGCTCGCTGACGTTCACACGCAGCTTAAGAGTATCCACGCCCAGATTAAGGCGCTGTTGAACGACAATGGAGCGGGTGATGGACCCTCCGGTCCGCCTCCGGAATGACGGAGCCCGGTCGTTGATGAGCCAGCCGGTTGAACCACCCTCGCGCCCGGAGACTCCCCCTCCGGTCGCGAGGGTGGCACCGGGCGCTTGAGGGATCGAATGCGAATGCGATGAATCGACGCGCAAAAACGCTATCGCTTGTGCCCCCTGCGCTTCCACCGGAGGAAGCCGGCGATTCGGCGGATTCGCCGCACGGCGACTCAAGGGGTGGCGCCAGGATCCGGCCGGGCGCACCGTCCGTCAGGCCTCGGGCGACTGCCGCGCAAGATGCGGCCAGGCTTGCCACAGCGCGGATAGTCGTCGCGGCACAAGCGGGTAGTGAGGCTGCGATGGAAGAGCTGATCCGATTGTACCAGGGACGAATAGCGCGATTCGTGATGTCGATAGTCGGTGCTGACGATCAGGTATGGGAAGACCTTTGCCAGAATATCTTTGTCACGATGGTGCTTTCAGTTGGACGGCTTCGGACGCCGGAGGTTTTCGAGAGCTGGCTTTTTCGAATTGCGCATCACGCCTGTATCAGCCAGCTGCGGCGGCGCCGTTGGCGAAACCTGTGTGTGTAATGGCAACCGTACCACGCTCACGTTGCGAGTGAGACGGCGGAGCCGCCCGACGACGATCGGCTGAAGCGATTCGAACGCGCGCTCGAGGAACTGCCGCCCGACCAGCGGAAGTTGATCGCACTGCTTCGCGATCACGCGTGGAGTTACGAGGAGATGGCGAAGATAACGAACTGCAGCGTTGCGGCGCTCAAGTCGCGCCTTTTTCGCGCGCGAGAAAGGCTCAAGACAATCCTGCGCGAAGGAGAGTCGGACGATGAATGAGATATTTCGCGAATTGGGCGAATTCCAATATCCGGAGGCGCCGCCTCTGCCGGACGACTTTGCGCCGCGCGTAATCCGAATAGCAGCGCACGAGCGCGAGCGCCGACAGCTCGGGAGGCGTGTCAGTTTCGGTGCGGCAGCGGCTATCCTCATGCTTATCGCGCTCGGTCCGGTGATGTGGCCCAAGGCGCCTGAGCGGCAAGCATCGAGGGAGCATGCGACGCCGATCGTAATAGCCGAGGCACCCGCGATCACAACGGCTGAGCTGGCGCGGATGGATGAGCCCGCAAGTCCGTCACAGGACGATCTTTACAACTATCTGCTGCCAGAGGCGCGGGACGACGTTGAATTCGATTCCTATTATGTAGCGCAGACTCGCTCGGTGGACTACACCGGATGGTAACATGCTGATCCGGGCAGGGGTAAGACTCTCGCGAGTGAGTATCCATTCTCGTGCGGGGGCTGGTGATTTTGTTACATTGAACCGCCTGGTTTCACGGCCTTCGCGGCGGCCGGCGCCGATGCCGGCATAACCCGGATAATCGCCATCATGCCGTTATCTTCGTGGCCCAGAATGTGGCAGTGGTAGACGAAATCGCCCGTATCCGGACCGCGGAAGTCTAACCGGACCGTCACACTAGGATATGGACCTGTGCCCGACCAGTAGGGAAGCTGGACCATGTCGAGCATCTGCTGTTCATCCGGCGGCACAGGGACGCCATCGCGGTCCAGAAGCAGAAAATGGATCTGATGGATGTGAAACGCATGGGCTTCAAGAGAGCGATTCTGAATAGTCCAATCTTCAACCGAGCCCTGCGTTGTAGTAATCGAGGGTGGGTTGTTGGGATTGAAGAGCGTGGGAGTGGCGCCATCGACAGTGATATAAAAGTCTGTTGGGCTAAGAGGGTTGGTTGGGTCCGATAATACTTCGGAGAAATAGAGCGTGCGATGCGCGGTTGGCACTGCGGCCGCAAGACCCTCGAAGCGCTGAGGATTCGGAGGACCGGCAACCGCGGGCATTAGGGCAGGTTCGGGCGCCGTGTCACTCGGCTCAATGATGGCAAGCGGACGCGTCGGATCGTTGTCTCCATCGGGTCCGGTGTCGACCTTCAGCGTCATCAGCTCCGCATTGGTTACGGTTGACGGCGGACCGGTGATGATGAATTCGGCGCGCGCGGCGGGCGTGAGCAGAATCTTGTGGCGCACGACAATCTTGCCACGTCGCGTACCGTCCTGAGATCCCGTTGGCACGCCATCAAGGCCAACTATCTGCAGCGGCTGCGCCACGCCGTCGTATCGCAACTCCAGGTCGATATATGTATCGGCAGAGGCATTGAGCACTCGCCAGAATTCTTTTTCTCCAGGCTTCATAAGGATGACAGCCGGCGGGTAGGTCGGATATGGAATAGGAATATAATTAAGTGAGACGTCCCAGGCCGGCACTTTGCCTCCGGGAGGCGGATTGCCCGCGACATTGTTGTCACGCACGATCAGGAGCCGGCGTGGCAACCCCGCCACCTCCGGGGTTATCTTTTCGATTCCGTCGACGACGATAGCGCCCGACGCGCCGCCCTGAACGGCCGCCTCAGAGATGCCGTGGACATGCGGGTGGTACCAATAGAGACCCGGCGGCTCGTTTTTCGGAAAATGAATCTTGAAATTAAACGTCTGTCCCGGATTCACCAAAGTGTGGATGACGTCGTCCGAATGACAGGCGGGCGAAACGTTGGTGCCATGGAAGTGCATATTGACCGAGGACGCGGTCATGGTCCTAGCCCCGCACACCTGCGAGGGCGTAACCTCCATATGCATCTGAGGTGATGCCGGCGGAAGGTCGTTCTTCAGGTTGATGATCAGATCGTCGCCGGGGTTGACGTGAAAAGTGGGCGACTCATGGCCGTCGTCGGTCATGAAGCAGTAGAGGATCCTGCCCGCCTGATCCGTCGCGGTCTCATACGTCAGGTTCACCCGAAGGACACCATTCGAGCTATATAGCGCTTCCGGATGGTGGAGGTTGCTGCCGACGGGAAATCGGGGACACGCATCGTTGTTCTGCGCGGATGCCACCGTCGGAAGTAGGATTGCGAGGAGTAGAACAGTGAGAGTATCGAGCGATCTGTGCGGTTTCTTCACGGTTTGCCTTTCGGGGGCTGACGCGCGTTTAGACGACCATTGAGTAGCGCGTTTGATTTCCGAAAGCTAGTACGCGAAGATGGCACTGGTGTCAATAGGTAGTCCGCGAAGATGCGATTACACGGGCATAGGCGCGCGAGAGCCTCTGACGCGCCGCAGAGCGATTCCGCAGCGCGAGCCTGCTCGGCTAGAAGCGATTGGCTTTGACGGCGGGATGGCCGGGAAGGTTGTTGGCAAACGATTCGATAAAGCCCGGGTTCAGCTTCAGCTTGTCAGCCGCGATCGAATCGTAATCACCCATATAGTCCGACGCGAGAAGATAATCCTGGGCGATCAACGATGGAAAACCATGCGGCGTGACTTGGGTATTGATCCAGGTCTGGCCGCCGTTAGTCGAATTGGCGCAGTAACGATCGATAAGAAAATTCAGCGGATCGTTACGGCGATCATAGAAGCATACGGCGATATCACCCGGTACAACCGCCAGAGCGGGCTCGAACTGATCGGTATATGGATTGGAGACGCCATTTTCGGGGTCGTCATTCACCCGAACCGGGGGCGTCCAGTTGACGCCGTCGACAGATGTCACGAATAGCACGTCGGTGAAGCCGTAGCTGGTGCTGACGCCGCCGCTGGTGAGGAGCGCGAGCGAATCCGCAACCTGATTTGTGCCGTCATTCCATACGAGCAGCAGCTTGCCTTTCGCATTCACGGCGAGACTGGGACTCTCGCTGCTGCGGATGAAGCCCTGAAGCTCGAAGCAGTCGCCGGCGCAGTGAACACTTGTGACTCTGGCCGGTGCGTTGAAGCTTGCGCCATTGTTGACCGAGCCGGCGATATCAATCTCGCGGGTTGCGCCGTTCGCTTGCTCCCATGCGACCCAGACCTCGCCGCTGGGCCCTACCACGACCTGCGAACCCTGCACGACAGTATGGCCGTCGCAGGTCTTCTGAATCTCGACCGGGCTGCTCCAGGTCTGGCCGTCGTTGGCGGAGGTGACCATCTCGATCGCGACGCGTTTGAGGCCGGCGCCGCAATCGTTGGGATTCGAGGTATCGAAATCCGTGTAAGTGACGTAGATGTGATCGGGATTGCCCGCGACTACAGCCATCCAATCCTTGTCAATCATGTGAGTAGTAATGTCTTTGGAGATCGCAGGGACGGGCGGCCCAAAGGTCGCGCCACCGTTGCTCGACGTCGCGACGGACACGCCATTGGTACCCGAGATGCAAGTACCACCCGAGACGGTGTTGCATAGATTCCATAGCGACGCGTAGTAGAAGATCGAGGCATTCGAACATCCGAGCACCGGATCCCCTGCGAGGAGGGACAAAGGCTCGCTCATCGGCGGGGGAGTGCCGTCGTCAGTATATGATACGCCCGCGTCGGTCGAATGAGCATAGCCGATTACGCTTGCGCCCTCGCTCGAGACGGTTTCGGTAAGGCTGTCGGTATCGTTGAATCCGACCACGACATTGCTGCCGCACCAGGCGGTGGACGTTTCATTGGTGGTGAAATACGAGAAGCGCGACGAGCCGAGGGTCGGCGGCCTGGAGACCGGTGACCGCGATGAAGCAGCATCCGAGGCTGCCGCTGCCATAGGCGGTCTGGCGGCAGCTATATCGGGTGGGGACGTTACGGACGCCGGGTTCATCTGCTCCAGTTGACGCATCGCGGCCGCGAGCACGAATAGATTTTGCCAGGCCGATGACAGATGCCGTGCCGCGGGTCCAAAACGCGCCCGCGCCTGCGCGCCATAAGGCGCCCACACGCTGAGTTGCCGCGAGTGTGACTCAGTCTGCGCCGAGCAGGTTCCGATCGACGTGAGCGCCAGACCTAATATTGCCGACGGCACAATCACGACGGCCAAAAAAATGGCTCTGCGCATTACTCAATCCCTTTTTGAACCGATTTGAATGAGGAGATGCACCGACTTCTCGCCTGACGCCGATGCGCGAGGCGATAGGATTGATATCAAGCAATCGCTGTACCGAAGCCGTAACGCGGGTGTGGAAAGGAGATGAAGTGAAATGCGCCCGCTATTGCCGCGGCGCTGACTAAGCTATGCGCTCCATTGCGAAAAGAATCGCCAGCAACAGCAGCATCGCTCCAGCGGCGAGCTGAGCGCGATGCTCGAACCGTTCGCCCAATCGCGCGCCAAACGCGAGTCCCCCCAGCGTGAAAAGGGTCGTGCTGATCGATACCACGATCAACAAGGGCACTAGAGGGATCGCGACCGCGGGCAACGCTATGCCTACGCCAAGCGAATCGAGGCTCACCGAGAGCGCGGTCATCACCAGGCCGGTTCCTCTGGTCGCGCTGAATTGCGAATCGGCTCCGCCAGCCAGGGAACTTCGAATCATCAACCCGCCGACCAGAGCCAGAATCGCAAGTCCTGTCCAGGCCGCTATCGCACCGAACATCCGCCCCGCGCCCGCGCCTAGCGCAAAGCCGGTCGCTTGCATGACGATTTCGGAAAACGCAAACACAAAGCCCAGACGCAGGCTCGTGCTCCAGGCAAGTTTTGCAATCCCGACACCCACCGAAATCGCAAACACGTCGAGGCCGACCGCAAAGGCGACGGCCAGGATCTTGATAAATTCCTCTATCTCCGCCCTCATTCGCCGTTCTCGGCCTGGAGGCTTCCGGTTGGTACCACGACGCTCGAGTTGGTCGTGCCGGGACGATCCGTGACGATGGCGCTGGCTTCATCCGGGCAATCGGCCGGCTCCTCGGCCACGCTCATCACAAAAGCAAAGACAAGAATCGCCCATGGGACAGTTGGCCGAAAAATACCTATGCGATTCCTCTCTGCCATTTGCCGGCCGCCGTGCAATATATCATCTGCACGGCCCGACTATCGAGCCTGGCCAAGTTTCCCTCTGCGCAGACTGCGCTCCTTCAGCAACGCGAAAAACACCGGTACGAGGATCAGCACGTGTACGGTTGAGGTTATCATGCCCCCGACAATTGGCGCTGCGATCGGTTTCATCACGTCGGAACCGATCCCCGACTCCCATAGGATTGGCGCGAGGCTCAGCATCACGACCGCGACCGTCATCAGCTTCGGCCGCAATCTCTGCACCGCCCCCTCGATCACGGCCTGCTCGATCTCTTCGTGGCTGACCGGACCCGCCGCGATTCGCCGATCGAGCGCCTCATGCAGATAGATGACCATCACCACACCGGTTTCCACCGCGATACCAAAGAGCGCGATATAGCCGATCCAGACCGCGACGCTGAAGTTGAAGCCCATCAGGTATTGCAGCACCAGTCCGCCGGTCATCGCATAGATGGTCGGAAAGATAAGCACGGCAGCCTCGACCATCGAATAAAACAGCATGTATAGAAGGACAAATATCAGCACGAACACCATTGGCATGATAATAGTCAGACGCTTTCGCGCCCGGAGCTGAAATTCATATTCGCCCGACCAATGTAATGAGTAGCCGGGGGGAAGGTGCAATGTCCGGTCCAATGCATGTTGGGCGCGACTCACGTATCCGCCATAATCGGACGTGGCAAGGTCGACATATACATAGCCGGTCAATTGCGCGTCCTCGTCCCGGATCATGGAAGGGCCCGGGCTGATCACGACTGAGGCGACTTCACCCAGCGGAATCTGCGCGCCCGACGGCGTCATTATAAGTATTCGTCTGAGAGCGTCGAGGTCACCGCGATAATCCTGCAGATAGCGCACATTGATCGGGTAGCGTTCCCGGCCCTCGACCGTGGTTGCTATATTCTCCCCGCCGATTCCCGAGCCGACCGCGCGCTGCACGTCGCCCACCGTGAGCCCATATTGTGCGGCTACCGCACGATTGACGCTGATGTTGATATAGAAGCCCTGGGAGACGCGTTCGGCGAAAATCCCGCGCGTTCCTGGGACTTGGCCGAGAATCTCCTCGACTTCGGCGCCGATGCGTTGGATTTCGCCCAGGCCGGGTCCTTGAATCTTCAGCCCGACTGGAGTTTTGATTCCGGTCAACTCCATATCGAGACGGTTCTCGACCGGCATCGTCCACGAGTTCGCCAGGCCTGCGAACTGAAGCTTCGCGTCCATCGCTGCGATCAAGTCATCGTATGTTTCACCGGCGCGCCACTGGCCTCGCGGCTTGAGCATGATCGTTGTGTCGTACATATCCAATGGCGCATTGTCAGTCGCGCTGTTGGATCGTCCGAGCGTGCCAAAGACACTCGCAACCTCCGGGAATGTGCGGAGTATCTGATCCTGCTTCTGCAGCAGATCGGTCGCGGCCGTGATTGAAATGCCCGGCAAGGCGGTCGGCATGTACAACGCCGAGCCTTCGTAGAGCGGCGGCATGAACTGGCTGCCGAGTCGGAAAATGAGCGGCAGCGTTATCGCCAGAAACACTATATTGATCGCGATCGTAATGAGTCTGTGCTGCAGGCACCATCGAATTATCGGTAAGTAAAGTGCCTGGAAAAATCGTGACAGAGGATTCGCGTCTTCGGGCCTGAGATTGCCGCCGCGAATGAACAAAATCATTAAAATCGGCACCACGGTGATCGCCAGGATCGAGGAGAAAGTGATCGCGAATGTTTTAGTATCCGCGAGCGGACGGAACATCCTGCCTTCCTGCGCTTCGAGCAGAAATACCGGCAGAAATGAGACGACGATTATTATGAGTGAAAAAAAGAGCGGCCGGCCGACCTGCTTAGCTGCGTCAAGCAGGACGCGGCGCCGTTCCGGTTCGGATACTGTGCGTCCCTCTCTGGTCGCGGCCTGCTGATGTTCGGAGAGGTGTCGGTAGCCATTTTCGACCATCACGATTGACGCATCCACAAGAACGCCGATCGCCAGCGCCAGTCCGCCCAGCGACATGATATTTGAGCTGACGCTCAGATAGTACATGGGAATGAAGGTGGCCAGGACGGCGAGCGGTAGTGTGAGTATCGGAACAAGCGCGGAGCGGAAGTGGAAGAGAAACACGATGATCACCAGGCTCACGATGATCGCTTCCTCGACCAGGTCGCGCTCGAGGGTGTCGATCGAGGACCTGATGAGACCTGAGCGGTCATAGCCTGCGACAATCTGAACTCCGGGCGGCAGCGTCTTTTGTAAGTCGGCCAGCTCTCGCTTGACGCCTCTGATTACATTGAGGGCATTCTGCCCGAAGCGCATCACGACGATTCCGCCCACGGTCTCGCCCTCGCCGTTCCATTCGGCGACGCCCTCGCGGATATCCGGGCCTAGACTGACGATGCCCAGATCTCTGATGAGCACGGGGGTTCCCTCGTGATCGGCGACCGGAATGTTATCGAGATCCGAGAGGGAACCTATATAGCCGAGGCCGAGAACGTTATATGATGCCGACGACATCTCGAGGACCCGTCCACCGATCTCACTGTTACTATCGCGAATCTTGTCGATAACTGTTTGCAGCGGAATCCGCAAAGCGAGCAGGCGGTTGGGGTCGAGTTTCACCTGGTATTGCTTGACGAACCCGCCAATCGTGGCCACTTCAGAGACCCCAGGCACCCTTTCGAGCGCATACCGGATATGCCAGTCCTGAAGGCTTCGCAGCTGGGCCAGGGTTTGGCGATGGCTCCGATCGATGATTGCATATTCGTATACCCAGCCCGCCCCGGTGGCGTCGGGGCCAAGCACAGGCGCGACGCCCGCAGGAAGCTGGCCGGAGAGTTGTTGCAGATATTCGAGGACGCGGCTGCGCGCCCAGTACATGTCCGTGCCGTCTTGGAAAACGACGAAGACGTAGGAGTCGTCGGGCATCGTTTGCGCGCGAACCGCTTTGACTCGCGGCGCCGACAGCATCGCGGACACAATCGGATAGGTGACCTGGTCTTCGATAAGATTCGGTGGCTGCCCCATCCACTGGGTATGTATAATCACCTGTACGTCGGAGATATCAGGCAGCGCATCCAATGGGATTCGATTAAGTGACCATAACCCTGCGATGATCAGTGTGACGACTCCGAGCGCCACGAAAAACCGATTGTTGTTACACCAGTCGATGATTGCTTCAATCATGGCGTTCCTGGCCTACATCCCACCGATCGCGGTGAGGCTGAGTTGGCGCGTCGCGATGGTCTGGCCGCCTTTGGCCGCAATCACTGTTACCTGCCAGGTGCCGCCGCTCCCGAGAGTGATGCTGCCGGTATAAGTTCCCGCGCTCTGTTCCTTGGCGATAGCCTGAGCGCGCATTGCCGTCATACCCATCGCGGGCATCGCCGCCATATAGAGGGTCACGTTGACGTCCGCGCCGGAAATCGGCTTTCCTTGCGGGTCGCGGAGAGTAATACGAACTTGATTGTGGCCCCGGACTGGCGGATCGGGTATCGTCGTCATATCAAGCGTGGCGGTCTGGGCATTGACGGACATTGTTGGCGAGGCGGCATTGGCGCCCACGCCCGGAGGAGGTGGCAGAAAAGCATCGGTCGCGGCCTGGAGCTGGCTTTCGGAATCGATCAGAAAGTTGGCCGATGCCACTATGCGCTGGCCCGGCGCGAGGCCGCTCAGCACTACGAAGTCGTCGCCCACGCGCGGCCCCAGTTCAATATGCACCGGAGTCAGGTAGCCGTCGCCACGATCGATGAAGGCGACGTTGTTAAGGCCTGTCTGCAGGACGCCGCCCTCGGGAATCACGATCTGGCGCCCGAGCGGGACCTTCAGCGTAACACGGCCATACATCCCGGGATTCAGCCGCCCATCGCGATTGTCGAAAGCGATTCTGACGCGAGCGGTACGCGTCGCGATATCGATCTGCGGCCATATGTAGTCAACGCGCCCGAGGAATTGCTCACCCGGATAGGCGTCGATCGCGAGTTGCGCCGGATCACCCGCTTTCAGCCGCCCCATTTCATCCTGGAACACCGCGGCATATACCCATACCGTCGAAAAACTGGTGATCGTGTAAAGCCGTGTATCCGGCTGCACATACATATTCGGCAGCGCGTTGCGCTCGACTATGTAACCGCTGGCGGGTGAGACAATGGTGACCGTCCGATTGACCGAACGCTCGCGGGCTAGCCGCGCAATCTCCGCGCGCGGCACACCCCATAACCCGAGCCGCTCGGCTGCCGCGCTGACCAGCGACTTTGCTCCCTGCGCAACGCCGGGCACCGTACTGTCACTGACGTTTTGTTCATCCTGCAGCGTCAGCAGATATTCCTGCTCGGTGCTGAGCAGATCGGGACTGTAGACCGTGAACAGCGGCGCGCCCTGGCGGATGTACTGGTATGTCTGATCGGCGAACACCCGATCGATCCATCCTGCGAAACGTGTCTGAACGTATGATTGAAGCTGCTCGTCGGGTGCGATATTGCCGGTGGTATTGATCTGCCGGGCGACATCGCGCTTTTCGACGGTGGCCATGGTTACGCCGATCAGTTGGCGGCGCTGAGGCGATAACTGAATCGGCGCAAGCTTTGCCGATCCGTTTTCATCCGCGGACGTGTGAGAAGCAGTGATAATAGTCATTACCAGCAAAGTGGTCATAACAAGGGCAGAAAGTGTGGTTTTATTCACTTCAAGTCACCGATTGTCTGTTCGAGCCGCGCGACTGCGATCTCATGATCCGCAATCTCGCGATAGTATTCCTCGTGCAGATTGCGCAGATCGACGAACGCCGACAGAACCGATTCAAAGTCTACTTTGCCTACCCGATAGCCGGCCATCGCGGCGCCCAGCGAATTCTCACCCTGCGGGATAAGCCCTTCACGATAGAGCGTGAGGACGC
>VFSW01001750.1_pt1 | contig 33113 bp, 29 predicted proteins | sample 5358111 | NCBI WGS metagenome assembly VFSW01 (sample SAMN11554181, study PRJNA540505) | mine drainage metagenome | isolation source: sediment from site ElyBrook_90M | place: USA: Ely Copper Mine, Vershire, VT | collected 2017
ATTAGTTGTCTGTTTAAGTTGTTTATTATATAGTTCTCTTTTATTTGGGTATAGTTTTGAATATTACTTATTTATGAGGTATCAGGGTAAAATGCTTTTCTTACTGTGTCACCTAATATTTGTCAGGTTGCTTTGACAGTAAAGGAAAAAGAGTAATTTTGCTGCCGGAAAACCGATGTTCTTTATTAATGATAAGCAGAAGATTACTACGTATAAAAGCTTTAATGGCTGTTTATGCTTTTAACCGGAGGGAGGATGCAAATTTATCTCAGGCCGAATCAGAACTTATGTTCAGTATTGGTAAGACGTACGATCTTTATCATTACCTCCTGCTTCTTGTTCTTGAAATTGCCGACATTGCATGTGAAAAGATAGACCAGGCCCTGCAAAAAAGGATGCCATCCCCCGAGGATCTTAACCCGCAAAGAAGATTTGTTGATAATCAGACTATTGCACAGATAAGAAAGAACCTGCAGTTCAAAACTTATATATCTTCAAGCAAGCTCTCCTGGGTTAATAATATGCATATTCCAAGGGCACTTTACAATAAGATGATATCATGGGAAAATTATGAGGAATACATGTCAGATAAACGAAATGATTATTCTTCGGATAAGAAGTTTGTCATCAGCCTTATTAAGGATCTGTTTTTAAACTCGGAAGATCTTCAGGCAAATCTCGAAGAACAGAGTATCTACTGGAATGATGATATGGAATATGTTTCAAGTATGATTGAAAAAACACTCAAAAAATTCAAAGCCGATTCAGGGGAGGGAATTCCACTTATGCCTCTGTTTAAAAATGTTGAAGATGAGGAATTTGTAAAGATACTTTTCAGGAAGACTATAATGCATACCAAAAAGTGTTCTGAACTGATAGATAAAAACACAACCAACTGGGAAGTCGACAGGATCGCTCTGATGGATATACTTGTAATGCAACTTGCAATTACGGAAATCCTTGAATTTCCTGAGATCCCGGTCAAGGTCACCCTGAATGAGTATATAGAAATTGCCAAATTCTATTGTACATCAAAAAGCAGTACCTTTGTAAATGGAATTCTTGATAACATCGTCAAGGAGATCCGTGAGGAGGGGCTACTGAAGAAAAGCGGCAGAGGGCTGGTGGGTGAAAAAATATCTGAAAAAAACTGATTGCCTGATATAACGCAGATAATGAAAAAGATACTTTTCTTATTACCGGCAGTTTTATCTCTTCTTTTGACACATTGCGGAAATACAAATAATAAGAGTATCGCAGGGTCAGCCAGGGAATCACAGGAGAATGTCAAAATTGTTTTCAGGGAATATGAACATGATTTTGGCAAAGTAGCGGAAGGCGAGAAAGTGGGATTTATTTTTGTATTTGAGAACAAGGGGACGGCTGATCTTGTTATCAATTCTGCAACATCAAGCTGCGGTTGTACTGTACCAAAATTTGATACAAAACCAATTCCCCCCGGAAAGACAGGAGATCTGGAGGTTGTGTTTGATACATCCGGCAGGAACGGTATGCAGACAAAAACAATTGCCGTAAGATCAAATGCCTCAAAACCGGTGGTATTGCTTAAGATTACCGCTGAAGTAGTAAATCATAATAAATAATAAATTTTTCAATCAATTCTTAAATTATTGTACAATGACCAATTTAGCTTATCTGTTTTTAATGGGACAACCTGCCGGAGCTGCCGGTCAGAGTAATCCGATGTTGACATTTCTTCCACTTATCCTTGTATTTGTCGTATTCTATTTCTTCATGATCAGACCTCAGATGAAAAAGCAGAAAGAGATGAACAATTACAGGAGCTCTCTGAAAAAAGGGGATAAGGTTATTACTACCGGTGGTATCTATGGAAGAATTTATGAGGTAAAAGACAATCAGGTTACCCTGGATGTTGGAGGCGATGTAAAACTTAAAGTTGATAAGAGCGCCTTGCTTAAAGATCCAACCGTGGATGAATAGGTTTCAACTTTTACTGTAATCTTTTGTGAAGGCAGAAGATCCGATACAATCCCGGTTACCGACGAAAATGGAGGTAAGCACCGTAAAGAGAGATGTTATTGTTTTCCTTTTCTTTCTTTTTCTCTCTTCCTGCTTCTGGTATATCAATTACCTTGGAAAAGAGATGGAAACCGATATAAAGTTTCCTTTGAAATATACAAACCTGCCTGAGAATAAGGTAGTTGCAGCGGACAGGCCTGAAAGGCTCGACCTTTCCATCAAAGGCCCGGGCTATTATATACTGAGACTCAAAATATCGGGGAACAGACAGCCGGTATTGATCAACCTCTCAACGGTCACCTATAGAAGAATACCTGACGCCAGCCATTCATATATGATTTTGACCTCCGGACTATTAAAGAGTCTTAGCATGCAGATGAGGTCGGGATGTGAAGTTATATCGGTAAAACCCGATACTATTTTTTTTTCATTAAATAATGAGACCGCAAAACCGGCCTCCGTAGTGCCGGGGGAAAGGAATGCTGCAGACAAAAAAAAATAATCGGAAATTAAACGACCGGCAGTATGAATAGGGAGATGCATACCGGATTTAGTCTTGGTGTGACAGGAGGTATCGGAAGCGGAAAAACCTCAGTCTGTAAGGTTTTCAATGTGTGTGGAATTCCTTTCTTTTCAGCTGACCATGTGGCCAGCAAGATAATGGATACCGATGACCGCATAAAGCAGGGAATAAATTCAATTGCCGGCAGAGATCTGTATATAAACGGATTCCTTGACAGAGTTACACTTGCAGCAATTATCTTTAATGATCACACCCTCCTTGAAAAGGTAAATTCGCTTGTCCATCCGGTAGTTTTTGAAAATTTTGACAAATGGAGGAAGGAACAGAGCGCACCCTACGTTATCATGGAGGCTGCAATACTCTTTGAGAGCGGAGCTTCAAGGCTTGTCGACAGAACGGCTACTGTTGTTGCACCGGCAGAAGAGAGAATGAACAGGGTAATCCGGAGGAGCAGGCTTTCAATGAAGCAGGTACAGGAGAGAATGAGGAACCAGCTCGATGACGAGTCACGGATAAAACTTGCTGATTATGTAATCTATAATTCTGAAAACGATATGATAATCCCGGCTGTTCTCAGGATTCACGGGGAGATAATTTCATATCTTAATACTTTTAACTGAGTATGGGAATGTTTGGCAAATGGCTCGGAGGTGGGCTGGGCTTTGTAATGGGAGGTCCGATAGGAGGGCTGCTTGGCTTTCTTGTCGGTACTGTAATAGATAGTACCGATGCAGAATCAGTTGTTTATACGCGGAGACCTGCCAGGACCAACCAGGGAGACTTTGGCATGAGCCTGCTTGTTCTGGTTGCCGCGGTAATGAAAGTCGATGGAAAGGTTGTAAAGTCTGAACTTGATTATGTTAAGCAGTTTTTCGTACGACAATTCGGGAAGGAGTCTGCCAGGGAGGCTCTGCTTATGCTGAAGGACATACTCAGGCAGGAAATCCCTGTACGCGATGTCTGCATTCAGATCAGCCGCAATATGGATTATTCATCGCGACTGCAATTGCTGCACCTGTTATTTAATATTTCACTTGCGGACGGGAAAATCCATCCTCTTGAAAATGAGTTACTGGGAAAAATATCAGGAGCTCTTGGCGTAGCTTCAAACGATCTTCTCTCAATCAGGAACATGTTCATTCCCGAGACGGATTCCTCATATAAGATTCTCGAAATTGAACCATCTTCAACAGAAGAAGAGGTAAAGAAAGCCTACCGGAGGATGGCAATGAAATATCACCCCGATAAGGTGAGCCATCTGGGGGAGGAGATCAGGAAGACTGCCGATGAAAAGTTCAGAAAGGTCAATGAAGCTTATGAGAAGATAAAAAAAGAACGAAATATTGTATAAAACGGATATCTGCTTAAAAAAAGGCAGCCGATAAACCGAACATAACATAACAAGAATTAAATTTGTACACTAAATAGAAAAATATGGTATTAAAAGATATACTGTCAATATCGGGTGAACCGGGTCTGTTCAGATTTATAGCCCAGGGGAAAAATGCAATAATTGTCGAACACCTCGAGACAAAAAAGAGAAGCAGCGCCTACGGCTCAGCCAAGGTGAGCTCTCTTGAGGATATTGCGATATTCACCGATAAGGAGGATATGCCTCTTGGAAAAGTATTCGATCTGATATATGAAAAGGCAAACGGAGGAACTGCAGTGGACTCAAAAGCTGACAGTGATGCCCTCAGAAGCTGGTTTGGAGAAATATTACCTGAATACTCCAGGGAAAAAGTATATACCAGCGATATTAAGAAAGTTGCCTTATGGTACAATATTCTTCATAAACTTGACCTTCTTGTAAAGGAAGAACCTGAGGCCGCAAAAGAACCAGAACCTGAAGCCGGCACGGAAAATAAAGCTACTCCTGTAGTTGAGAAAAAGAAGAAAAGCACCAGGAAACCCAAGGCTGAATAATGCACTATCAATAATCCGGGTTAAATGAATTTTGGAGGAGATGAAGTAGTTTACAGTTATGCCGGTTCGGAAATAATAATTCTTCCTGTTCCATATGATGAAACAAGCACCTGGATGAGGGGTGCAGGAAAAGGACCTGATGCAATACTGGAAGCCTCTGTTAATCTGGAATTCTATGATGTCGAAACCTCCTCGGAAGTACATCTTAAAGGAATAAATACAGTTGAGCCTGTTCTTGAGAAGGAGACTCCGGGAAGGCTTGTTGACGCCGTATATAACAGAACTTTAAAGTTATTGTCACACAATAAATTCCCGGTAATCATAGGGGGAAACCATACCGTATCCATCGGCGCAATTAAAGCTTTTTCCGAATGTTTTGAGAATCTCTCGGTCCTTCAGCTTGACGCGCACAGTGATCTGAGACAGGTATATGAAGGTTCGGAATTTAATCATGCATGCGCCATGGCCAGGGCATGGGAATTTGCCCCTGTGGTCCAGGTCGGAATAAGAAGTATGTCTGCCGGAGAACTGCCCTACGCCGACCGCGACAGGATATTCTATGCCCATGAGCTGTACTATGACAAGGATCTGTACGGAAAGGCAACTGATAAGCTCACTGAAAATGTCTATGTAACAATTGACCTTGATGTATTTGATCCGTCACTAATGCCTTCAACGGGAACTCCGGAACCTGGCGGACCCGGATATTTTGAGCTTCTCCACTTCCTGAGGGAGGTGATGCGGAAGAAAAATGTGGTTGGCTTTGATGTTGTTGAGCTTTGTCCCTCTGAAGCTAACAAAGCACCTGATTTTATAGCTGCCAAAATAATCTATCAGCTGCTCAGCTACAAATATGCCTGACCATCGCCTGCTCCCGGGCAGAGCAGCAGTATTCACTCCTCCTCCTCTTTCTTTGCCTGCTCCCAGATGACATTCATCTCATCCAGGGTCATATCGTGGAGTGAGATACCTTTGGAAAGTGTTTCCTTTTCCAGGTAGTTGAAACGCCTGATGAACTTTCTGTTTGTTTTTTCAAGAGCTGCCTCAGGATCAATACTATACAGACGTGACGCATTTATAATAGAGAAAAGGACGTCACCGAGTTCAGATTCTATTTTCTCCTGGTCATGTTTATTTATCTCTTCTTTCAGCTCGCCGAGCTCCTCCATTACTTTATCCCAGATCTGTTCCCGTTTTTCCCAGTCAAAGCCAACTCCACGCACCTTTTCCTGGATCCTGTTGGCCTTTACTATAGCAGGCAAAGAGGAGGGAACCCCCGAGAGAACAGGTTTGTAACCATTATTCTCCCTGATCTTCAGATGTTCCCAGTTTTCCTCAACCTGAGAAGCACCCGTCACCTTAACATCACCAAATACATGTGGATGCCTGTAAATCAGCTTTTTATTAATTCCTTCCAGTACATCTGCCATCGTAAAGGCTCCTTTCTCAGAACCAATACGTGAATAGAAAACAATATGCAACATCAGATCTCCCAGTTCATTTCTTATTCCTTCATCATTTCCCGAGAATATCGAATCTGCCAGTTCATAGGTCTCCTCAATAGTCAGTTTACGCAGACTCTCATTGGTCTGTTTCATATCCCACGGGCATTTTACCCTGAGTTCGGCTATAATGTCGAGAAGTCTGCCGAACTCTTCCAGACTTTTGGTTTTATCATCCATAGTTAACTGATCTTAAAATAACCTGTTGGGAGATGCCTCTTTATGGGAAAGATCTATGCGGACAGCAGATCCGGTTGAAAGACTTAGCAATTCAGACACATCCGCACCATTGATTGAGATTTCCAGCAGGTCCATCTGGTTGAACCTGGCAAGCATATCACCAACTGGTACATCACCGTACCTTACTGAAATCTCATCAGTGTAGTTTTTATTGCTTTGAATCTGAATCCTGAAGTTTTTGTTTTCGAAGACCCTGTAAAAAACTTCCCTTGTTATATTTGAAATGGCATTCCCATACGAGTCGATAAATATTATGCTTCCAATTATCACATCCTTGTCAATAGTTGCCCTGAGGGGGATTCTCTCACTGATTGAGCTGACCGGAGTGCCCAGCTCACGAGGCTGTTTACCCGATAGCAGTTCAGAAGCAGCTTTTGCAAAAATCTCAAGTTCATCCGATGTCCCGCTATGATCTATCCTGACAGCCTCCTCAGGCTCGGAATTAAGTATCAGATTAAATATTCCGTTGTCGGTTCCGATAAAGAAATGCCCCCTGGCCTTTACGATCAGATAATCCTGATCCGTGCCGGCTTCAGAATGTACACAGATTATATGAACCGAACCACATGGATAATTCATAAAGGTATTCCTTATGATGAACGAGGCAATCGATATATTGAACGGAGGGATACTTCCGGCATTATCAATTATGCTAATTCCCGGGCACAGGCTGCTTAGCTTTCCTTTAATGATTCCATTATAGATATCATCGGGCTTCCATTCTGTTGTCAGGGTAACTACCGGCATATGAAAAAACTTGTAACAAAGATAATCTTCTAAGGAAAAAATCACCTTACTTTGTATTGTACAATGATTATTTTTTTTTGAACTGTAAACCATGGTGTTAATAATATATCCATATGGCATGACAGATCATAAATTTCAGTTGGTTTAATGACAGAGATAATAATATTTCTAGAGGATATTGATCCGGTTGTCTTTTTTGGCACAAATAACTTTCTGCTTGATAAAATCCGTAGTTTCTTTCCGAAAATTAAGATCATGGCCAGAGGAAATGAGATTAAATGTATGGGAGAAGAAGCTGAGATTACACTGTTTGCAGAGAAATTCAATGAACTGATTGAGTATTACAGGAAATACCACAGGCTTGATGAGCAGGACCTGGAAAAATATTTTTTTGATGCCGAGCATATGAAGTCGGCTTCCAAAGGAGCTTTTGAAAATGTAATTGTCTTCGGCACCAGCGGAAAGCCGGTAAGGGCAAGAACAGTACATCAGGTTCAGCTGGTGGATGATTACAGGGCCAATGACCTTATTATTGCCGAAGGTCCTGCCGGGACAGGTAAGACGTACACTTCCATTGCTCTTGCCGTAAGGGCTCTGAAGGAAAGAGAGGTAAAAAAGATCGTACTTACGCGGCCCGCCGTTGAAGCCGGCGAGAGACTCGGCTTCCTCCCCGGAGATATGAAGGAGAAACTTGATCCTTACCTTCAGCCACTGTACGATGCACTGCACGATATGCTGCCTTTTAAGAAGCTTGAGACCTGGCTTGAGGATGGAACGGTACAGATAGCCCCGCTCGCCTTTATGCGGGGCAGGACCCTGGAAAATGCATTCGTAATCCTGGATGAAGCACAAAATGCAACAATAAGCCAGATCAAGATGTTCCTGACAAGAATGGGAGTTAATTCAAAGTTCATTATGACCGGTGATACAACACAGATTGATCTTCCAAGAAAAATGGAATCGGGTCTGATACAGGCTATCCGGATTCTTTCCGGTATTGAAGGGATCTCGCTGATCAAATTTGATGAAGCTGACATTGTGCGCCATAAGCTTGTGAAGAGAATCGTAAAGGCTTACGAGGATGAGGAGAGCGAAACAGATAAGATAAATGATAAATCCGGTAAGTGAACGGGTTATTGAATATTGAAATTAAACTAATTAAACTCTGAAATCTAACGTTAATCAGAAAAGATATGGTAAGGACAATATTAAGCTCAAATTACAATTTCCCGGGACAGAAAAGTATTTATAAGGGAAAAGTCAGGGATGTCTATAATATTAATGATGATTATCTGCTGATGATCGTATCTGACAGGATCTCGGCATTTGATGTTGTACTTCCCAGGGGCATTCCTTACAAAGGGCAGGTCCTTAATCAGATAGCTGCAAAATTTCTGGATGCCACAAGCGATATTGTTCCTAACTGGAAAATAGCAACACCTGATCCCACTGTGACCTTTGGGCACAAATGTGAGCCATACCCGGTAGAGATGATTGTAAGAGCTTATCTTACAGGTAGTTCATGGCGGACTTATAAGGGAGGTTCAAGAGAGATATGCGGAGTTAAGATACCTGAAGGTATGAAAGAGCACCAGAGGTTTGAGAAACCAATCATCACACCTACAACAAAGGCTGAACAGGGCAGGCACGATGAAGATATTTCGCGGGCTGAAATAATCAGAAGTGGCCTTATTCCTGAGAAGGAGTACGATTTAATCGAGAAATACACAATGGAGGTCTTTCTCAGGGGTTCCGCGATTGCAGCGGAACACGGACTGATCCTGGTGGATACAAAATATGAATTTGGCAGGAAAAACGGAAAGATCTATCTGATCGATGAGATAAATACTCCGGATTCTTCAAGGTATTTTTACGCGGACGAATACCAGTCGCGGTTTGATAAAGGACTTCCACAGAAGCAGTTATCTAAAGAATTTGTGAGGGAATGGCTTATGGAGAATGGTTTCCAGGGCAGGCATGGGCAGAGCGTTCCTGAAATGAGCGATGAATTCGTCAATGAAGTTTCAGAAAGATATATCGAACTTTATGAAAGAATTACAGGTGAAAAATTTGCCAGGGCAGACATATCCAACGTGCCTGAAAGGATTGAAAAAAATTGCAGAGCATTTCTTAAATCATTTTAAAGAGTGAACAGAATAATGTCAGGAATAAAAACCGGGAATTTGGTGAAGATACTGCCCTTGGCGATAATTTTATTATTATCTGGTCATAATGCGTTTTCCCAGGTCGCAGTTGAGCGATCAAACGACAAAGTGATCATTTCTGGAGTTCCATATTATGTGCACCAGGTGAAGAAGGGAGAAACAGCCTATTCAATATCAAAAGCATACGGTATTACGGTTGAGGAACTTACAAAAGAAAATCCTCCGGCTGTTTATGGAATAAAGGAGGGGCAGACTCTGAGAATTCCTGTTAAACCGGTCACCGGTACCGCTCCGGTTGAGGCACAGGCTGCTCAGGTACAGCATGATGACACGAAATTTATATATCATAAGCTGAATCCGGGGGAAACAATCTATTATCTTTCAAAATCCTTTGGAGTCTCTGAAAACGAAATAATTCAAAGCAATCCCGGAATTGATATAAATAAGCTTCCGGTAGGCAGTGAAATAGCTATTCCCAGGAAGCAGTTCATGAGCAATCGTCAGAAATTTGATGATCAGGAAAAGTCTTTTTTCTATCATAAAGTTGAGAGTGGCGAAGCTCTCTCTTCCATCGCAGAGAAATACGGAGTTTCAGTACGTGAAATTAGAAGAGCCAACAGGGACCTGCGTTTTCCCCAGGTCGGTGACTCTGTCAGAATCCCGGGCATGAAGCTCCCGGAGAAACCGGAAGTCAGGCCTGTTGCTGCAGATACTGTAAAGGTTGTTGTTCCTGAGCAATGGACACAGGCGGAGCGGCCCGAGGCTTATACCCCTTTGACAAAGCTTTCAGGATCACTGAATGTTGCAGTGTTGCTTCCCTTCTACCTGAAGGAGAATTCGGTAAGGGTAGAAATTGATTCATCCGGTCCGGCAAGGGGAAGGAAATTGTATAAGGTGACAAGAAGAAATGACTCTTGGATCTATCCGGGGAGTATCGATTTTATCGAAATGTACAACGGTATACTTATGGCTGCCGATACCCTTCGTGCCCTGGGGATGGATGTAAATATTCATGCCTGGGATATAAAAGATGATACCGTCGGTATTACACGCGTTATAAACAGCGGGATGCTTGAAGGAATGGACCTCATTATAGGACCGGTCTATTCCGGTAACCTTTCACTGGTGGCCGCGTACGCGAAACGCCTGGGCATTCCGGTTGTTTCTCCCGTGCCTCTCTATAATAATTCCGTGCTGAAGGATAACCCGGGGATCTTCCTGGCAAGCTCATCCCTGGGAATTGCCCAGCAGAAACTGGCAAAAATGATAAGCAGGTACCCCGATCATAATATTGTATTTATCCATTCAGACACTACCGGTGTGGAACCCGCTGTACTGAACTTTAAAAAACTCATCCTTGAAGAGCTGAGTAATAAAATACCTTTCGAGGATATCAGGTTTAAGGAATTTCTCTTTTACAGCCGATCGATGTTCGACAATGATTCAATTAACAGGCTGGCTCACGCGCTGTCCGAGCAGGCTAAAAACATTGTCGTAATAGCGTCTGAAGATGCTGCTGTAATAAGTGAAACAATAATAGATATACACAGCCTTTCAAGAAAATATGATATAAAGGTTTTTGGTTACCCCGCTATGAGAGATATTGATAACCTTGATCCCCAATATTTCTTCGACCTTGACCTTATGATATATACACCTTACTGGATTGACTATTCAAAACCTGATGTCAGACAATTCAATTCAGAGTACCGAAAAATATTCCTGACTGAACCTGCGGAGAAGAGCTACGCCTGGCAGGGATACGATATTGCCTGCTATTTTATAAGCGGTCTCGCACTTCATGGTAAGGAATTTTTAATTCATCCGGAAATACACCATCCGGAACTTCTCCAGACTGATTTTGATTTTGAACGGAAAAATGCGGCTGACGGATTTGAAAACCGGAATCTCTTTCTGATCAGATATACCAGAGAATATGTGGTAAAGCTTGTAGACGAAAATAATTTGTTGCAGCAACAGTGAAATAAGGGGAGTCAGAGTGATCTGCCGGATCCCTTATGGATCAAAAGAAATTTCCGGGAATAATAACGTGTCAGTAATTGTCTATTTATAACGGTATGATCAATGAATCGTACAGTAGTGACAGGGAAAAAGAACTGGTAAATGCTTCCTTAAACGGGGATAAAAAAGCGTTTGGTGAAATAGTTACCAGTTACAGGAAGATGGTTGCAAGGACCGTTAAAGGTATGCTTGGTGATTCTGTCTATGCTGAAGACATTGGTCAGGAGGTATTTATAAAGCTTTATCATTCATTATCAGAGTTCAGGGGCGATTCAAAATTATCAACTTATATACAGAAAATCGCAGTTAACCTGACCCTGAATGAGATAAAGAGAAGAAAAAGGATATTTTCGATGTTTTCGCAAAAAAGTAATGATGAATTGTACGAGATGCAGGTGGCTGATACTGACAATGAATCAAGAAGCGAAGCATCTGAAATGGTAAATAAAGCGCTGATGGCTCTTGATCCGGGTTTCCGTATCGTGGTGACTATGCGGATGCTTCAGGGCTATTCGACAAAAGAGACTGCAGAAATACTTGATCTGCCTCTGGGAACAGTTCTTTCAAGGTTATCAAGAGCTCAGGAACAATTAAGGAATATTTTAAAAAAACTCTAAATCAAATGAAATCCTCAGAGATCAAAGATCTGTTAATCAGCTCGCTGGATGCCAACGCTGATACAAATGAAGTTTCCATGAAACTGGAGAAGGAGGGAGTCTCATACGATTTTAAAAAAGGGTTTAGTGAGAAGGTGATCGATAAATTATTCAAAGCCGGAATAATTGTTGCAAAGGAGGTTGAGTTTGTCAGATACATGGATTTTGCATTTTACAGAATTGCAATTACCGGCATTGCCGCAATTGTAATCCTTCTTGTCTCAATCTTCCTTATGGAAGGATCTCTTTCTTTTAATTCATTTCTCGGCCTAAGCAATAGTTATGATGAAAGTATTGTATGTCTTTTAACGGGTAAATAATTCAAAATGAAATTAAAACCAATATTATTGATGGTTGCTACCCTGGTTATCGGATTCGTACTGGGAATGCTCACCTCAGCACAGATCAGGTATCACAGGCTTAATCCTGTCAGGGTCTATTTTTCTGAAAGCAGGTTCCGGGAAGGTTTTTACAAGGCTATACAGCCCGATGAACAGCAGAAAGCAAAAATTGACCTTGTACTTGATAAATACGCAAAGATCAACAGTGATATCCAGAACAGATTCCGGCAGGAGCTTGATGCAAGTATGAAGGAATTCCGCAAAGAGATCGATACCTATCTTACCAGCGATCAGATGGCCCGTCTGAAGGCGATGGATGAACGCCGGCAGCAGATGATACTCCATAACAGAAGAGGGCATCAGAACGACAGGTTCAATCACCGGGAAGAGAGATCCTTTTCTCATGATGGAAGACCCATGTATGAAGAAGACTCCTTAAATGGCCCGCCACACGAAAGAGACTCGATAAGCTCAGGAAATACTAAATAACAGATAATCAAGAAGTATTGGCAGATCATCAGGATTTACCCCAAGCGATATGAGCAGAGGCGAATCCTCTGAAAAGATCGATATGAACTGCTCTTTTGACAGCTCCCCTGCAATTATGCTTTGGCGGTACAGATTGACAGCCTCATGTTTTTTCCCTCTGCAAAGAGCAAGATGTCCGATATTAATCTGGTCATGAGCAGTCAGTTTACCGGCAGATAAGCGGTCATAGTATTTTTCGGAATCATCAAATCTCCCCAGTGCAAAGTAGCAATACGCAATAGGCCTGAGAATTTTCAGATTACCCGGATCATTATATTCCACCTTGAAATAATATTTTAGCGCCATCTCATAATTCCTGAGATCAAGATAGCAATGGCCGGTCATAATTATACTATGTATGTTTTCGGGCTCCATCTCACAAGCCTGAAGATAATACTCCAGGGCCTCCTCATTTTTCCCGGTCCTCCTCAGGCAAAGTCCGATCTTTTTCAATGTCCAGGCTTTCTTCTCTATTAACTCCGACCTTTTGTAATATCTGAGCGCCTCTTCATAATCGTATCTCTCCTGGTAACAATATCCGATCTTTTCATATAGCTGAATATCAGCAGGCTTCTCCCTGACCTGTTTGAGGAAGAGAAAGAGGGCATCTTCATAAAAGTTTTTATTGAAGAAATAGTCTGCCAGTCCTGCCTCAACCTCTGATGCATTACAGGTTATTTTAAAGAACTCGGAATTGTACATATCCATCTTGCCTATGAAGAGGTCTTCAAATTCCTTCCTGTAGGGTGATAGTTTGAAGAACCTGTAGATATCCTGCAGATATTGTGTTATGTTAATCCTGAAACTCCTGTACGGATCGGTAGGGGAGGCATCATCATTTAACTGCTGCAGACCTTCCAGCTCCATACGGAAAACTTTAAGCATCATGGTCTTCTGAGATGATGGAAGGTATTTCAGATTTAAGAGCAGTGAATATTTATCGGAGTTACAGATAAAAGGTGTTTTATAAAGAGCCTCTGCGAGTTCATTGGTTCCCGGACCCAGGATTTCATCCTTATATATTTCATTTACGGTTTCATGATCAGGATAGAACGGGACAAACCAGTTCTGAAAGTCCTTGAAGAAATCAAACTGTTTCATATTGGCAAATGCTGACATGTAAACATCAGCACCCTCCATCTGGAGCTGCGTAAGTTCTTCCATAGTCTTGTAAATCTCATCCGAATCACTGAATACATCCGACCAGTCAGGGTTTTTCTCTTCATTCTTCTCACTGGGCAGGATATTATCAAGATCAAGCTTCTCCTCAATTCTGGGTTTAAGCTTTGCCATATGCGGAAGGATCTCCTCCTGAAGCTTTTTACTCAGTTTTTCTGTTTCCCTCGACCTGATTGTCTGTAACACTATTATTCTGCAATGCTCCCTGAACCTGGCGTCGCTGCTCATTTCGGTGATCCTGGCACCCAGCTCGGGGTACAGGAGAAACCTGACATTATAATAATGAAGGTTCAGGATCAGACCTGTGAGAGCCCTTTCCAGAACCTGCTCCTGCCCGGCTTCATATATTCTTATCAGATGGAATAACTTTTCAGTCTGCCAGGTCCTTAGTGAACTGAGTGTGATGGCAGTTGTGAAAATGCTGGATTCATGCCACCTGAACTTATTAGATTTCAGTATAATATCTATCAGACTGTTCTCAGCATCCCCGTAATAGTCAGTCAGCCAGAGATGGTTGAAGATATTTTTGATCAGGTGCCTGTGCCTTCTCGCTATTCCCGATTCAGGATCGGGATTGATCTCATTGCTGATCTTAAGCCATTCATCCAGCTCTGATTTGAAAAGAAGATCATCAACAGTATCCACGATTGTCTTTCCGCTGACCTTCATCCCTTTCTCTGCCTGCTGTTTTACCCAGTAAGTATGCCATCCAGAATAATGTGACAATATGTCCTGTCGTACCCTGTCTGCAAGACCGAGAATTGACTGTATCAGTTTCAGATAGATTTTATTTCGCTCAGGATCCTTAATCCCATCGATTGTATATGTTACCATGTTTCTGTAGGTCATGGCTATATTTTCATACTCATCCCGCAGATCACCCGAGGAGACACTTGTAATCATATCTGTTAATAAATCAAGACTTTGCTTGATGCGCCTTTCTGATACCAGGGTGCAAAGCCTTTTATGTTGCTCTATCACTTTAACTACATCCATCAGAACTCAGCCTTTTAAAATAATTAATTACAAAAAAACCTGTAAAATCCAGTTGGACTATCTGCAACAATCAGACCAATTAATACAAACTGAAATCCTTTGAGTTCAGTCGGACAGATGAAATCAGAAATTATATCCCAGACTTATATATCCCTTTATATTGTTGAAATATTCATCATGGTTTCCGTTACCGTACATAATCCCCATTTTCAGGGGACCCATTATGGACATATACCCGGCTACTAATCCGTATCCTGAAAGAAAAGTATAACCGTCAGTCCTGTTAACTTCCTGTATAGCAGCGAAGTTAGCCATAAACTCCAGGTGGAAGTCCCTGAATAATTCCATATCAACTCCGGCTCTTATCCCGGCCATTTTCTGTATGGGTATTTCATTTGCCTGATATCCCGCCATGGCGATGGATCTTTTACCGACCGGATCAATGCCACCGAGGAGATAAAAATTATTCCGGGAAGAAACCGAATCCGAAGCTGAGATATATAGCGCATCACCTCCTATAGACCAGGTCATTTTTCCTTCGTTGCTGAAATATTGCTCAAGATGGGCATTGATCGTGAAAAATCGTTGTGCGGAGAAGGCGATTATGTCATTTACCCTGAATATAGTAGAGGATATTTCACTTTTTTCGGATCCCGAAAGCAGTCTTGTTGTTTCAGCTGAAATGGACATTATGGCACCCCTGTTGGGGAAATATTTAGTATCGACAGAGTTTATCTTATAATCGTAACCATAAGTCATGTAATTAAATGAACGGCTCTTAAGATGGTCATCCGGTATATAACGCAGGATCTGACTTGAGCTCTCCACCCGGCCTGAAAGATTCATCATCTGGTTTAACCCGATGCTATGGCTCAGGGAAATACCGGGAATGAAATTTCTTATGATCACACCGCCCTTTTCACCTTTAATATCAAGCATGGGCACTAAAGTGTTATCTGAGTAAAAATTTGCTGAAAGACCATATTTCTCAAAGCGGTCAATGAACTGCAGGAAACTAAATTTAAACCTGTAATACTGAGCTATGAAGGAATAGATGTTTAAATCTGATCTCTGTGTTAACAGATTCTTGACAGATAAACGGACTATAATCCCGGAATTCAGTGTATTGTCATAATGCACAGCTCCGTAGAGCATTCCCTTTGGTTGTTCGGTACATTCAATGACAAGGATAAGTGAATCATTTCTCGCGACAAAACGGTACTTGACCTTTTCAAACCATGCCTTGCCATACAGCAGATCGATCCTGTTACTGAGCAAATTTTTATCAACCTTTTCACCGGGATCAATATCCAGCACTCCCCGGATCTGATCTTCCGGATAATATTTGTTCCCTGTAATTTCCACTTTGTCAAAGGTATAGGTTTGTTTATCAAGAATATTTTTTAATGGCTTCTGTTTCCCGATAAGGTCAAGTGAATCAGCCAGTTTTCTGAAATATTCTTTATAGGGAAGTGCCGCTTCATAGCCTCTTTCAACAAGAGAGTCCACATTTTCAAAGTCTGTTGAGGATAATTTCCCCATTTCAGGGATTATAAGCACATTAATAAGCTTTTTTTCTTTGTTGAAATCTTCCAGGCTTCTGAAGAAAGCGATCTGCCTGATTATTCCCGATAAAGACTGAAGGTCTTTCTCCTTGTACGCCTTGAAGCCTGTATATGAGCCTATCAGGATATCCGCTCCCATTTCCTTTGCCTCAGTTGCGGCGAAATTTCTTATTAAACCTCCATCCACCAGAAGAAGTGTATCGAGCTTCAGCGGGGTGAATATTGAAGGCACCGAAAAGCTTGCCCGGATAGCATCAGGGAGATAACCTGTCTTAAGATCAACTTTCCGGTACGTAATCAGATCCGTAGCCACACATGTGAAAGGAACAGGGAGTTGTGAAAAATCAGAAATATCTCCGGCCGGCCAGCTATAATAACTTAAAGTATTCTCAATAAGCTGACCGTTTATGAGGCCTGAGGGCAGAACAAATTTTTTAAAGGAGACGGGTAACGAAATAATACTATTGTAATAGTTTTCCTTTTCGGAAAAGATAATCTTGTTTTCAGGAAGCTTATTGGACAGGATTAAATCCCATTTTATCTTTTTCAGGATATTATATACACTGTCTCCACTGTAGCCTAATGAATACATTCCTCCGATTATGCTGCCCATACTCACTCCGGTTATATAATCAGGCCTTAATCCGGCCTCCTCCATCACCCTGATTACGCCCAGGTGAGCAATGCCGTGTGCACCACCTCCGCTCAGAACAAGTCCGACAGTTGGCCTTTTGATTGAGTCCTGAGCCATGGTATTTGCAGGCATCATAAGAATGAGCAGGAAACAGAAACGATATAATTCAACCAGACGCGGGAAGCATAGGTTCACTGGTTTATATTGTGTTCTATTATTAAGCATTACAGAATGCCTGTGATTATTATCATATCTTTCGGCAAGATAGTAATTTTAAGTAACTTAGCGCAGTGAAAAATCAACCTGATTCAAATAAAGGATGGCTTCCCACGACCAGGAAAGAGGTTGACTCTCTGGGGTGGAAGGAACTGGATGTAATTATCTTCAGTGGAGATGCCTATGTGGATCATCCTTCATTCGGACCTGCGGTAATAGGCAGGGTACTGGAGGAGGAGGGGATGAGAGTCGCAATAGTACCACAGCCAAACTGGCAGGACGATTTAAGGGATTTTCGTAAACTGGGTAAACCAAGGTATTTTTTTGGGGTCACTGCAGGTAATATGGATTCGATGGTCAACCATTATACCGCAGCACGGCGCTTAAGATCCGATGATGCCTATACACCGGGAGGTAAAGCAGGCTTCAGGCCTGATTATCCTACGGTTGTTTATACAAGTATCCTTAAGAACTTATTTCCTGATGTGCCCGTTGTGATTGGCGGCATTGAGGCCTCGATGCGCAGACTTACTCATTACGATTACTGGAAAGATAAGCTGGAACCCTCCATCCTCATTGGCAGCAAAGCCGACCTGCTGATATATGGTATGGGAGAACAGCCAGTAAGAGAGCTTGCAGAAAAGCTTAGAGCCGGGGTGCCGTTTGCAGATATCAGGACTATTCCCCAGACAGCTTTGGTGATGGGAAAAGATGAACCTCTTCCTGTTAATAACGGTTGGAAGGATATCTTCCTTTATTCATATGAAAGCTGCGTGAAAGACAAAAAGCTTTTTGCCGGGAATTTTGTGAAGTTCGAAAAGGAGTCTAACAGGATTGTATCTGCAAGACTGATAGAAGCTTCAGGAGACAGGAATGTACTGGTTAATCCTCCGTTTCCTCCGATGGACCGCGGGGAGGCTGATCGTTCATTTGATCTCCCGTATATGTACCTGCCTCACCCCAGGTACTTTAAAAAGGGAGCTATTCCGGCTTACGAGATGATAAAATTCTCGGTAAATATCCATCGCGGATGTTTTGGGGGTTGCAGCTTCTGCGCAATATCAGCGCATCAGGGCAAGCAGATAATAAGCCGGTCGGAGGAGTCAATTCTGAAAGAGATAAGAAAAATTTCAAAATTGCCTGATTTTAAAGGATATCTTTCAGATATTGGGGGACCTTCAGCAAATATGTATGCAATGAAGGGCAGGGATATGAAGCTGTGTCAGGCATGTTCAAGGCCTTCATGTATATGGCCTGCCGTATGTAAAAATCTTGATACGGATCATAAGTCTCTGACCCGTCTTTATAAAAAGATCGACCAGGTGGAAGGCATCAGGAAATCATTCGTGGGCAGCGGTGTGCGATATGATTTATTGTTTCCGGAATGGAATCAGAATGCTGGCAGGGATGAGGGTGAATACCTCGAAGAACTGATCCGGAATCATATATCGGGCAGGCTCAAGGTTGCCCCAGAGCATACTTCACCTGAAGTACTGTCACTTATGAGAAAAACGCCTTTTGAACTATTCCGGAAGCTGAAAAAGCGATTCGACAATATAATATCAAGGTACGAATTAAGATATGAGATTGTACCATATTTTATTTCAGCACACCCTGGTTGCACCGATTCCGATATGCGGGATCTGGTCGCCGGGGTAAAGAGCCTGCATATAAAACCCGAACAGGTCCAGGACTTTACACCCACACCAATGACACTGTCCACGGTTATTTATTATACCGGGTCCGATCCCTATACCGGGAAAAAGGTTTATGTTGCCAGAACCATCGAAGAGAAGAGGAAGCAGAAGGAATATTTCTTCTGGTACAGGAGGAGCGGCGCAACGGCGCAACGGGGCTCGGGGCACAGGGCACAGGGCTCAGGGCACAGGGCGAAGAGCGCAGAGATATGAGATGTGAGATGTGAGATTTGAGTGTAGAGCGTAGAGTAAAGAGGCCAGTAATCGGTAATCGGTAATCGGTTCAATGCACACAGATGACACAGATTGAACGGATTAACTCTGAAAATAAATTATTGGACATAGATGAAATGAACAGGGTTATCCTGATCTGTGAAAATCAGCTGAATCAGTGTCATCTGCGTTCTATTAAAAACAAAATATGAATCAGCTGCATCCAAGGGACGGCAATCTGTATTAGGTAAGCAGTATTGGGTAAGTGTCGTAATTTAGCGTTATGCCGGTGACTCGTAAATAGCTGATAACCAAAAGCCCCCCTTGGGGGGTTTGGGGGCCGGACCAGCAGTGAGAGCGAGTACCGTTGCGCCGTTGCGCCGTCCGAAAGTGTTTCTTCGTGTTGCTGTTAAGTTGTAAATATGCGGGCCGCTGAACAATATTTTAAGTGATAACTTTGTTGATTGTTCAGGAAAGTTAATTATTTTTAAAAAGGTAATCCATAATCTACTATGTCTGAAGCTACACATAAACTGTATATAAGCGTTCTGGTATCAATTGTATTTCTTACATTCATTTTCCTGGTATACAGGGGAATGTCATATTATACCCTGAACATTGAGGAGAGAGTCTATTCCCCTGATCATGCAATACTGAAGCCCAGCGGCATTATCGGGCATGGCATAGGCATAGCAGGTTCATTATGTATGATTATCGGTATGGTCTCCTATATGGTCAGAAAGAGATACAGGGCTTTCTCCAGGATGGGGTCATTAAAGCACTGGCTCGAATTTCATATCTTCCTGTGCACCCTGGGTCCCATACTCGTTCTGTTTCACACATCCTATAAGTTCGGTGGCCTGGTGGCAATAAGCTTCTGGAGTATGGTCGCCGTTTTCCTGAGCGGTATCATCGGGCGTTTTATTTATCTTCAGATACCACGAACAATTGAGGGTCAGGAATTGTCTCTTAGTGAGGTTAAGGAATTAAAAACTGACGTTGCCGGGATAGTGAGGAACAATTATAATCTTGATGAAGAAAGTTTTAACATTCTGGCTGACTCGGTGAAAAGAAAAGTTGAATTGATTCATAAAAACCCGGTTGCCAGCTACTTCAGGAAATATTTTGAAGACCGTAAGACCATAAGGTCGGTCAAAAATGTCTTAAAAAGCAATAATTTGCCTTACGCCGAGTTTAAGAATATACTGTCAATTGTGAAAGACGACATAATGCTGAACCGTAAAATTGAAAGGCTCGATACCATGCAGAACCTGTTTAAGTACTGGCATGTTGCGCATTTGCCGTTTGCTCTTGTTATGCTGATCATAATGGCTATCCATGTTGCAGTGACAATTGTTTTCGGTTACAGATGGATCTTTTAGTGATGGAACAACTTATTGAAAATATTCTGATCTATTCGCTGGCCATAATCCTCTGCCTGGTTGTTGTTATTATTTATCTGCGCAAGAAAAGCAAGGAATCCAGGATAGTTGAGGAAAAGATCAGGCAGGCGAAAGAGGCGGGGATCCATGAGCCCATTTCACTGCATCCGTATATTGACGTCAATAGCTGTATACAGACCGGAGCATGTATCTCGGCATGTCCGGAGCGTGATATATTGGGAATAAGGAACGGAAAAGCGACAATTATAAATGCTTCTCACTGTATCGGACACGGTGCCTGTTTTCATGCCTGTCCTACGGGAGCAATAAGTCTGAGAATAGGTACCGAGAAACGTGGCGTTGAACTGCCTCATGTTGACCAGAATTTCGAGACGAATGTTCATGGTATATTCATTGCAGGTGAATTAGGAGGGATGGGTCTGATTAAAAATGCTGTCGAACAGGGCAGGCAGGCAGTGGAAAATATTTCCAGGAAGCTGAATAAGAACCACCAGGCATCATATGATCTGATTATTATCGGCGCAGGCCCGGCCGGCATATCAGGATCTCTGACAGCAAAAAAACATGGAATGAAATTCCTGCTTCTTGATCAGGATACTCTGGGCGGAACAGTTTTTACCTTTCCCAGAAAAAAAATTGTGATGACATCGCCTATGGATCTGCCTCTCTACGGAAAGATAAAGCTTTATGAAACCACCAAGGCGGAACTTCTTGATCTATGGCGGGATGTACTGAAAAAAAATAAAATTGAAGTGACTGAAAACAGTAAAGCCGAGTCTATTGTTACCGATAACGGGATATTTAAAATTATTACAGTAAAAGGAGAGGAGCTTACAGCTGCCAGTGTATTGCTTGCCATAGGTCGCAGAGGGACACCCAGGAAACTGAACATTCCCGGTGAGAACAAGGAAAAGGTGGCATACCGGCTTCTTGAGCCTGAGGAGATATCGGGGAAGCATGTAATTGTCGTGGGTGGTGGTGATTCCGCCGTTGAATCAGCGCTGCTGCTTGCAGATCATAACCATGTGATCCTTTCCTACAGGAATGAGGTTTTCAACCGTATAAAACCACTCAACAGCATGGCGCTCAATAAAGCTGTAGCGGAAGGAAAACTGCAGGTCATGTTTAATTCAAACCTTTTGAAAATAGAAGATGATTCTGTTTTACTCTCGGTAGGAAAAGAGGAGAAGAACATGCAGATACAAAATGACCTGGTATATATCTTCGCTGGCGGGGAACTGCCAACTCAGTTCCTCGAAAAAGCGGGAATAAAGATTACAAAGAAATTTGGTGAGACAGTAATGAAACATTAGCCCCGAAAAACATTTATTTATATGCGGATTAAGGCAGGTAAAATAAGCGTAATAGTTGTAATGCTTGTATTTCAATTTTACAGCCTCTCTGCACAACTCTCCCCCGGCGACCTGGCCGGACCGCATTCCCGGCTTGAGGGAATTTCCAATTGCACCCTTTGCCATATACTTGGCAATAAAGTCTCCAACGATAAGTGTCTGGGCTGCCATTCCGAGGTAAAAGAGAGGATAACCCTCCGCAAAGGGTACCATGCTTCCTCCGACGTTAACGGCAAGCAATGCATTGTATGCCACAGCGATCATAATGGTAAAAATTTTCAGCTTGTCCGGCTCGATACTGCCACCTTTGACCACAATCTTACGGGGTATCCCTTATCGGTGCCCCATGCCAGGAAGGAATGCAAAGATTGCCATAATAGTAAATACATTGTAAATCAGAAAATCAAGACAAAAAAGTTTACCTTCATCGGGTTGGGAACGGAATGCTTAAATTGCCACGCCGATTATCATCAGAAGACTCTTTCTTCATCCTGTCTCGATTGTCACAATCCCGATTCATTCAAACCGGCAACAAAATTTAATCATTCTGATACCAGATACCCCCTGCTTGGCAAACATAAGAACGTGGAATGTGTAAAATGTCATGCAATTGAAACGACCGGAGGAACAAAATTCCAGAAATTCAAGGGGATTGTTTTTACAAGCTGCACAGACTGCCATAAGGATCCTCATAATAATAAGTTTGGTCAGAACTGCAGCCAGTGCCATAGCGAGGAATCTTTTAAGGCTGTTAAGGTCTCAAAAAATTTTGACCATAATAAAACCGATTTTAAACTTGTTGATAAACATCTGGCTGTCAGTTGCCAGGCGTGCCATAAAGGAAAGTTCACCGATCCTCTGAAGCATGACCGGTGTACTGATTGCCATGCAGATTACCATAAAAAGCAATTCGTAAAGGGGAAAGTGACACCGGATTGTTCACAGTGTCATGATGTAAAAGGCTTTAAGCTTTTTTCATATACTATCGATCAGCACAAAACAGCAGCATTTCCACTTTCGGGAGCACATACGGCAGTACCCTGTACCGATTGCCACAGGAAGCAAAAAGACTGGAACTTCAGAGGTATCGGCCTTAATTGTAATGACTGTCACCAGGATATTCACAAGACATTTATACCGGAAAAATATTATCCGGATGAAAATTGCAAAAAATGTCATACGGAAAACAGGTGGAATGAGGTCACATTTGATCATTCTGTTACTGCATTTAAACTTACCGGTGCTCACTCAAAGGCAGATTGCATGGTTTGTCATTTTAAGCCTGACAGTGGAGGAAAAACAATTCAGAAATTCTCCGGTACGTCAATGAATTGCTCAGATTGCCATGAAGATAAACATTTTAAGCAGTTTGCCAGAGACGGAGCGACGAATTGCGCCGAATGTCATGATACCGATAACTGGAAGGCTTCCAGGTTTGATCACAACACTACCGCGTTCAGACTTGATGGCAAGCATGTCAATGTACCCTGTGCGAAGTGCCACAAACTTCAGCAGGAGGGAAGCGTGACCTATGTCATTTATAAAATAAAAGAGTACAAATGCGAATCCTGTCACTTTTAGTATTCTGCTTTTTCCTGGTCTTCTTTAACCGGAAGGGTGATTCACCCCATGGTCCTGATTTTAAGATCAGTTGCGGGACCTGCCATAGTTCGAAGGGATGGGAGCTCGACAGGACAATATATTCCTTTAATCATAATAAGACAAAATTTCCGCTTGCAGGTGAGCATATAATAGTGAATTGCCGGGAATGTCATCCAACCCTGGTTTTTTCAGATGCAAAAACAGAGTGCAATGAATGTCACACCGATATACACCAGTCAACTGTCGGACTTGACTGCTCCCGTTGCCATACTCCTGCATCGTGGCTTGTAACAAATATTACTCAGATTCACCAGACAGGCAGATTTCCCCTTCTGGGAGCTCACCGGACTGCTGATTGCATTCAGTGCCATAAGTCGGAGTCTCTGGCCCGTTATGATGTTCCGGGAGTGAACTGTGTCGATTGTCATCTTTCCAATTATATGGCAACGACCAACCCAAATCATCCCCAGTCGGGAATTTCAGAAGATTGCTCCCTATGTCACAAGGTAAACTCATTCGAGTGGACCGGCGCAGGTTTTAATCATAATGTGTTTCCGCTTGCCCAGGGTCACTCGGACATTGCCTGTTCCGCATGTCATAAAACCCAGGGGAGCTTCTCAGGGCTGGTTACAGATTGCTACTCCTGCCACCAGCAGGATTTTCTCTCCGCCAAAAATCCTGATCACTCTGCATCCGGCTTTTCAACTACATGTGGAAACTGTCATACGCTGAACCCCGGATGGAAACCTGCCGCATTCAATCACAGCAGCTTCCCTCTTACACTTGGCCATTCTACAGCGACCTGTACCGATTGCCATACAGGGGGAAACTACACCTCAGTGTCTGCCGATTGCTACTCATGTCATAAGCAGAATTACACTGCTACGACAAATCCCAATCATAGTACAGCCGGTTTTTCAACTGCATGCAATACATGCCATACTACAAATCCGGGATGGAAACCGGCTACTTTCAATCATGCAACTTTTCCGCTTACTCTTGGTCATGCCTCACCTGCGTGTGTCGACTGTCATAAAGGTGGTAATTATACTGCTACCCCGACAATCTGTTATTCATGTCATCAGCAGGATTACACCTCTACAACAAATCCGAATCATGCTGCATCAGGATTTCCTACTGACTGTAAGACATGCCATACAACAAATCCCGGGTGGACGCCCGTAACTTTTGTACATACAACATTCCCTCTTACATTGGGGCATGCAACTCCTGCCTGCGCCGATTGCCACAAGAACGGAAATTATACCACTACGCCTGTTGATTGCTATTCCTGTCATCAGGCTGATTATACAGGCACGAACAATCCCGGACACGTTACTTTGAATTTTTCTACGGTATGCACCCAGTGCCATACAACGAATCCCGGATGGAAACCTGCTTCGTATACCCAGCATGACAGTCAGTTTTTTCCGATTTATTCGGGAAGACATAACGGCCAGTGGGATCAGTGCACTGATTGTCACGCCAACCCGGCCAATTACACGCAATTCAATTGCCTTTCATGTCATGCGAATGCTCACAGCGGCAAAAATTATACAAGTGCAGAGTGTTATTCCTGTCATCCGAAAGGTGTGGCCGATTAAAGTGACCGATAATTTTTTTGATATTTGTTCTTTTTTTTGATATTTTCATTATTGTATAGTCAACAGATCGTACTTTTAATGATTAAATGAGGGAACTGATTGCCCTGGAAAACCGTTTTTAAGATTTATGAAAAAAACCTGAAATGCGAATCCTCTCACTTCTGGTAATATGCCTGTTTTTTTTATTTTTTAAGCATGAGGGTGAATCTCCTCACGGAGCTGATTTTAAAGTAAGCTGCAGCGTATGTCACAGCTCTAAAGGCTGGCAGATTGATTCAGCTGTTTATTCCTTTGACCATAACACTACAAAATTCGCACTATCCGGTCAGCATAAGGATGTGAATTGCCGTGAGTGCCATCCCACCCTGATCTTCTCTGAAGCAAAAACCGAATGCAACGAATGTCATACCGATATACATCAGAACACTGCAGGACTTGACTGTGCCCGCTGTCATAACCCTGAATCATGGCTGGTACATAATATTACAGAACTGCATCAGAGGAGCCGGTTTCCTCTTCTCGGAGCTCACAGGACAGCTGACTGCATAGCCTGCCATAAGTCGGAGACCTACGTCAGGTTCGATGTTCAGGGTATCAACTGCATTGATTGTCACCGTCAGAATTATATGGCTACTACAAATCCAAACCATATCACTGCAGGATTTTCTGAAGATTGCTCTACATGTCACCCGATAAACTCATTTCAGTGGGCGGGAGCCGGCTTTAATCACAATTTTTTTCCTCTTGTTCAGGGTCATTCAGGTCTTAACTGTTCACAATGCCACACTACCGGTAATTATGCCGATGCAAAGACAGATTGTTATTCCTGCCACCAGGTAGATTACCTGGCCACTACAAATCCAAATCATACGGCATCCAACTTTCCCACTAACTGTAAAAGCTGCCATACCCTGAATCCCGGATGGAAGCCTGCCACATTTGACCACAGCATTTTTCCCCTTACTCTCGGACATGCATTACCTGCCTGCACGGACTGCCATAAAAACGGAAACTATACCACACTTTCACCCGATTGTTATTCATGCCATCAGACCGATTATAACAATACTTCAAATCCGGGTCACCTGGCTCTGAATTTTTCAACTGCCTGCACGCTGTGCCATACCACCAATCCCGGCTGGAAACCTGCATCATATACCCAGCATGACAGCCAGTACTTCCCGATTTATTCCGGCAGGCACAAAGGAACATGGACATTATGCACAGACTGCCACACTGATCCGGCAAATTATGCGTTATTTAATTGTATAACCTGCCACGCTAATGCACACAGCGGTAAAAACTATACCAACGCCGAATGTTATTCCTGTCATCCTACGGGAGTATCAGGAGATTAGTACGTAGATATGAGAAAAGTAATTTTATACTTACTGTTATTTAATTTCACTCTTCAGGCGATGGGCCAGGCTGCCACTTCAGAGATAGGCGGAAAGGTCTCCTTTATCAGCCCGCAAAATATCTATGTGAAGTTCCCTTCTACAGGCGGTATATCAAAGGGTGATACTTTATTCCTCAGATCAAACGGAAACCTGGTACCAGTACTGACAGTACTGAACCTCTCTTCGTCTTCCTGCGTTTGCAGGGCCATTTCTGCAAGAAACATGTCTGTCGGCGACAACATAGTCGCCAGGGCTGTAAAATCAGCAAACGCCAGGGAGAAGGCTATTCCCGGAAGTGCGAATCAGGAGAACACGGCCGGCGATCCTCCTGCCACAACACCTGTAAAGAAACCCAAAACAGATGGATTGACACAGAGAATAAACGGAAGCATTTCGGCATATTCCTATACCAATTTTTCAAATACGGCGGGACCTAATTCACAGAGCTTCCGTTATACTTTGAACATGAATGCATTGAATATAGCGAATTCGAAATTTTCAATTGAAAGTTATATCTCATTCAGGCATAAACAGGGCGATTGGGAAACGGTAAAGAGTGATCTGTTCAATGCCTTGAAGATTTATAATCTTGCACTTGTCTACGATCCTGACAAGACGACAAGGATAAGTATCGGACGCAGGATAAATCCGAAACTGGCAAACATAGGCGCAAGTGACGGATTACAGTTTGAGAAATCATTTAAAGGATTTTCCTTTGGAGCGCTTGCGGGATACAGACCCGATTATACCGATTATGGCTTTAACAGCAAGCTCCTTCAATTCGGAGGATACATGGCATTAAGCTCAAAGAAGCAGGATGCATTCAGTGAAAGTTCGGTAGCATTCATGCAGCAGATGAATGGTTCGAATATTGACAGAAGATTCCTCTATTTCCAGCATTCAAACTCTTTCATCAGGAACCTTTATTTTATAGGTACTTTCGAGGTGGATCTGTACCAGTTGAAGTTTGACTCCCTTGGCAACGAGACACGGCGGAACAATTTTGACCCCACGGGTTTATATCTCTCATTGAGGTACAGATTCTCGAACAGACTTTCAATCTCAGCCTCCTATGACGCAAGGAAGAACGTGGTTTACTATGAGACCTACAAGACATTTATTGACAGGATACTTGAAACTGAGATGAGACAGGGCTTCCGATTCTATGCCAATTACAGGATAACAAACAATCTTACCTTCGGAGTACAGGGCGGGTATCGCTATCTGAAAGCTGATCCTCATCCCTCAAAGAATATTTATGGTTATCTGACATATAGCCAGATCCCGGGAGTGAATGTTTCGGTCACCCTTACCGGCACCTGGCTTGAATCAAGCTATATGAACGGTCCTATATACGGCGCAACAGTCTCACGCGACCTGTTGAACGGGAAGCTGACCACAAGCATTGGCTACCAGTATGTAGATTACAGGCTCCCGGAAAGTTCGCAGGATATCCGGCAGAATATCGGTGAGATAAATCTCTACTGGCAGTTTGCCAGGAAAATGTCATTCGGAATCAACTATGAGGGCACATTTGAACAGCAGAACAAATATAGTATGCTTTATCTTCAGATCAGGAAAAGATTTTAATTCTTAAAACAACTCCCGGCCACAGTATTATTCATATTCTTTTAGGATTCCCCTGACATCATCAGGGGCGACCCTGCCATATGTTTTTTCACCAACAAGGACCACCGGTGCAAGACCGCATGCTCCAACGCACCTGAGACTTGAAAGAGAAAATTTGTTATCCTTTGTCGTCTCCCCCACCTGGATGCCAAGTTCCTTCCTGAATTCATCAAGGACTTTCTCAGCGCCTCTGACATAACATGCAGTTCCAAGGCATATGCTTATAGGATTTTTGCCTTTCGGCGTCATTGTAAAGAAGGAATAAAAAGTGACTACCCCGTAAATCCTGGCGACAGGTATATTAAGACATTCAGATACCACCTCCTGCACCTCTGCCGGGAGATATCCGAAATGTTGCTGACAACCATGCAGGACATTAATAAGTTCCTGGGGATCTTTATTGAAGGAATCGCATATTCCTTTTATAAAATCAACATCCTCTTTTCTTAATTCAATTTTTATGCTGGACATGACAATGAAATTTATATTTGACCAATATATATGCTATTTTTTCACCAGTATCTTTTTCTTTTTGTCGAAATAATGAGTATGGAGAAGACGGTGAGCCCTTTCACTGCCTGGCTTGCCCAGGTACTCATTATAAAGCTGAATAATGAAGGGATTCTCGTGTGACTTCCTGATCGGTTTATTTCTGTCTTCTTCATAGACAGCCGCAGCCCTTGCTTTCAGAATATCAGAATTGCCATGGTGCAACGGCTGTCCTCCTCCGCCGATACAGCCTCCCGGGCAGGCCATCACTTCAATTGCATGGAATTTTGATTTCCCCGATCTTACTTCGTCGAGAAGCTTGCGTGCATTTCCAAGACCATGCGCTATTCCTATATTGAGAGGCGTCCCGTCAAAGTCAAGGACCGCTTCGCGGACACCTTCCATTCCTCTGAGTTGGGAAAATTCCACCTTTTCAAGCTTTTTACCGGTGTATAACTCATAGGCAGTCCTGCATGCTGCCTCAATGACGCCGCCTGTTGCGCCAAATATTACGCTGGCGCCGGTTGATTCACCCAGGGGTGAGTCAAAATCTTCATCCTTCAGGTTCCGGATATCAATATTGGCCTGTTTTATGAATGAGGCCAGCTCCCTTGTGGATATAGAAAAATCAACATCAGGATTATTATCAACGGAGAATTCATCTCTCTGGCATTCATATTTTTTGGCCAGGCAGGGCATAATCGATACAACAACCATATCCTTGCGGCTGATGCCAATTTTATCCGCGAAATATGATTTGGCTATTGAGCCGAACATTTGCTGGGGTGATTTTGCTGTTGAGGGCACATCCTTGAGATCGGGAAAATAGTGTTCGAAGAAGTTGACCCATCCGGGGCAGCATGATGTCAGGATCGGGATACGTGCAGTCGTATCTCCCTTCAGATGTCTTGTTAATCTATCAAGCAGTTCGGTTCCTTCTTCCATGATCGTCAGGTCAGCGGCAAAATCCGTATCAAAAACGTAATCAAATCCCAGGGCCCTCAGCGCTGCCACCAGTTTTCCGGTGACAAGCGTACCCGGAGCGAGTCCGAATTCTTCTCCCAGCGCTGCACGTACTGCAGGAGCGGTCTGAACCACAACGGTTTTTGAGGGATCTGCGAGAGCCCGTAATACCTGGGGCACATGATTTACTTCAGTAAGGGCGCCGGTGGGACATACTGCCACGCACTGACCGCAATAGGTGCAGGGCGAATGTTCAAGATTCTGCTCGAAAGCAGGAGCAACCGTTGACATAAAACCTCTGTTTACAGCCGAAAGAGCTCCAACTGTCTGGACCTCATTGCACATTGTCTCACACCGCCTGCACATTATGCATTTATCAAGATCCCTGATGATAGAGGGGGAGGTATCTTTCCGGTAGGTGGACATCTCGGCATAAGCCGCACCCGGGATATCCCTGATCCCCAGCCGGTGTGACATATCCTGCAGGTCGCAATTCCCTGATTTTGCGCATATAAGGCAGTCCTTGGGATGGTCGGAAATTATGAATTCCATGACCGTCCGGCGGGCATTAAGCACCCTTGTCGTATGGGTTCTGACAACCATTCCCTCCTCACAATTTGTCGAGCAGGAGGGAGCAAGGTTTCTTCTTCCCTGCACCTCAATTACACATATACGGCATCCGGCCGGCTTGTTCTCAATGTTCATGTCGTGCAGATCCATATAGCATAGCGTGGGGATATCTATACCCAGCTTCCTGGCAGCTTTATAAATAGTAGTACCTGCAGGTACCTCAATATCTTTGTTATCAATGGTCAGCTTAATTGTTTCCATTATCTTGTATCTTCCAGTTAATTGATAAAAATTGCATCGAACTTACATTTCTCCATGCATGCACCGCATTTTATGCAGATAGCCGGGTCAATGTGATGTACCTCTTTTCGCTGGCCGGATATAGCATTTACGGGGCAAACCCTTGCACAGGCAGTACAACCCACGCAATTCTCCGGCTTTATGACATAATCCATCAGGCTGCGGCACTGACCTGCCGGACATTTTTTCTGTGTAACATGCGCCACATATTCCTCCCTGAAGTTCTCGAGCATTGAGAGTACAGGATTGGGTGATGACTGTCCGAGACCGCAGAGCGCTGTATCCTTTATCACAAGACTCATGTTTTTAAGCCTGTCAAGGTCCTCCAGGCTGCCTTTCCCCTCACATATCTGCCCAAGCAGTTCGTGCAGTCTCTTATTGCCGATCCGGCATGGAGCACATTTTCCGCAGGATTCCTCAACAGTGAACTCGAGGAAGAATTTTGCCATGGATACCATGCAGTCATCTTCGTCCAGTACTATCATAGCTCCTGATCCCATCATTGATCCTGCTGCAATCAGGTTGTAAAAGTCAATGGGAGTGTCGAGATGCTTTTCGGTGAGACAACCGCCAGATGGTCCGCCTGTCTGAACACCCTTGAATTTTTTGCCATTTCTGATGCCGCCTCCGATTTCAAATATGACCTCCCTCAGGGTGGTACCCATTGGTACTTCAACCAACCCGACATTGTTTATCTTTCCGGCAAGTGCAAATACCTTTGTTCCTTTTGCCTTTTCGGTACCAATACTGCTGAACCATTCCGGCCCTTTGAGAATAATTGCAGGAATTGAGGCATAGGTCTCAACATTATTCACATTGGTAGGCTTGTTACGGTATCCGGATTCTGAAGGAAATGGAGGCTTGACAGTAGGCTCTCCCCGGAGCCCTTCCATCGAATGTATCAGGGCCGTCTCTTCCCCGCAGACAAAAGCACCTGCCCCGTACCGCAGATTAATATCAAAGTTAAAACCAGTGCCCAGGATGTTATTACCAAGAAAGCCCTGTTCCCTTGCCTGGTTTATTGCGATTTTTAATCTTTCAATGGCAAGCGGGTATTCCGCGCGAATATATATGAGTCCCTGTGAGGACCCGATACTGTATCCGCATATTGCCATAGCCTCCAGTACCGAATGAGGATCACCCTCAAGAACTGATCTGTCCATGAACGCTCCCGGATCACCTTCATCTGCATTGCATACCACATATTTTTCATCTGAGATGCTCTTTCGCGATAATTCCCATTTGAGTCCTGTAAGGAAACCACCACCACCACGACCTCTCTGCCCCGAATCCTTTACAAGCCGGATGACCTCCTCAGGGCTCATTTCAGTAAGTGACTTGCCAAGAGCCTGATATCCATAACGGGCAATATAGTCGTCAATATTCTCGGGATCGATAACCCCACAGTTTCTGAGAGCTATCCTTAACTGTTTTTTAAAAACTCCTGCCTGCCCTGAGCCGGAAACAGCCTTCCCGGTCACCGGATCTTTTAAGAGCAGCCTGCTTACCTGTTTTCCCTTTATAACATGCTCCTCAACGATCTCCTGGGCGTCCTCAGGCCTGACGCCAATATAATATGTGTCATCAGGAAGAAGTCTGACTACAGGCCCTTTCCCACAAAGACCAAAACAGCCCGTCATCATAACCTGAACAGAATCCACCAGGCCTTTTGCTTCAAGTTCATCCCTTAAACTGCAGAGAACAGCATCGCTTTCCGAAGAGTTGCAGCTTGTTCCGCCACACACAAGCAGATGTTTATTGTACTTCGACATAATTTTCCTCCCTACGCTTTTAAGTCAATAGTCTGATAATTCACAGGTATGATACCATCTACAAATTCACCTGTCTTAATATATTTTTCGATGATCTGGTCAGCACGCCGGACATCGACATAACCAAATACAACCTCTTCCCTGCCGGGAAGCTTTACTTCCACTGTCGGTTCTGCATAGCAATAGCCCATACAACCTGTACGGGTTACGACTGCTGCAATATTTCTCCTCTCGAACTGCTCGATAAAGAAATCCATAATTGTTTTTGCCCCGGAAGCAATACCACATGTTGCCAGCGAAACCTTTACCTGAATAACGTTCCCGGGACCGGCCTCTCCGAAGCCGCGGTCCGACCCTGTTCTTAATTCTTCGCATCTCCTTTTCAGATCAGCGGGTGAAGTGAATTTTGCCATATTTTTCTCTGTTAAATCTGACTTGTGCCTGACCATTTTGCCCGATGTGCCTGGCTTAAAAGCCGGAGGGTCTCAGTTAATCATGGGTCAGGGCATTAAAGCGGAGATATAAATCTTATATATTCCGCTTCAAAGATAATTCTTTATTGTGAAATAAATAACAATGTTAATAAAATAACAGTATTTAAAATTATTCTAAATTGATGCCATTAAATTGCTATTACACTTAATCATAAATCGACCTGCTATATGGTGCATTTCTCAAAGAAAATACGCCGGAAAAGAAAAAGGTATTATTGGCATTTTGCTAAACCTGTTTTGGAGCATTTCAGATTCCCGTTTTGATATCCAATACGGCCTGCTCTGAAAGAGCATAAGTTTAATAACCCCCAGCGCCAGCTGGGGGTAGGGTGCCCCGTGCTCTACGCCCAGTCTTCACTTTCTATACCGAGGGACTGAATACTG
>VFSW01001751.1_pt1 | contig 33110 bp, 59 predicted proteins | sample 5358111 | NCBI WGS metagenome assembly VFSW01 (sample SAMN11554181, study PRJNA540505) | mine drainage metagenome | isolation source: sediment from site ElyBrook_90M | place: USA: Ely Copper Mine, Vershire, VT | collected 2017
GATTAGTGAGCCAAAAGCTAGACGCCAACCAAAACCACAAATAAATTATGGTGGCTCACATTCGTGGATGGGATAGTAAGTGCTAAAATGCAAAAAGCCTAACAAGTACCAGCTTGTAGGCTTTTCTAACCAATTGATGAAAGAGCATCGTATGGCTAATAAAGATTCTACCCTTAGTCAAAATCTTGTTGCAGAACTGTTTTCTTATGAAGATGGTTGTTTGTATTGGAACAAACAAAAATCACCAAGCGTAAATTTATTTGAAAAAGCAGGCTCTGCTTCTGAAAAAGACAGATATTTGCGCGTAATGATTAACCATCAATCGTATAAAGTTCATCGGTTGGTGTTTTTATTGCATCATGGTTATATGCCTAACTATGTTGACCATATAAATGGCGACACATTTGATAATTGCATTGAAAATTTGCGTGATGCAACATATGCTCAAAACAATCAAAACGCAAAAATTCGTAAAGACAGTACAAGTGGCGTAAAAGGTGTGTTTTTTCATAAAGCAACTGGGAAATGGACTGCAAGTTGCCAAGTGAACAAAAAACGAACTCATTTAGGCTTGTTTTTGACTATTGAAGAAGCTCAAAAAGCCGTAAAATCATTCAGAGAGCAATCACATGGTGAGTTTGCTCGTCACTCATAAGGCTAAACATGGCAGATGATTACGACCCACGGATTCAAGAAGCAATTGAATTCTTGAAATTGGCAAATGATGCCGACACAATGAACCGCCAAGAGGCGCTTGAAGACCTTAAATTTGGTGGTGGTGACCAATGGCCCGTGGAGTTGCAGAACTCACGCAATCTGGAATCGCGCCCTGTCATTACGGTCAACAAGGTGGACAACTATTGCCGCCAAGTCTGTAACCAACAGCGCCAGCAGCGCCCACGCATCAAAGTCCATGCAATGAACACGCATGAAGACATGGTTGACGCGCAAGTGGTGCAAGGCATCATCCGACACATTGAAGTCAATTCCAACGCTGACCACGCCTATGACAACGCTTTTGAATACGCTGTACGCATGGGTTGGGGCTTTATGCGTGTTCGCACAGACTACGTTTCAGAAGATTCGTTTGATCAAGAAATCTTCATTGATCCTGTGGACAATCCGTTCACTGTGTATTTCGACCCTAATTCTGTGGCTCCTGATGGCTCTGATGCTGACCGTTGTTTAATTACAACAATGATGCCCAAGAAAGAGTTTTCAAAACTCTATCCCAAGGCTTCAGTTGATGGTGGCACATCGTTCACGCAGCGCGGCACAGGTGACAGTCAGTCAGAGTGGATTACCAAAGAGGACATTCGACTTGCTGAGTATTACTACACAGTACGCGAGAAAGCCACCTTGTACCAATTGAGCGATGGCTCAAGCACTTTCTCCGATGACAAAGACTTCTTCAATCGTTTGGCTATGGCTGGCATCACGGTCATTGACCAACGCTCGTCTTACAAAAAAACCATTAAATATTGCAAGCTAACTGCTAACGATGTGGTGGAAGAAGGTTCATGGGCTGGTCGTTACATTCCAATCGTGCCTGTGTATGGTCGCCATATCGTAATTGGTGACAAGCGCAAGAAGTTTGGCATGATTCGTTATGCCAAAGACCCACAGCGTATGTATAACTTCTGGCAAACGTCTATCACCGAAGGCGTTGCATTGGCTCCAAAAGCCAAATGGCTGTTGGCTGAAGGCCAAGACGAAGGCCATGAGAACGATTGGGCAAACGCCAACATCAAGTCTTTCCCTGTCCTGCGCTACAAGCAAACAGACATTGAAGGTCGCCCTGCGCCTGTGCCACAGCGTTTGCAACCAGAGCCACCGCAAGCTGGCGTTATGGCTGCGGCCGCTGGTGTGGATGATGACATTAAGTCAATCATGGGTGTGTTTGACCCTGCTCAATTGGGTCAAGGCAATATTTCTGGCAAAGCTTTGAACGGTCAGCAACAACAAGTTGATCTGACAAACTACGACTATTATGACAACCTGACGCGCTCGATTGCTCACGTTGGCAAGATTTGCTTGGACTTGATTCCAAAAATCTACGACACAGAGCGAGTGATGCGAATCATTGGCGATGATGGCAAACCTGATTTGTTGACGATCAACCAGCGTGATGCCACAGGCCGTGTGCTGAATGATATGAGCGTTGGACAATACGACATTGTGATGGACACTGGCCCTGGCTACGACAGCAAGCGTCAAGAAGCTGTTGCAAGCATTGGCCCAATCTTGGCAAGCGATCCTGCTTTGATGGACAAAATTGGCGACCTGTATTTCAGAAATCAAGATTTCCCTGGCGCAGACGTTATTGCCGACCGCTTGGCTACGCTCAACCCGTTGGCTCAGATTGACGAACACAGCGACATTCCGCCACAAGTCCAGATGCAATTGGCTCAAGCCAAGAAGCAAGTTCAGGATATGCAGCAGCAGATGGAAGCAATGCAGCTTGACTTGAAGTATGGTCAGTCTGTGGCGCAAATTAAGGAAGATGGCAACACCAAGCGCAAGCTGATGGATGTGACTTCACGCGCTCACAATACTGAGACAATGGCAGAAGTTAAGGTCAACGACCAGAACACCCGCGCTGTCACAAGTCAGAATAAGACTGAGATTGACGCAATTGTTCAGCTTTTGCTACATCACATGGACACAGGCCGTTTGGAACGTGAGTTGGCTATCCGCAACGCAGAGCAGGGACAATATGCTCAATCTGCCGCAATGGATATTGACCAAGGCCAAAACCCCTTGATGCAAGAATGATTCTGTGGTAGATTAACCACAACCTTACCCGTGAGGTACACGGGGTAAATTCGTAGGGACACGTAATGTCTGAAAAAAATGCAAGTCAAGTTTTGACTAGCGAAAACGCAGCGGAATTTTATGCAAACAGATTAGGTTTAGCTGAATCACCAACCCCTGCCGAGGCTGTGGAAGAACCCACAGAGCCGACAGAGGAAGTTGAACAGAGTGAACCTGAAGAAGCAGAAGCCGAAGCAAAACAAGAGGGTGAGCGCAAGCAAAATCCTAAACTTGAGCGCCGTTTTTCTGAGATTACCAAGCAACGTGAAGAAGCGCGTAAAGAAGCGCAACGTGAACGTGAAGCAAGGGAAGCACTAGAACAGCGTTTGGCAGCTTTAGAAGGCAAACAACAGCCCACAAAGGCCGAGTTTGTTGACGAAAAGCCTCAACCTAGCCAGTTCAGTGATGCGTTTGAATATGCTGAAGCACTCGCAGAGTACACAGCCGACAAGCGCATTGCTGACATGAAGCGTGAAGAAGCACAAGCTAAAGAAGCCGAGCAACGCCAAAAGGTAATTACCCAATGGACAAGCAAGGTAGAAGCAGCAAAAGCAACTTTGCCTGATTTTGATGACATTGTTGCGTCAAGTGATGTGGTCGTAAATGATGACATTCGTGATGCCATTCTGGAGAGTGATGTAGGCCCACAAATCCTGTATCACCTAGCTGAAAACGATGAAGTCGCAAAAAAAATCGCTGGTTTGTCGCCAAAGCAAGCGTTGCGAGAGATTGGGAAGTTGGAAGCTCGTTTCGAGGCAAAGCCCGAAGCTGAGAAGCCAGCCCCTATTGTTAGAAGTAAAGCACCAGCACCGATTCAACCGATTCGTGGCGGCAAAAACACACCTGATGTGCCATTGGATTCCAACGGGGTCTTTTTTGGTACAGCAGCACAGTGGAAAGAGCTGCGCAAAGCGGGAAAAATTCGGTAAACCTAATCTTTTTGAAAGCAAAAAATGTCAAACAATTTATTGACCATTAGCAAAATCACCAACGAAGCGTTGATGGTTTTGGAAAACGAGTTGACCTTCACTTCTGAAGTTGACCGCAACTATGACGACCAATTCGCTGTCGTGGGCGCAAAAATCGGTAACACCGTGAACGTTCGCAAGCCTGGTCGTTTCATTGGTACTACTGGCCCTGCCCTGAACGTTGAAGACTTCAACGAAACTTCAGTGCCTGTCACTTTGTCCACACAGTTCCACGTTGACACTCAGTTCACTACACAAGACTTGGCTTTGTCCTTGGATATGTTTAGCGACCGCGTGTTGAAGCCTGCAATCGCTGCAATCGCCAACAAGATTGACCGTGACGGTATGGCTATGGCTGTGGCTCAAACTGCCAACATCGTTGGTACTGCTGGCGTTGTGCCTACTGACCTGTTGACATACTTGACCGCTGGCGCTTATCTCGACAGCGAAGGCGCACCACGTGATGGTCGCCGTTCATGTATCGTTGAACCCTTCACATCTGCTTCCATCGTGAACAGCTTGAAAGGTTTGTTCGTTCCTCAAGAAGCCATCGCCTCTCAATACCGTAAAGGTTTGATGGGTCGTGATTCTGGTGGTATGAACTGGAAACTGGACCAAAACGTTGTGTCGCAAACTTTCGGCACTAACGGCGCTAACGCTACCGCTTCTGTGAACACAACTACTGGCACAGGTTTCCTGTCTAGCGGTTGGGCTTCTTCTAGCCCTGTCAGCATCACTGCTGCAACTGCTACTGTAAACCTCAACGCTGGTGACGTTTTCACTATCGCTGGCGTGTACGCTGTTAACCCACAAAACCGCCAACCTTACGGTTCAAACAAGCTGCGTAACTTCGTGGTGAAGACTGCCGCAACTATCACTTCCGGCTCTACCGTGGCTGTTACTGTGTCTCCCGCAGTGATTACCGCTGGTCAGTTCCAAAACGTGAGCATCCCAACAACTTCTAGCACTGCTGCTGTTACTCAGTTCAACGCCACTGGCGCTGTGTCTGCTCAGAACATCATCATGCACAAAAACGCTTTCACTTTGGCAGTAGCCGATTTGGAATTGCCAGAAGGTGTGCATTTTGCTGGTCGTGCAAGCGACAAGGAAATCGGTTTGTCGATGCGCGTTGTGCGTCAGTACACCATCAACAACGACAGCATCCCAACTCGTTTGGATGTGTTGTACGGTTGGGCGCCTCTGTACCCTGAATTGGCTTGCCGCGTTGCCAGCTAATCAAGAATGGGGGCTAAATACCCCCGTTTTTTAAACTCTTTTTAAGGAAATATCATGTCTAATCCAGGACCAGCAAGCACCCAAACCCCTAACTACTTGATGAACGGTAACGCCAGCGATGGTGATTTGATCGCAGCATCTGGTGGTAAAGTGGGTTTCTACGGCACTACTCCAGTTGTTCAAGCAAGCGCAATCACAGCATTGACCGCAGGCCCATCGACTGCTGAGTTTGTTGCTGCAACTAACTCAATCATCACAGCGTTGAAAAACCTTGGTTTGACCGCTTAATTTTTTAAGCAGTTGCCTTTACGCCACCCGAGTAAAATTGGGTGGCGTTTCTTTTTGAGAAGGAAAAAGAATGAAACACGTAATGATTGCCATTCCTGCTTACACAGGAAATGTTCACATGGGAACAATGCGTTCCTTACTCAACGACACGATTGAACTGGTCAAAAGGGGTGACCGCTTTACATTGGTCGATGACATTGGTAATGCCCTAATTGCTGACAGCCGAGGCATCATTGCCACGCGCTTTTGGGAGTCAGACTGCGATGATTTGATTTTTGTTGATTCAGATGTAACTTGGGAGGCTGGTGCTTTGCTCAAGCTGGTTGACGCTGAAGTCGATTTGGTGGCTGGCGTTTACCCTGGTCGTCGTGACCCAATTAGCTACCCGCTTCACTATCTTGACAAACCTGAACTTTGGGCCGACCCCAAGACAGGGCTTTTGGAAGTCAAATCTGTTGCCACAGGATTTATGAAAATCAGTCGTAATTGCATTGAACGCATGATTGCTGAATATCCTGAACGACATTTCTACACCGCAGAACGTGACAAGCAGTTCTATCCTTTGTTTGACCACATCTTTGAAGACGGGTTCAAATGGGGTGAAGATTACAGCTTCTGCATCCGTTGGAATAAGATTGGCGGTCAGGTTTGGATTGACCCAGAAATAGCTATGGGCCATGTTGGGTATAAAATCTTTCAAGGGCATCTAGGAAATTACCTGCGAAATAGGTAAAATCAGCCCATCTTTGCAAAGGAAAATCTATGTCTACTCCTTTTCGTGTAGTTGGCAAAACAACTGCTGTTTCGGCAGGCGCTACCGCTACTTCAGAAGCGTTGGTCAACAACGACCCCAACATTCAATGTAACTACGTTTCCTTGATTAACACTGGCGCAACTAGCGTTGCAGTGAAGTTTGGCCCTACTGGTGTTGGCGCTCCTGTGCTGCCCGTTAGCGGCTCAACAACTGGTGACTTTGTGTTGCCACCCTCAATGAACGACGCAATCATGTTTGGCGTTCCAACTACTCCCACTTATGTGCGAATGATTGGTTCGGCTGCTGGCCCTTCTATCGTTTACGTTACCCCAATCGCTTTTTAAGGGGGCTTTATGGCTGACCCCGCCGAATCCGAAAACCAAAACTTACTGCCTGTTCAGGCATATTTTGATGTTGACGGTGAATTCCAAACCTTCATTGGTCAAGGTCAGCCGTTTTATGCGACTGTCAACCCTGACCAATCAGGGCTGCACATCACAAACAGCACGATTGACAGCACCATAATTGGCGGCACAACACCTGCTGATGGTACTTTTACGAACATTGACACAACCACAGGCACGATTTCAACTGGTCCTGTAAGCAACACAGACATTGCAAATAAGCAATATGTGGATGCCGTTGCTCAAGGTCTAAAAGCCAAACAAGCTGTGAAATGCGCCACAACTGGTGACATTACGCTTCTTGGTCTTCAGACGATTGACACCTACACCACATTGGCTGGTGACCGTGTACTTGTTAAAAATCAAACAAATACGGCTGAAAACGGCATTTACATTGCTGCTTCTGGCGCTTGGTCACGTTCTATCGACATGGATGTTTGGTCAGAAGTTCCAGGTTCCTATACAGTTGCTTTGAATGGTTCAACCAATTTGGACACAGGTTGGGTTTGTACTGCCGCTGAAACTGGCGTGATTAATGTTACGGCTATGCCTTGGGTTCAATTCTCAGGCTCTGCGACTTATTACGCTGGCACAGGTTTGACTCTTGCTGCTAATACATTCAGCATCACAAACACTGGTGTAACTGCGGCAACCAAAGGCTCTGCGTCAAAGACCGTAACGGCTACGGTAAACGCTCAAGGTCAACTGACCAGCCTGACAGACCAAGATATTGCCATTGCAAACACGCAAGTTTCTGGGCTTGGCACTATGTCAACTCAAAACGCTGGCGCTGTTGCTATTACTGGTGGAACGATTAACGGAACAACGATTGGCGGCACGACTGCTGGAGCCATAACTGGTACAACCATCACGGCAACAACTTTTAGCGGTGCTGGCACTGGTTTGACAGGCACAGCAAGCGGTTTGTCTATTGGTGGCAATGCAGCTACCGCAACAACTGCTGGTTCTGCTACAACTGCCACAACTGCAACTAATTTGGCTGGTGGCGCAACTGGTTCTGTTCCTTACCAAGCATCTAGCGGCTCGACTTCTATGTTGGCGGCTGGTTCAAATGGTCAAGTTCTTACATTGTCTGGCGGTTTGCCAGTTTGGAACACTCCTACTGTTGGCACAGTCACATCGGTCAGCGGCACAGGTACAGTTTCTGGCATTAGTTTGTCAGGCACGGTCACAAGTTCAGGCAATTTGACTCTTGGCGGCACGCTTGATTTGTCAAGCCCACCCGCTATTGGTGGCACAACGCCTGCGGCAATTACTGGCACAACAATCACAGCAGACACAAAGTTTGTTAGCCAAGAATATTACGCACAGTCAATTCTTGGTGGAAACTTACGCACATCTGGCGGCACAAGTTTGCTGAATTGGGATGGCGGCGGAAGTGGGAACATTACTGTCAATGGCGGTTTGTTGGCAAACCCATCAAACAAAAACATTAGTCTTGCACCAACTGGAACTGGAACGGTCACAATCAATCCAGCCACAGCCAGTTCAATGAATAACGTTGCTGTTGGTGGCACTACGCCTTTGGCTGGTACGTTCACAAACTTGAGATTTAACACAAATCTTTCAATCAATGGCTCAACTGGAACTATTGGTCAGGTTTTAACGTCTAATGGTTCAGGCTTGCCAACATGGACAACGCCAGCATCAGCAATCACAATTTCTGATGACACGACTACCAATGCAACACGCTACCCGTTGTTTGCAGACGCTACAACAGGCGCTGCGTCAACTGAGTATGTCAGCTCTACCAAGTACCAATTCAACCCTTCTACGGGCGTTTTAACGTCAACCAGCTTCACTGGTGCGGGTACTGGTTTGACAGGTACGGCTTCAAGCCTTTCGATTGGTGGAAATGCGGCAACAGCGACAAGTGCAACAACAGCCACAAACTTGGCTGGCGGTGCTACTGGTTCTTTGCCGTATCAAGCAAGTACAGGTTCTACCACTTTGCTGGCGGCTGGCTCTAACGGTCAAATCTTGACCTTGGCTGCTGGTGTGCCATCTTGGGCGGCTGCTCCTTCTACTGGCATCACAATTACTGATGACACCACAACAAATGCAACTCGTTATCTGACGTTTACAAGTGCCACTAGCGGTTCAATCACTGGTGAAAACGTATCGTCAACCAAACTGCAATACAACCCTTCAACTGGATTGTTAAACACAACCAGCGTGACTGCATCGGCAACGGTGACGGGTGCTTTGGTTAGCGCCACGAATGGTATTGTTATTAATAGCCAGACAGTTTCGGCAAGCTATTCAATTCCAAGCGGTTCAAGTGCCATGTCTGCTGGCCCTGTTTCTATTGCTTCAGGCCAAACTGTGACAATCGCCAGCGGTTCGCGTTGGGTTGTTTTATAAAGGAAAACCATGTTTGAATGGAAAATTTCAGAAGTTCAAGCCAAAGATGGTTTGATTACGCAGGCAAAGTATCACGTTACCTTGCTTCAAGACGACTACAAGGTGGAAACAGAAGGCTATTGGAAGTTTGGCGATCCTGTTTTGTCTGTGCCTTTTGAGGAAGTGACAGAGCAAACCGTGGCTGGATGGATTAAGCAAGAGGCTGTTCAATACGGTAAAAATATCATAGAATCATGCCTAACGGAACAGCTTGAAGCATTGAAGACACCAAAAGTCTTGCCGCCCTGGGTTCCACAAGTGTTCACATTGGATATGAAATGACAAAGCCAATTGAAATCATTAGCAGGGCATTAAAAGACATTGGCGCATTAGAAGCTGGTGAAACACCCACGCCTGAAGCTGCCCAAGATGCTTTTGAAATGATGAATGACATCGTTGACCAATGGTCAAACGAGAACATGATGGTTTTCAACGTTACGGAAATCATTTTCCCTGTCATTCAAGGCCAAGTGCAGTACAGCCTTGGCCCAAGCCCACAAACCATTAACTTTATTGGCGCTTCTTTTGAAGGTTCAATTGATGGCGACATTTTGACTGTCACTAGCGTAAATTCAGGCGCTGTGGCTCAAGGTCAGTTGTTGAGTGGTGGCGGCATCATGGCTGGCACACGCATAACTTTGGAGTTAACTGGCGCTGGCGGCAACGTCATTGAGGCTGGTACTTATCGCGTGAACATTCCACAAACTGTGGCTTCTACTACCATTACGGCTAACTACCAAAAGCCTTTGAGCATTGATTCTGCGTTTGTTCGAATCAATACAACCTCAAACGGTCAACCGATTAACAGTGGTGGTTTGGATTACCCAATCTCTGTGTTGGCGCTTCAAGACTATCAGATGATTGGTCTGAAGACGTTGAACGGTCCTTGGCCCAAGGCGATTTACTACAATCCAAATGAAGAATCAGGCAATTTGTTTGTCTGGCCTAGTCCTTCCCAGGGTGAAATGCACTTGTTTGCAAACACTTTGTTTACGCGCTACGGCACTTTGTATGAAGATATTGTCTTGCCACAAGGCTATTCAATGGCGTTGCGTTGGTGCTTGGCTGAACGTTTGATGCCTATGTATGGCAAAGTAAACGGTACTCAAATTCAAATGATTAACGCTTACGCTGCACAGGCAAAAGCTACGTTAAAACGAACCAATATGTCGCCACTTCAAACGGCTCGTTATCCTGATGCTCTTTTGGTCAACAAGGCTAAAGACGCTGGCTGGATTCTCACTGGCGGATTTATCTAAGGAACTAACATGGCATCGACCACGTTTATTGACAATCAAACGGTTATTGTTGCTGCATGGCTCAATGACGTTAACTCTGCTGTTTATGACGGTGAATCAATCAGCGGCATCTTGAACGGCACAACCCTTGCGTTGCAAACTGGTGGTTTGGATGCTATCAACATTGATGCAAGTCAAAACGTCAGCATCGGTGATTTGACCATTACAGGAACAATCACGCCAACAAACGGTTTGACTTTTGATGATGGCACAACTCAAACGACAGCCGCCTACATGGGTGCTAATAACTGTTTGTTTGAAAACAACATGGCAATCACTGATGATTACACTATTACCACTGGTCGTAGCGCCAGCAGTGTTGGTCCTATCAGCATTGCAAGCGGCAAATCTGTGACAATCCCAAACGGTAGCCGTTGGGTTATTTTGTAAGGAAAGAATATGGCATACGGTTCGGTTTTAGCGGATGTAGTACAGTCTTCAACGGCTGGCGTTGCACCGCAATTTAATGATGGCAACGGCACTCAGACTGGCACATTGTGTCGTGCTTGGGTAAACTTCAACGGTACAGGTACTGTCGCTATTCGTGCATCTTTTAACGTATCCAGCATCACGGACAACGGTACAGGTAATTACACGGTTAACTTCACAAATGCGTTATCAGATGCTAATTATTCCGTCTCTGGCGCGGCAAATAGCGACGGATTTAACTACCCCGCTTGTATTGTTGGAATAAACAAGAACACAGCGCCAACAACGTCTGCGGTAGCTATTTATGTTGGATATACAGGTTCGCAAGCATCGCAAGGCGGTCTTTTGGACTCCAGCATTGTTGACGTAGCAATTTTCCGTTAATAGGTGAACCAATGACAACAACAATCAACGCATCCCCTTCTAACGGTATCGTCCAGACCGCTGACGGTTCTGGGGTAATGAAGCTGCAATCGAATGGCGTGACCACCAACGCTCTGGCCTGGGTTAACTTTAACGGTGTGACAACAACTTCAATTCGCTCAAGTTACAACGTCAGCAGCGTCACTCGTAACGGCGCAGGTGACTATTCTGTTAATTTTGCATCTGCTTTATCGGACGCAAACTACGCAGCAACAGTTACTGGGTCAGTGTTATCTGGAGCTGGCAACACAAGCGGATGGCTAACAGCGGAACTTTTGTCCGGTGCTTCTTCGTTATATAGAACATCTTCTTTATTTAGACTCCTTACAACAGGATTAAACGGTACAAGCGTAGACGGGTATTCTGTCAACGTCATAGTCTTCGGCAATTAACAAGGAAACCATATGGCACAAGTAATTATTTTCACAAACAGCAACGGCGGCGTGAGCGTCTGCATCCCCACAGGTGAACTCGACATTCACGCTGTCAAGGCTAAAGACACACCGTCAACATCTATCATCGTTCAAGATTCTGAACTGCCTCAAGCAGACAACGACTTTTTCAACGCATGGGAACTTGCTGATGGCGTGGTGACTGTGAACTTGGACAAAGCCAAGGAAATCACTAAAGCTCGTTTACGCGCTGAACGTGAGCCTTTGTTGGCTGCACAAGATGTACTGTTCCAACGCGCTCAAGAAACAGGCGGCGACACTTCTGCAATCGTGGCTGAGAAGCAACGTCTGCGTGACGTTACAGGCTTGGCTGACGGTTGCACAACGACAGCAGAACTTCGCGCTTTGAGCGCCTAAGGAATCTAAATGTCTATCGTTCTTGATGGTACAAATGGCGCTCGAGTTCCTGTTGTAACAACAACTGCAAAATTGTTATTAACAGTTTCTGCGGGATATATTGTTTTTGACAGCACACTCGGCAAATTGTGTGTTTACAACGGTTCTGCTTGGCAGACAATTACATCGGTGTAACTTATGGCAGATTTTGGTTTTATCGGGCCAAGCTATGAAGCTCCATCCATCTACCAAGATGCTCAAGAGCTGATTAACTTCTTTGGAGAAATTGACCCGATGAAACAAGCGGGGGAGCGTGGCATTGTTGCGCTTTACCCAACGCCAGGACTTACGCAATTCGTTCAATTGCCACCACAGCAAGAAGTGCGCGGTATGCGTACTATTTCTGGCGGTCAGTTGATGATTGCCGTTTCTGGGCCATACGTTTATGCGATTAACGCAACTGGCTCTTATTTCCTGCTTGGGTTTTTGAACTCTACGTCAGGTCGTGTCAGCATTTCCGATAATGGCATAAACGTTTATATCGTTGACGGTTCTTACCGTTACACATGGCGCATCAACAGCTTGCCAGTGACAACCTTTGTTGGCTCAGTCTCTAGCACTACATTGACCGTTTCTTCTGTTCAATCTGGCACTTTGCGTGTCGGTCAGCAGATTTTTGGCGTTGGTATGTTGCCAAACACCATCATTACCGCATTGGGTACTGGTTCAGGTGGTACAGGCACTTACACGGTCAATCAGTCACAAACTGTGACCAGCCAAACAATGAACGGCGTTCAGGCTGGCGCTACCGTTACCGCTTCAATTGGTCAGACTTTAACTGGTGTTGCTGTTAGTGGTGTTGCTGGTCAATTTACTGCAACTGCCGCTGGTCAAACTTTGGTTGTTGGTCAAACCGTAACTATTAGCGGAACTGCTGGCGGTATTGGTTCAATTGTTGGCTATACAAACCCGACAACTTACTACATCACTGCCACCAACGGAACGACAACTTTCACATTGTCAACAACTCCAACTGGAAGTGGCGTGACAACTGTGGTCGGTTCGCTTACTGGATTGACTTTTGCCGTAGCCAATACAACTATGACCGTTTCGGCTGTGGCAAGCGGTGTGCTTTATCCTGGTCAAACTGTTCAGGGTGTTGGCGTAACGTCAGGCTCAATTATTAACGCGCTTGGCACTGGAACAGGTGGAACAGGCACATACACTGTAAGCTCAGCGCAATATGTGGCTTCAGAAACCATGTATTTGCTCAACTTTAGCCAAATGCCAATCACAGATGGTGCATTTAGCGGTGGTGGCACTGTGGACATTGTGGACAACTATTTTGTTTACAACCGCCCAAATTCACAGCAATGGGGTGCAACAAACACTTTGTCGCCAATCAGTTCTAGTTTAAGCTTTGCCAGCAAAGACGGTGCACCTGACTATTTGGTTTCACTGATTGTTGACCACCGTGAAGTTTATTTGTTGGGTGAAAATTCCTCAGAAGTGTGGACTGATGTGGGCGCTTTCCCGTTCCCATTCCAGCGCATCCCTGGCACTTCTACCCAACACGGTATTGCAGCACAGTATTCAATGGCTCGATTGGGCAACTCGTTTGCTTACCTGTCAAAGAACAACCGTGGTCAAGGCATGATTGTTCAGATGAACGGTTATACGCCAACACGCATTTCTACTCACGCAGTGGAAAACAGCTTGCTGAATCAAGACATTACGGATGCTGTTGCTTACACCTATCAGCTTGAAGGCCATGAAGTCTATGTGATTTCGTTCCCAAGCATTGACCTTACATGGGCTTACGACACATCTACAACGATGTGGCACAAGTGGCTTTGGGTTGATTCAAACAACGTTTATCACCGTCACCGTTCTAATTGCTCGGCTTCTTTCAACGGCAATGTTTACGTTGGCGATTGGGAAAATGGCAAGATTTATTTCTTGGACACTGAGAACTACACAGACGATGGTGGCGAGATTCGCAGATTGCGCCGTTGCCCACACTTGGTTTCTGATTTGCAACGTCAATATTTTGATGAATTGCAGATTCAGTTTCAACCTGGCGTTGGTTTGTCTGGCGTTTCCAACACGGCTAACAGTTCTGCCATTGCTGGCATTGCTATCGCTGGTCTGGCTATTGCTGGTTCAACTGGTACGGCTTCGGCTAACGTAAACCCACAGGCCATGCTTCGCTGGTCTAATGATGGTGGTTCTACTTGGTCGCGTGAATATTGGGTTGGTATCGGTAAACAAGGTCAATACAAGAATCGTGCCATTTGGCGCAGATTGGGCATGGCGCGTGACCGAATCTTTGAAGTGGCGATTACAGACCCGATCAAGGCTGTAATTGTGTCTGCAAACTTAAAAGCAAGTGGAGCAGATAACTAATGTCAAACGGTCTTTATTCATCCCCACAGGTCAACCCTTATCCGCAGTCTGAGTTCCTTGATGGAGCTACGAAAAGACCGACAAGGGCGTGGCAACAGTTCTTTTTGAACTTGCTTAATTTTTCATCGTCTGATTCTGCAACCACAGAAGCGGCTGGCCCAACGTTGCCAGCTAACCCTGTCGGCTTCATAAACATCACTGTAAATGGTCAGCCTTTTAAGGTTCCATATTACAATCAATAGCATGACAGAACTTGTTGAAAAAAACGTTCCAACGCTTCAAGAAATTGAGCGTTTGCAACACGAAATGATGCAAATGCCTCAAGCAGAGTTGCAGACAGAACATTATTTTTCTGGTGGTATGTACTGCCGAAAATTGACAAGGCCAGCAGGAACACTAATCGTTGGAAAAGTTCACAAGAAAGACCATTTCTTTTTGTGTGCCAAGGGTCAAATTATTGCTTGGTCAGAAAAAGGCATGGTCACATTAAATGAAGGTGATGTGATTGCATCAAAAGCTGGTACAAAACGCGTGACGTTAGCTGTTACCGACGCAATTGGCATAACTTTTCATAAAACCAGCAAAATCAATTTGGACAAAATTGAAAAAGAATTGATTGAGCCAGATGAACTGGCATTGTTTGATTCAAGCAACAAACTTAAAGCGCAGGCTTTAGAGGGTAAATAATATGTCATGGGTAGCAGCAGCAGTTGTTGGAAGTAGCCTTATCAGTGGTTACATGGGGTCTCAAGCGGCTCAAAATGCAGCAGATACACAAGCTGCTGCATCTGACCGCGCTTCTCAATTGCAGAAGCAAATGTTTGATGTGCAAAACCAGCAACAAACTGGTTATCGTGCCGCTGGTCAAAATGCGTTATCAAACATTGGAGCATTAGGTTCTGGTCAATATCAAACGTATGACCAAGCTGGAAATCCTGTGGGTGAAATGCAAACAGGTTCTGGTTATTTAACCAAGCAATTTACACCTGAAGATTTTGCTGCTGGCATTGACCCTGGTTATGCGTTCCGTTTAAAAATGGGACAAGACCAAGCAATGCGTCAAGCAAACTTAGGTGGCGGTGCTTTAAGCGGTAATGCTTTAACTGGGTTGCAAGATTACACACAAGGTCAAGCGAGCCAAGAATATGGCAATGCGTTTAATCGTTTTCAAACGCAACGTGGAAACATTTACAACACATTGGCTTCAATCGCTGGTTTGGGTCAGACTTCACTTGGTCAAACAGGAAATCAAAGCGTTGCTGCTGGTGCAAACATTGGAAATGCAATTTCTAATGCTGGTTCTGCTCAAGCTGCTGGACAAATCGGTTCTGCTAATGCAATCTCAGGCGGTTTAACTGGTGGTGCAAATGGTTATATGCTTTCGCAATTGTTAAAACCACAAGGACAAACATTTAGCGACACATCTGGCTGGTCTGGCGGTGGTTCTGGTGTTGTCAATGTGCCAGGTCAAGGCAATACGTCAATTGGCGATTATTTCAGAACATAAGGAAAAATCATGGCTGATTTCACACCAGTTGCATTAGGCGTAAAGCCACCAGAAGGCGTAAGTCTTGGGGATATGTTAAATATTGCCCGTAGCGCACAGGCTTATCGTCAAGCCGAGCAAGTCAATCCTTTGGCGCTTGAACAAGCTCAAGAAGCGACAAAACAAACAAAATTAAAAACTGAAGCAGACACAATGGGTTTGCAACAGAAACGCTTTAAGCACATTGCTGACAGTCAGATTTCAATGATTAACAACCCTTTGGTTATTGCCGCAGAGCAGAACCCAAGTGCTGTTGACCCTGCAAAACTTGCTGAACTTGTTAAACGCAACGGCATGACAACTGCAAAGGCTTTGGGAATTGCTCCAGACCAAGCAGAACAATTGCTTGCTCCTTACGTTGAACTGGCGACAACCAATCCTGCTGCTTTGCGTCAATACTACAAAGAACGTCACATTCAAGGCTTGGATGAAGGCGCTCGTACATCTGCACTCGGTGCAAGTGGTGTTGGTATTAACACAGGCGCTGGTGGATATACGGTGCAAACTGGTGAATTTGGTCCACAAAGACCTGGAACAATTGTTCCTGGCACAGCTTACACACAAGAATTGCCACCAACTCAACCATTGGTTTCTCAACCTGGGGATGCAACAGGATTGCCGCCTGGCACGCCTTACGTCAAAGGTCCAGCAGGCGCACAAGCAACTGGCGCTCCAAAGTTGGCTACTGGTTTGTCTCCATCTGCTGTTGCGGCAACTAGCGTCACAAGTGAAGATTGGAAAGCAACTTCTGATGCTGCAAACAAAGCACAACAGCGTATTGGTATTTACCAAAACATCAAGAAATTTGCTCCTGATGCGTTCACAGGTGTTGGCGGTCAACGTAAAGAATTGGCGGCTGGTATTCTTAACGCTGCTGGCATTTCTGCTTATGAAGCTGAAAAGGTTTCTACTGAAGAATTGGCTAAAAACTCTGCATTGTTGGCAATGGCTGGCGGCAATACTGATGCGGCTCGCGCTTTGGCTGAGATTGCAACTCCAAACAAAAAGTTGAACGAAAAAGCCATTAAAGGCATTGCAGACCAATTGATTGGCGTTGAAAAGATGAACCAATCAAAGGCTCGATTCCTTTCGCCAGTTGCTCAAGATTCTGCTCAGTATCAAGAACGCTTAAACGTGTTCAACCAAGTGGCTGACCCACGCTTGTTCCAAGAAGCAACGCCAGAGGATGTGGCTAAAATGAAATCAAGAATGTCCAAAGCGGAACAAGCTGATTTTGGTCGCCGTGTGCAATTGCTGAAACAAATGGGATTAACACAATAATGGCAACAGTCGCTGACCTTTGGGGTGAACCAGAAGTAAAGCCTAAAAGTGGCACTTTTGACGTTATTGCTCCTAAACAAAAATTTTTCAGTACCTACAAAAATGGTATTGAAATTAACGAGCAAGCTGCTCCACAACAACCACAAGGCGCAACCATTGCTGACTTGTGGGAAGCTACTCCTGCTGCAACTCCTGCTCAACTAAAACAACAGTCTGGCAGCATTGTTGGCGATGCAATTAAAGCTGGTTTTGAAATGCGCCAAAAGTTGCAAGGCGCTGGTGAAGTTGGATTGACCGCTTTGACAGGCGCTGTGGCTGCTCCATTGGCTGCGGCTACTGGTCTTGTATCTGCGGTGCGTTCTGGCAAATTTGGCACTCAAGAGGGCGTTCGTGCTGGTGAAGAACAAGCTGCAAACTTGATGGGTCAAATGACTTATCAGCCGCGCACAGAAAAAGGCCAAGAGTACATTCAAGGGTTGCAAAAAGCCTTTGAAGCAAGCAAGTTGCCGCCTGTTGGCGTTCCTGAAGCGGCTGGCTTGGCTTCTGTTGTTGGTCCTGCCACACAACAAGCGATGGGCGCACCTAGCCAGTTAAAAGCAGGATTACAAAAGCTAAAGGCTGAATTGCCTACTGTTCGAGTTGAACGTGCTGGTCAACCAAGTGCCATGCAATCTGGTGGTGCTGCTGCGGCTACAAATCAAGCAATGCTTGACGAAGCAATTGGTCGTGCTACTCCTGAATTGGCTGCTGAACTTAAGGCTATGAAGCCAGAACAAGTAAACAAGTCTGCTTTGGAAAACCAGATTGTTGCTGATACTTTGCCTGTTCCTGTGAGATTGACCAAAGGTCAAGCAACGCAAGACCCAAGTCTGATTTCGTTTGAGCGCAATGAACGTGGCATGAAAGAAAAGCTGTCACAGCATTTCAACGAGCAAAACAAAGCATTGCAAGAAAACGCCAACCTAATCAAGCAAAAGACCGCTGAAGGCACTTTTGAGACTGATTACGTTGCCAACGCTGAACGCGCCATCGAATCATTTAAAGAAATCAACAATCTGCGTCAAGCTGAAATCAAATCAGCCTACGATGCACTTGACAAGTTGGGTGCAGGAAAGATTGAAGTTGACAGCAAGGCTTTTGGCGAAAACGCTATGAAAGCATTGACAGCCAATGAAGATATTGATTTTTTGCCGCCAGTGATTAAAGGCAAGATTGAATCTTACCAAGGTGGTAAGCCAATGAACTTTGCCCAATACGAGAATTTACGCACACAGATTGCGCGTGAAACTCGTAAGGCACAACGCGCTGACGATGGCAACGCTGTTCATGCTTTGACCTTGGCTAGAAGCGAATTGGAAAAGCTTCCTTTGCTAAACGAAACATCAGAAGCAAAAGTTGTTGCCGACAAAGCTAGAAGTCTTGCCAAGTCAGAATTTGATTTGTTGGACAAGCGCAAAGACACCTACAACTCTGTTTATGCTGACATTGTTAATGGTGGCGCTGACACCAAAGATTTCATTCCTAAAGTTGTGTTGCGTTCTAAAAACACAGACTTTACTAAAGCAATGGATTTGTTGAAAGACAATCCTGATGCTATCAAGCAATTACGAGCAGGCACTTTGGATTACATCATTCGTGAATCCACAGACGCAAGTGGCAATTTCAAAACTGGCAAATTCACTCAAATGGTCAACAACCTTGATGTGAATAAAAAGCTCACAACTTTGTTTGGTGAAGACGCTCAACAAATCAAGGATTTGGCTAAAACAGGTCAATTGATTGAAGCTAGACCCCGTGGTTCTTTCGTAAATGAATCAAACACTTCTGTGGCAAACATGGCTTCTAAGTATGCCAAAGGCGCTGCTGAAGCTGGTGTGAACGTTGCCGCTAAAGGCTTGCCAGTTGGCACAATAGGTCGCCAATTTTTGGAAAGACGCGCAGCCAACAAGCAAGTTGCAGAAACATTAAAGCCTGGCGCAGGCGTAAAAATTTCAGATATTGGTAAGGAAAAATAATGGCAGTCAATCTTTCACCCATTGGTAATGGATTCCAATTCTTTACCACCACAGGCATCCCACTTGCAGGCGGTTTGCTCTATACCTACGTTGCTGGTTCATCTACACCTTTGTCAACTTACACAAGTTCATCTGGTCTGATTGCCAACACCAATCCAATCGTGTTGGGAACTGATGGTCGCCCACCTTCTGAAATTTGGTTGACTGAAGGCAGTTCATACAAGTTTGTTTTGGCTGATTCTGCAAACGTGGTGATTCAGACTTACGACAACATTGCTGGCATTTTGACAAGTGCGCCTGCTACTTCTCAAGTCCCATCTGGTTGCATTTTGATGTGGTCTGGTTCTATTGCATCCATTCCATCTGGGTACGTTATTTGTAACGGCTCAAACGGCACACCTGACTTGCGTGACAAGTTTGTGGTTGGTGCTGGTAACTCTTATGTGGTTGGCGCTACATCAAACACAACTGGCACAGGTTCTAATTTGCCTGCCTACTACGCATTGGCCTATATTCAGAAGACATAACATGACAACGATTGACGCAACAGATGCTCGATTGAGTACACATGAAGAAGTTTGCGCAATGCGCTATGAGCGTATTTCGGAACAATTTGAATCTGGCACGAAACGCATGGACAAGATGGAATATCTTATTTATGCGGTGCTTGTTGCTGTTTTGTTTGGCCCTGGCGCTGCTGCAAAGTTCTTTGCCAATCTAATCGGTTTGTGATGTGCCAATTGGGACTGCGTTACTCGCGGCGACAACGGCTTTTCAGTTAGTCAAAGAAGGCTGCGCTCTTTACAAAGAAGTGAAGGGTGTAGCTGGAAACGTAAAGCAAATCTATGATGAAATTTCTGGGCAATTTGCTGGCAAGACGGTTACTAAGGAACAAGCTAAGAAGATTGAGACTGAAAAGGCGCGTGTTGCGGAAGTAGCAAAAGCAGACCCTGACCAAGTTATTTTCAAAATTGGCGATAACCTTGGTGAAATGTTTGATGCGTTTGACAGGCTTGAGGAACTGTTCTGGGAACAGGAACGGGAAGCTAAAAAAGTTCAAGCGCCTGGCACTTCATTAAAGCGAATGGCTTTGAAGCGCATCATGGTTAGGCAGAAGCTGTTGGCTATGCAAGTGGAGTTGCGTGAACAGATGGTGTATCACAGCCCACCTGAATTGGGTGCTTTGTGGTCGCAGTTTGAGGAAATGCGTGAGCAAATAGAAGAAGAACAAAGGTTGGCGCGTGAAAAGCAGGCAAAAGAAGATGCAGCATTAAGGCGTGAACAAGATGCGTTGATGCGTGAAGTTGCCGAAAAGTCAATTGATGCTGGCGTTGCTTTGGTTGGATTGATTTTTTTGGGATGGTTGTTGTGGCAAGTAAAAAACCAAGCGATTCAACGAGCGTCTTTCTGGCACATTTGATTGTTTTAGCGGTGCTTGTTGTTGTGTTTTCTTTGTCTTTCATTGCCTACGTTGAAACGTTGTGGATGAAAGCTGAGATTAAGGCTGAAGCCAAAGAGTTGCGTAAACTTAAAGAAGAACTGAAGAAGGAAAAATAATGTTACCAATCGTAGCTGGAATCGTAGCGAACCTGATTAACAACGGGATGCACAAAGTCGCTGATGAAGTGATTGAAAAAGGCGTTGATGCCGTCCAGTCTAAGTTGGGCATGGAACTCAAGCCAGAAGGTGAAGCCACACCTGAATACAACGCTAAGTTGCAGGAAGAAGCAAACCGCCATTCTGAATTCATGGCTCAGTTGGATGAAAAGTCTACCCAACGCGCAACGGATATGTATATGAATGATGACAGCACAAAGAAGTTTGCGCAAAACTACGCTTGGTTTATCACGGTTGTGTCGTTTGCTTATTTCTTTGTGGTGTCGTTTGCTCCTATTGATAACCACAATCGTGACTTCATAAACATCATTCTTGGATTTCTCATTGGTACTGCCGTAAACAGCTTGATTCGCTTCTTCTTTGGTTCGTCTAACAAAGCTCAAGAAGACACCGACAAGAAGATGAAGGACATGAAATGACACCGACAGGCTTTAACTTAGTTGCGGCTGGTGTTAAAGACCCTGCCAAGTGGGTAGATGCGATTGTTGCTGTCTGTCAAGAGTTTGAGATTGACACGCCACAACGCATTGCATCCTTCATTGCTCAGACTTCACACGAATCTGGTGGTTACACCATGTTGAATGAGAACCTGAACTACAAAGCCGCTACCTTGGCAGCTTGCTGGCCTAATCGTTTTGCCGTAATGGGCGCTGATAAGAAACCCGTAAAAGAAAATGGAAAATTGGTTCCTACTGCCGTTGCTAATTCTATTGCTGGCAAGCCTGAATTGATCGCTAACCTAGTCTATTCGTCACGCATGGGTAATGGTCCTGCTGAATCAGGCGAAGGTTGGAAATTCCGTGGTCGTGGTCTTAAACAACTTACAGGAAAAGACAACTATGCGCGTTGCGGAACTTCTTTGGGTGTTGATCTTGTCGGTAACCCTGATTTGCTTCTTGAACCTTTGTATGCCGCAAGGTCAGCAGGATGGTTCTGGAAAGCGAATTCCCTATCCACATTCGCAGACAAAGGCGACATTGCGGGGATGACCAAGAAGATCAATGGCGGTTTGATTGGCTTGGCAGAACGCCAGGCTAAATATGACAAGTGCCTAGCGTCAATCAGTTGAGACTAAAAGCGCAAGGACAACAGCAAACACAATGACGTAGACAACAACGCCAAGTCCTAAAATTGCAGAGATAATGGCTACGTTACTCATGTTTGTGTCTCCTTGCTGCTTTTAAGTTGCTAAAGTAAATATCACAGACTTTGCATCGCCACACCGCCAAGGCGCGAACCCTGGCGGTGTTTTCGTCTCTATCCTGCCAAATCGTTGCTCGGCGTAGGTTGCTCTGGTAGGCTGTCACCATTTCGAGATTTGATTCTTTCAAATTCTTCATCTTCTTCTACTGTCCACTTAATCTGGTCGTAGTTGCTACGGAATTTATTTTCATCCGTTGGCCTTCTAGCGTCACCTTTTCCGCCATCGTTCATTGTTCCCTCGCTTTCATCATTTCGTTTGCCATTGCATAAGAATCTTGAGCAATATCTTTAAAAATTTTCAAAGTTTCTTCATCTGCTTTTTGACTAGTAGGAAACCAATCAATTGCACTTTTAAAAATTCCTTGCATTGCTTTTGCAGCAAAGTAGTCGCGCAGGGTCATGCCGCCCTCAGGTTTGTTAAGCATTACTGTTGGAAATGCTGGCTCGTTCATTTTTTCTCCTTTGGCATACCTGCCTTTTGATAAATATGAAACTCAGTAGGCGCAAGTGACACGCGCTTTGTCTTTGGAAACGCGCTGATTGTGTTTACTGAGCTGTTTACAGATTCACGGGTAGCGCGAGATTTACCCCCGCTTTTTACGCCGTTAATGTGCTGTGCTGATTCAATCCTGATGGTGGATAGAAATTCTGGCATATACGTTTTAACGTAATTTTTGTGAAACGCATTAACAAACATCAATCATCCAATCAATAAAAAGTGCAAAAAGAAAAAAGCTAATCATGTCTTACTCCTTAATGCCGTGAGCGGATTCGATTGCTCTGGCAAACTCAAAACCAGCGGCGGTAACGGCGTGTCCTTCTGAGCGTTTGCACATGCTCCAAACCACTTCAATCTGCTCAATAGTCAGCGGCTTGCGTTGTTGGGGTTTTAACAAAGATTGCATAGCATCTAAAACTTTTTGAGCAGCCTCATTTACATTAACATCTTCATTTACTTCAATGCGTCTGTCTGCGGTTATACGCAGCACCCATGTGTTGTCTTTTGTTGATTTAAATTCAATCATGTTTATTTCTTTACGTTGTAATCAAACAGACGTTTCATGTGTTTACGCCACCAAAATGCACCTTTTTCTGTTGGGTGTTTTTGCTCAAACCAAACACCATCAAAGTCGCCAGCGCCGTACAAAAAATTGAGCATTTTTAGTTGTTCATCACTCCAATACACAGGCTCACCCTGCTCTTGCTTTTGGGTGGTGGGTAAATCAACATCAATACTCTGCAAACCCGCGCGTGTGCTTGGTTCAAGGTGGTGGGCAATAGGCGCTGCCTGCTTTTGATTCTCTAATTCTGTCGAATTCGACGTAATTAAAACTTCTTGCTTGGCTAGTGCTTCTTCTAAGGCTTTTATGGCTTCGTTTGCAATCAGTCGATCTGTCGAATGTGCGCCTTCAATGTTTTCCAACGCCTCAATCGCCAGTTCAATCTTTTCTTTCTCAATCGCGATGTATGTCATGTCTTACTCCTTAATTCCGTGGGCGGCTTCGATTGCTCTGATTATGCGTAATAATGTTTCATTTGAAAGCCAGCAGTGTTCGGCTTCCAGAATTTTCGCAGCTTGCTCGCCCGTCAGCGGCTTTCGTTGTGGTGGTGTGGTGTAGATGTATTGCCTAGCAAGCAATGCCCCCGCTTGAAATGCCGCCTGACTTGTTGGCAATTTAAAACGCTTATGGGATTCTTTTTTAATTTCATCCATCCACGCCACAGGCTCACCCTGCTCTTGCTTTTGGGTGGTGGGTAAATCAACATCAATACTCTGCAAACCCGCGCGTGTGCTTGGTTCAAGGTGGTGGGCAATAGGCGCTGCCTGCTTTTGATTCTCTAATTCTGTCGAATTCGACGTAATTAAAACCTCTTGTTTGGCTAATGCTTCTTCTAGAACTGCTTTGGCTTCGATGTGTGCAAAATAGTATTTTAATGCGGCATATTCTTCTACAAAATGTTCTGCAACATTTAACGCATCAAGTGCCAGTGTCATTGCTTCTTTACTCATAACAACTCCTTTTGAGCTGGCTTAAACCGCCACTCACGTTCAGCCCTGCCGCTGTTTGATTGCACATGATTTCCAGTCAATTCAATCAAATCTAATTTTTGAAGCTCATTCATACGTCTGGCTACTTGATTTGGTTGGAGTCCTGTAAACTTTGAAATGCCATCTTTACCCAATGGGCCAATGTTTCTAAGCGCAGCCACGATTAGATCGTGGTGTTGCTTGCTCATATCTTCAACCAACGCCGCAGCTTTAAAACTGGTGATTGGATCGTTTGCTCTTGCTCTGAAAAATTTAAACATATTGGTTCCTATGCAAATGGGTGGGGTACTCGCTTCACTAATGGTGTGTCCACTAATCCGTCATCACGGACATTAGCATCCGCTTTCCCCCGTTAATCAAAACTCTACATCATCAAATGATGTGGACTTGGCTGGCGCTTTGTAGCCATCTTCTTTTGGTGTGAACAAGTATGCCCAACCTTCCCAACCGCCTTCAACTAGCGGCATTTGGTCAAGTTTCAGCATCGGGCCTTTTTTGGTTTCAATGACTGAGCCGATACGCTGATAACGCACTTTCTCTTGTCCGTCTTTTTGGTATGTGCCAGAACGGACAGTTACTTCATAAATTGTTGCCATTTTTTTTCCTTATTTAGAATGTTCATCTGAGATTTGTTTTACGATTTTGTCGTAATACTTACGCGCTTCATCAACCTTAAATTTGATCTTGTCTTCAAGGGTTTTGTCGCGTGTGTAGTTAAGCAACGTAACGCGCAATTCAGGCGCTATGTGTTCAACTTGGTGCAAAACCTTGTCTTCATACCCAACAAGGTGTTCAGGCGTGTTTACAAGGCAATAAGCAATCTGTGCTTGGTCTAAGTCCCAAAGCATCATGTAGCCGCGAAGCTGCCATTCGTAGGTTTTGTTTTCACCTTCTGATGTCAAGCATGGGAACGTAGACAAAGACCAAGGCGACTTAATGTCGATGATGCGGTCAGCAACAATGTCTGCTTCGCCAGTTATCCATTCGTTTGTTTTGCGTTCTGTGTTCTTTTTATAGTCCGTGAACAGCACAGAGTTAAGCAAATCAATTGAACGGTCTTCAACTAACAAGCCCTTTTCGGTGTATTTGCTTGAAAATCGTTCGTCATAGCCATAAACAAACTCTTTGGCCTGCTTAGTTATAGCTGTCTTGGCTCCAACCGACAAGGTTTCATCCTTGCCTTTTGGGTCTGTCATTATCTCGGCAAGTGAGCTGGCGCGAATCTTAAGCATTTGCTAGTGCCTCAATAACTTGTTTATCTTGTGCTGGTGTAAGCGTGAACGTATCGCGCAGCTTTTCTGTGGTGTATTGACCAGCAAGAATCTTATCAATTGCGCCTTGCAGACGTTTAGCGTCAAGCGTTGGTTTTGCTTCAGCTACTGGCTGACGACTTGCTTTGTTGCCATCGTCATCTTCTGGGACAATACCGCAAGCCGCCATTAAGCTGTATCGTCTGGCGTACGTCAGCGCAGAAGCGTAGCCCTGTGGGTCTTTCTTGACCGCAGGAAAGTGAACAATGCCACATTCCAGCATTTCGCCTGATTCGTGAACAAAGACTGTTTCGCACATGATGCCATCGGCACAGTCGTAATTTTTCTGAAGCAAGAAAATTCCGTTGTTGTTAAGCGCGTCAATCACAGCTTCAACGCAGGCTGACAAGTCAGCATATTTTGAACGAAAGTGTGGATTGGTTGAGGTCTTGAGTGCAGGACCAAAGGCTTTTTGTGCCTTGACCAAAGCTGATGCGATGTTTTTCATGTTTAACCCCAAAGTGTGTGTGTGAGAAAGCCAGCAGCAAAAGCGCAGGAAATATAAACCCAGAACTCAGCTTGTGCGGCTGCGTCTGACTTATGGCCTTCAAGCCATTCCCATCGCTCACGCGCTTGGATTGCGTCTACTGTGTTTGGGTATGCCTCGGACATTGTGCGTGGATATGTGCGAGTGGTATCGTTGAGTTTCATAACGTTTCCTAAGTTACCGCCTGCGTTTCGCTACGGGATGAATGAACTATAACCGAGATTATGCAGATTTAGCAAGTAGGAAAAAAATATTTTGCAAATGTTGCTTGACTGCAACAATCTAGGTTATGCCATAATCCAAACTATGAACAAACACCAATTTATCAAACTTGCAGGCTCACAGCGTGAGCTAGCCAGGCTGCTTGGTATCAGCCAACCAGCAGTTTCTGCGTGGAAAGAAGTTCCGCAAGCACGAATCTGGCAATTGAAACTTTTAAAACCCAAGTGGTTTAAGGAACAAAAATGAGTTACGCAGAAACAGAACTTAAAGTGATTCGCTGGTCAGAAGCGCGTCAGATCATCCCAAACAGTACACCAATGGCACAATCAATTAAGGCGGTTGAAGAAATCAACGAGCTGGTTGATGCGTTGCGTGATAACAACAAAGCAGAAGCAATTGATGCCGTTGGCGATACCGTGGTTTGCCTAATCAACGTCTGCGCCTTGCTGGATGTAAACCTAACAGATTGCCTGGAAACCGCCTATGAGCAAATCAAAGACCGCAAGGGCTATATGAACGCTGATGGCATTTTTGTAAAGGAAGCATGATGGGATGGTTTATTGGTATCACAATCACATTAGCCTGGCTAACCCACATCTTCACTTGCTTTGCACAAGGATTCTGGGGCTTCTTGGTAGCTGGCGCTATCTTTTTTCCAATTGGCATCCTGCATGGCTTCTGGCTTTGGTTTAACTAATGTTTCATTTTCTTGTTATCGTTATCTTGATTTTGATTCTTCTCAAGATATAATGTTTTGAAACACGGCTAGGTCTGAAGTCATGAGCAGACCGAAAAGCGAACCTCCCGCCTGCCTGCGTTTCTTTTTCTGGAGGGTTTGCGAGGATGCCTTATGGCTACAAAAGTCGATATATGGATGCCGCTATACATTGCGGATTATTTGTCTGCCACTTCACGGTTGACTACTGAGCAACACGGAGCTTATTTGCTCTTGCTGATGGACTATTGGAAAAGCGGTGCGCCGCCTGACAATGATGCAGTCCTTGCCCAGATTACAAAACTTTCACCTGATGCTTGGGCTAATGCTCGGACTATGCTTGAACCATTTTTTGAAATACAAGATGGAGCATGGTTTCAGTCGCGTGTTGAAAATGAGATGGTTAAAGCCAATCACAACAAAAAAGCCAATAAAGAGCGTGGATTGAAGGGCGCACAGGCTCGTTGGGGTAATAAAAATGCTTCAAGCATAGTCGAAGCATACTCGGAGCAATGCTCGGCAGATAGCACATCACCATCATCTTCACCTACAAACATTAAAAAGAAAGAGAAGAACGCAACTAGCGTTGCTTGTCCTGATTTTGTTGACCAGCAAGTTTGGAATGATTGGATGACTGTTCGCAAGGACAAGAAGGCAAAGACACTTACAGAAACAGGATGGAAGAAGTTTATTAACCAGGCTGAAAAAGCAAATTGGACTATCGAGCAAGCAATCAGTCATTGCTGCTTAAAGAATTGGATTAGCTTTGAAGCTGATTGGGTTGAAAAGAAAGAATCACCTGCTGATAAACGACAAAATCACATGGCTCAGTTAACCCGTGGAATGTCAACGCCAAAACCACAACCATTCTGGTCACAACCTGTAACTGTTCTTGAGGAGATTCCAAATGTGGAGCCAAAACGACTTCTGTGATGCTGATTCTGGCTTTGACTACATTTTTAGCACGATGAACGCAATCTATGGCGCTAGGTTTGAAACCAACTGGCAAAACGTAGACCCGCAAATAATTCGCCAGGTGTGGAAAGAGCGACTTGGTAGATTTCTGACTTACAAGCCAAGCCTTGACTATGCTTTAGCCCACCTTAAAGGTGAGTTTCCACCGAGCGCAGTAACTTTCCGTGAGATGTGCAACGCAGGGCCAAACATTCCTGACAAACCTGTTGTTGCTATCACGCGACAAAAAACACAGGATGAAATTGCAGAAGGTGAGCGCGTAAAAGCTGAAGCACTTGCAAAACTTGCAGCGTTGCGTCAAAGCTACACAGCATGAATTTTTATCAAGCCATGCAAATTCTTGACGGAATTAAGGATAATCTGTCTTATAATCTAGACACAATCAACAAAGCACTTGAACTGACGGGCGACCTAGATGGATTCCAACCAAGTATTCGAGCAACAAGTGGAGCATTTGACAAAGATGGCTTTACAGAAGGGCTGGATTGCTTATGCCAAGCAAAGAGCGCAAGAACTTGAAAATGACCCTTCAGGATTGTGGGTTGGGTTGATTGAAGCGGTAAGAGAACGAGTAAATGAACGTAAATGAAAGGATATGAAATGGAACTCGAAACACGCATTGAAACGACACGCAAGCGCCGACACATCCATGTTGATGCACATGATGGCGGCGTATGGTTAAACGTGGTGGTTGAAGCTGCCCGTTGTCACGTTACGTTGACCAAGGAACAAGCAAAAGACATGATTGCCGCCTTGATTCGTATTGTTGACGCACAGGAGCAAAAATGAACAAGCCACAAAACTGTGGAACGTCACATTGCTCTTGCATTGAATGTGTGATGGAAGATGACGAAGAAGAAGAATGTAGCTGGTGCAATGGATGCGGTGAAGGCGACTATGACGGTGCAGCTTGCCGCAACTGTCACGGGTCAGGCGTTGAGCCTGTTGAAAAAGAAGTGGATGACTGCTATGACATTGACTAATTGGCCTTTCCCACCAGCAACAGGCGCAGTCCCTTGGACTGCTAAACAAATCAAACAATACGCGCAAGAACAACGTAAACAAGCAGAGGATGCGCCGCTATGAGTAAAGAAGCAATAAAGCTGGCGCTTGAGGCATTTAAGAAGATCAGAGCCTGCACCATAAACGTGTGGGATGTTGATGAAGAAATAAAAGCCCTAGAAGAATCACTAGCCAAGCAAGAGCAGGGTGAGCCTGTGGCGCATTGTGAGGCTGGGCCAAACTATTGCTGGAAATGCTTGGAAGAAGCTAAACCAACCTACGGTAGCGAAGAAATACGAAAGTTGCGTGAAGTTATTGCTAGTCAAGCAAAAATCATTGAAGACCATATTCCTGACGCCAAGAAAATGGTTAAGACGGGGGAAATATGAGCATAGGTTTTTTAGCTGGTATTCGTGGAAGTTCAACTAAAAGAGCGGCAACCATGCCACACCCAGAAAGCATTGATTACAAACGTAGAAAAGAAATATCGTATATGGACTGGTTAGAAATTTGGAAAGAGGTTCTTCCCAAAGATGAATACGAAAAACGATGTACCGCATTGAAAAAATTGAAAATCGAAGCCGCCCACGGGATTAAGGAGTAAAAAAGGTGAGATATGCAGCAAGGGTTGACGCAAACCAAGATCAAATTGTTAGTGCTTTACGCGCTGCTGGTGCTTACGTCTGGATTATTGGCTTACCAGTTGATCTTTTGGTTGGCTACAACGGGCAAACATACCTTGTAGAAGTTAAAACCAACTCAAAAAAGGGTTTAACGAAGCTACAACAGGTTTTTTTTGAAAAGTGGGTTGGTGGTCGCTTAGAACGAATCGAAGGCGCTGAACAAGCATTACGCATGATTGGAGTAATATGACAATTGAAAAAACTTTAAAAGAACGCCAAAAAACACACGGCAACTTTGAGACACACGCAAAAATCAGCCAAGAGTTAAAAGCTGTATTGTGGAAATACGACTATCAAAAGCTTGCGCCAGACCAATGCGAAGCCTTGGAAATGATTTGCCACAAAGTTGCTCGTATTCTTAACGGAAACCCTGACACGCATGACCACTGGCATGACGTAGCGGGATATAGCACCCTAGTTGCTGACAGGCTTAAATGAAATACGACCTTATTGACCCACAACAAGCCGCAACGCTGATGCAAAGCCTGTGGCCTAAAGTGAAAACGGCATTGTCGGCAGGCAAGAAATTGACTTTAGAGGTCAAAGACGCAAGCAAAAGCCGTGAGCAAGAAGAAAAATACCACGCGATCATTGGCGACATTGCCAAACAAGCGCAACACATGGGCGCAAAGTGGGACACAGAAGATTGGAAACGCTTGTTGGTTGATAAATTTTTGCGTGAAACAGGGTTTAAAAACTCGCCAATCATTCCTAATCTTGATGGAACAGGAATTGTTCAGCTTGGCTTTCAAACCCGTAATTTCTCAAAAGAACACGCCAGCGAGTTTGTGGAGTTTCTTTTATCCTGGTGCGCTGATAACGGAATTGAACTGAAGGAAACGATATGAAACAAGATGAAATCATTGAGATGGCTAGACAGGTTGGTTTTTATGGACACAGCCAAAACTTTTTTGACTGCACCAGAAATCAAATCGAAGCCTTTTCCAGGCTGGTAGCAGCTAAAGTCGAAGAAATCCTGACAGAACAACACATGGCTGACATTTATCAAGCAATCGAGATTGAGCGTGAGGCTTGTGCAAAATTGTGTTATGAAAATGCACAAAAAGCATTAAGCGCACAAAAAGTAATTGATGGTGATGATTTGTCTGATGTTTTTTTAAGGCATCACGCATCTGCACACTTGCAAACTGCTCAAGCAATCCGAGCAAGAGGTGAAGCATGACACAAGACGAAATCATTGAAATGGCTAGGCAGGCTGGATTTACTCTAAGCGACCACGGAAGAAGTGCATCGCAAGTAAAAAGAATGATGACGAACTTTGCCAAACTGGTAGCAGCTAAAGAACGTGAGCGAATTAAAGAGGAACAACAACGCTGTTATGTAGATAGAGGTGAAGCATGAGAAAACGTTGCAAACGCAAAGTCTGGTCAACAAACATCAATCCTATTGCTCACGCAATCGCTGGCGCTGCCATAGCTGATGGTGAATCTTTGGACAAACTGAGGCTTTGTGAACTTTCAGCCATTGACGCAATGACTAAGGGAATGGGAACCACAGAAGATTGGCGCTGGCTTGCCGATGTGGTCAACATTTCCGAAACAATGGGCAAAGAAGGGATTGGCCCTGAAGTTTTGCCATATTGCACAGAAGTACAAGCTGCCCTGTTAGAAGCTGCAGAACGCTATCAGAAGACAGGAAAAATGGGCTTATCGGGTACTGGAATCAGCAAAATCAAGGAATTATGGGAATACCACGACCTTCAGCGCACAAGCATTGCCAGGTCAGAATACGAGAAAATGATTCGCAAGACCGCCAATTACATTAAAAGTCATGGAAAAGATGTGGTGGAAATAGCATGATGATTCCCAAGTTCAACTACTTTCGTAGCAAACAGCATCTAAAGAACGTTGCTGAACTTCCATGTCAGATTTGCTATGTTGAAGGAAGAACACAGGCAAGCCATTCAAACCAAGCTAAACATGGAAAAGGCAGGTCAATTCGTGCTTCTGACGAGTTTACGGCTGCGCTATGTGTTGAGCATCATTACGAAATAGATCAAGGTTCAAATCTTACAAAGCAACAAAGAGTTGACCTATGGAACGAGGCGCATCAAAAGACAGTCAATCGTTTAAAAGCTAATGGACTTTGGCCTAATGAATTGACAAACAAAGAATAGTTATCCATAATTGTGTATGCAACTACTACACAAGGATGGATATGATAGGAAAACGAGTTGAAATGCTTGAGGTTGTGGAAAAATTACCACAAAGCAGATACAGATGTTTATGTGATTGTGGCAACGAAAAAATTTTAAAAATTGGTCATTTCAATACAGGCAAGATGAAGTCTTGTGGTTGCCATTGGCGAAATCATAAAAGTGAATCGCGTGAAAAGTATGCTTATTCAAACATGATGGCTAGATGCCACAATCCAAAGAACAAGCGTTACAAAGACTATGGCGCAAAAGGTTTGTTAGTTTGTGATGAATGGCGCAACAATTTTCGCCAGTTTTACAAAGATATGGGTGATTGTCCTAATGGCTATCAGATTGACAGAATAGACAACACCAAAGGCTACACAAAAGAAAACTGTCGATGGGTTGACCCTAAGACCAACATGAACAACAGAAGCATAAGTCGCATTTGGATTGTTTTTGGAATAGAGTATGCAACTTCAATAGATGCCGCAAAAGCGTTAAATGTAACGCCTGGCAGCATCATTGCATGGTGTAAAGGTAGATTAGCAAAAGGAACTTATTACCCGCCAAAAGACGGATGTTCATTTCGCTATGTTTACCCAATCACTTGCCGTGAGCCTTAGAAGCTGGCATTTTCTCGTGACGCTTTAATTCTTTTTCTACCGCAGCGATACGGCGCATTTCTTCACGATGTTCTTTGACAGGCTCATAATGACCAGTTGGGGTCTTTTTAGATTTCATGTCGCCAGAGATTTTGAAGTTGGTAGGCATAGTTTTTCCTGTTAAAATTTCATTGACATTGTGCCACTAACGGCATAAAGTCACCAAACAATCAATTTCCAAAGGAAATATCATGGGTAAAATGGATTCATCTAAAGGCGTTCCAAGCACTACTGGCGCAAAAGCACCAATGGGCGCAACTTCTTCTGACCGTACTGGTGAGCGTAAAGAAGGTCTACGCGGTGGCGTGGCTATGGGTAAAGAAGACGCAGTGGGCGCTGACAAGAAGTTCGACACTGGTCGCACTGCTGGCATCTGCTACGTCAAAGAAAAAGCAGCTTACCGCTAAAAAGCGAAGCCCAAGCAGTTGAGAAGGAACTGCAAGGGCTTCTAAACAAGGCAAATAAGGAGATTCGCCATGTCTGTTAAGAATTGTAAGGCTTGTGACCACTTCTGTGATAGTGGGCAAGCCATTGGAACTTGTCGGCGCTATCCGCTGTTCCAGACCCGTTCACCAAATGAATGGTGCGGTGAATTCACGCCTGTGCCTTACTCAGAGCCTGTGCCTGATATGTTGGCATTGCCTGTTCGTGAAATGACGGAAGAGAAGCCCAAACGCAAGTACACCAAAAAGGTGGCGGCATGACACCAACAACAAAGTTACGTTTTGTTGAACGTACAGAAATTGTGGAAGCAGACTTTTCTACAGGAACTGTAAAAACTAAGCAAATTCGTGTTCTTCAACAATGGTGGGAAGAAAGCCCTAGCGACCTTGCTGATGGCGTTACCTCATATGGTGAATGGCGTGATGTGCCTTTGGAGAAGGAACAATGAACATAAAGCCATTGCGAGACAAAATCATTGTCAAACCTGAACAACGCTTTCAATCAGAAA
>VFSW01001752.1_pt1 | contig 33108 bp, 30 predicted proteins | sample 5358111 | NCBI WGS metagenome assembly VFSW01 (sample SAMN11554181, study PRJNA540505) | mine drainage metagenome | isolation source: sediment from site ElyBrook_90M | place: USA: Ely Copper Mine, Vershire, VT | collected 2017
AGCGGCGGGTTTACGCTTAACTCATTGCGCCCGCACCGCACCGCCCGCGCTGGCGCTGGGCGAAGGCGGACTGAGCTGAACCGGCGCGCCGGCGGGCGCCGCGGCCGTCTGCGGAGGTGGCGGCGGAACCGGCTCCGGCCAGATCGGCTCGGTCGCAGCCGAGCCCGTTGGAGCAGGTTGAACAACCGTCGGCGGCGGCGGATTTGCCGCCTGCTTGCGCGAGCGTCGCGACGCCGGTGCGACTGCCTGCGGGTTCGGATTGGTCGCCGCGGCGGCGGCTACACCCGGCAGAACCGGCCCGCTAGGCTCCGGATTCATGATGCTGACCGGCGGGATCGAAGCGGCCGACGGGAAATCGATATTGACCAGCTTTCGCGGTCCCGGCGCATTCGGCTGGGCTTGGACGACCTCCGCGGGCGCGCCGTCAGCCGCCTTCGCCCAAACGTCCTGATAGTGGTCGAGATAGCGATCAAGAGCCCGCGCGCCGAGATTGGATTGCACCCGGCTCGGATCGCGCAGCAGCGCAAGCGTCTTGCAATTCTGGCTCGTGCATCCGTCGCGGATCGTGAGCACCTGGGCGACGAAACCGAAATGGTCGGCTTCGAGCGAGCGACGCAACCGCACTAAGGCGGGCTGAATATCGGCACCGCCGTGCTCGGCATACGCGGTCATATTCGCGAGCAGAGTTAGCCGCGCGGCGACGTAGGAAGATGCCGCCGCGACGTTTGCCGGCGAAACGAACAGCGCCTTCTCACACGCCGCCTCGACGTTTTCGCCTGCAAGAGCGTCGAGGCAGGCAAGCGGCGAGCCGGGAGCCAGTGCGAGCGCGCCAAGTTCGTCCAAACGATGTTCCAGCGCGCGGCGATCGGGGCTCGAGTTACCCGATGCGGAATGATCGAGGGAAGCCCACGCTATTGCGGCCCCGAATACCGCTCCGAGCAAGACAAGACCGAGACGCCATGGCAGGCTCGCTTGCGACCGAAACAGCGCGAGCATGCAGAACAAAAACAGCAAAGCCGCCGATCCGGCCGTCACCCATAGCCGCAACGCTGAAGTTCCGATTTCCGGATCAACGCCGAGCATCCACCCACCCCGGTACCGGCGAAAACTCTACTAGCTAGAGAACTATGGCCCAGAGCCGTCGGCCACTCCAGTCCCGCGCCTTTTTGCGACCATCAAGCCGTCAGCACTGACGCGGTTTTGGCAAAGATCCGCCCGATTCAGTGATCGAGTTCGAGCTGGCTTTCTTTGGCGACACGCTCAAAGGCTTCGCCGGAATTCTTGATCCGGTATTGATAATCGTCGCCATCGGACGGTAGCAGCTTGACGACCTTATAGGTGCCGCTCGCGCCGGGACGGCTGATCGGACTGGACGTGTACAACACCGTTTGTCCGACACGGAATCTATGCGCTCGTAATAGCGGCGCGCGCATCGTCACTTCAGCGACGGTCACGGCAGCTATCTTGACGGCGTTGATCGGCTCCTGATTGCCCGAAACCTGTCGCGAAACAGCCTTCCGAACACCTGGACTACGGGTTGCCTTTACAGGCTTACTCTTCACTGAACGTGTATTCATAGAACTACTATATAGCCAAACAGCGACTTGAGCAAAAAATATAGTGTCGCCAGACGAGCCTTGCGATAGCCAAGCTCCATACTGGAAATGGTTATTCACTCAATGACATGCAAGGAGGTCTTGCGACCAAGCTTTGGGCCGCATTTTAGCCTTGTCGCCGCCAGCCGCCGTTTTCGTCAGCTTGCCAATAAGTCACGTCAAAACCCGCGGATTTTGCCTCGCTCCAACGCGCTCGCGCGGCGTCAACCGCTTCGGCATCGTCGCCGTCGAACAACAGCACCAGGCGTTGATAGGCGTTGGCGTCGCTCGGCATCGCCGCACCCTCGATCAGAAACCGCACCCCGGCACCGTTGGGATTATGCTCGTAAAGGGTCAGCAGGATGGGTTGCTGGGCCGCTTCATTATCGCGCCAGGTCCCGTGCGGCAGAAATGAGTCGTCGCGCCAGGTCCACAAATGCGCGTCAAGCGCCTCGATGCGCTCTTCCGACGAACCCTGCACCACGACGCGCCAGCCGCGCTCGAGCGACTTCTGCAGCAGCGCCGGCAGGACCTGCTCCGGTGTTTGGCCTTTGAGCTGATAAAGCAAAATTTCAGTCATCGTTCGACTTGACCGGGCGTACCGGCATCAGCGTTCGTAGTAATCCTCGACAACACGGTCGAGCAGGCGCACGCCCCAGCCGGAACTCCAGCTCTTGTTGATATCGGTCTGCGGCGAGCCGAGGGCGGTGCCGGCAATATCGAGATGCGCCCACGGCGTTTTGTCGACGAAGCGCTGCAGAAATTGCGCCGCCGTAATTGAGCCGCCGTGACGCCCGCCGGTATTCTTCATGTCGGCAAATTTGGAATCGATCATCTTGTCGTATTCCGGCCCAAGCGGCATTCGCCACACCCGCTCGCCAGTCGCCTCCCCTGCCTTCGTCAGACGTTCGACGAGCTTGTCGTCGTTGGAGAACAGACCGGCGTATTCCTGCCCGAGCGCCACGATGATGGCGCCGGTCAAAGTTGCCAGATTGATCATAAATCTCGGTTTGAACCGCTTGTTGACGTAATGCAGCAGGTCGGCAAGTACGAGGCGACCCTCGGCGTCGGTGTTGATGACTTCGACGGTCTGTCCCGACATCGTCGTGACGATATCGCCCGGCCGCTGCGCCTTGCCGTCGGGCATATTCTCGACCAACCCGATGGCGCCGACCACGTTGACCTTGGCCTTGCGCGAAGCGAGCGCCCGCATCAGCCCGACGACGCAAGCGGCTCCGGCCATGTCACCTTTCATGTCCTCCATGCCTTGCGCCGGCTTGATCGAAATGCCGCCGCTATCGAAGCACACGCCTTTGCCGATGAACGCTACCGGGTCGGCGCCGCGTTTGCCGCCGTTCCACCGCATGACCACAACCTTCGAGTCATGCGCCGAGCCCTGGCCCACGGCGATAAGCGCCCCCATGCCGAGTTTCTTCATCGCCGCCACGTCAAGAACCTCGACCAGGACACCGAGTTTTCGCAGGTCGGACGCGCGGCGAGCAAACTCCCCGGGATAGAGGACGTTGGCCGGCTCGTTGATCAGGTCGCGCGCCAGCACGACGCCGTCGGCGAGCCCCGCGGCACTTGCCCAGGCCCTTTCGGCCGTGACGGGGTTGGCGCAGGCGAAATTCACCTCGACCTTGGTCGGCCGTTCCTCGCCTTCCTTGCGCTTGGTCTTATAGCGATCAAAGCTGTACGCGCGCAGACGCGCGCCGAGTACCAGACCGGCAATCTGATCGCCTTTAAGCGCGCCCGCCGCAAATTCGGTCACAATCGTCGCCTGCGCGGCAGCGCGTGGCACTCCGCCGAAGGCGACACCGCCCAGTCTGACAAGATCGCGATCCTTCAAGTCTCGCTCCTTGCCAATGCCGACCACGACGAGACGCGGCGCGTTGAGACCCGACGGCGCAATAAGGTCGAGAGTTGTTCCGCTTTTTCCGGTGAACCGATCTGCGGCCGCGGCGCGGCGCAAGTGATCGCTGATCGGGGCTAGAATCTTCTGAGTCGCTGGCCCGAACTTGAGGTGCTCCGCACAGAACGTAACCAGAACTCCGCGAAGGCGGTCGAATGATGTGAAGCCGATCTTGAGGTCGGGCATGCTCCTAATCCCTATTGGCCGGATTCCCCCGGCGCTTGGCCCGTCATATGAACCGGACGGAGCAGGCGTGCAAAGTGGCTTCTCGCGAGCGCGGTTCGGCCGCCCGGCCCGCTTGGATAGAATGTATTAACCCTTAGCAACCGTTAGCTTTGGAATTTCAACGGAATTGCCTTGGCGAGGCCATTTTGTGAACGCATGAAATTGCTTGCGTATTGGGGGAACTCGGCCTGGGAGGTGGCAATCACCTTCGGTGGGGAGCCGAGCGCGGCCGCAGGGCCCTTCAGTGGGGATGTCTCGTCCGATGGGGTCGATCGGCCGCTATATGTTTCGCACCTCGCTGGGTGCATTTCTGATCACCTGCGTCAGCCTGACCATTGTGATGTGGTTCACGCAGGCCATCCGTGAATTCGATCTCATCACCAGCCAGCGGCAAACGGTCTTCGTCTTCGTCGGCATCACCGGACTGCTTATCCCGCTTCTGGTGATGATGATTGCGCCGATTTCGCTCGTGCTCGCCGTTGCGCACATTCTCAACAAGCTAAGTTCCGATTCCGAGATCATCGTGATGAACGCCGCCGGCGTTTCGCCGTGGCGCTTGCTCAGTCCGTTCATAGCCGTGGCGTTAGTGGTCTCGGTCCTGGTCTCCGCCATTGCCGTCTACATTTCGCCGCTCAGTCTCCGTGAACTGCGCGATTGGGCTACCCAGGTTCGCGCCGACATCCTCAGCAATATCGTGCAGCCGGGTCGCTTCGCGACCATAGGCGGTAACCTTACCTTCCACATCGCCGATCGGCGTCCCAACGGACTGCTGGTCGGCATCTTTCTCGACGATCGTCGCGATCCCAAGGAACATGCCACCTATCTCGCCGAGCAGGGTGAGATCGTGAAGAACGATACCGGCTCGTTCCTCGTGCTCGAGAAGGGCAGCGTTCAGCGTCTCGAACCCGGCCAGAGCGATCCGCGTATCGTGACCTTTGACCGGTACGCCTTCGATCTTTCCAAGTTTGCCGCCGGGCCCCATACCGTCGTCTACAACACACGGGAGAAATACATCTGGGAGCTGATGTGGCCGGCGCCTGATGATCCGCTCTATCTGGCGCAACCGGGTGAGTATCGATCGGAGCTTCATGACCGGTTTGCCACCCCGCTCTATCCGCTGGCGTTCGTCATCCTCGCTTACACTTTCCTCGGCCCGCCGCAGACGACCCGCCAGAGCCGCGCGCTCGCGGCGCTGAGCCTGATCGGTACGGTGTCGTTGCTGCGTCTCGTCGGCTTTCTCAGCGTGATCATCGGTGTGCACACACCGGGCGTACTTGCGGTGCAATATGTCGCGCTGTTCGGCGCGATCGCCGCCGGCCTGTGGCAAATATCGCGCGGACAAGCGATTGAGCCGGCCGCGGCGGTTTCGAAAATTGCGACCGCGCTTACCGAACGCTTCGCGCGAGCGACGGCAGGTTGAGGCGCGCGGGATGTTGACGGGCACGCTGTCACGCTATTTCGGATTTCGCTTTCTCAAATCCGTCGTCGGCACATTCTTCGGCGTCGTATCGCTTGCCGCGATGATCGACTACGTCGAGCTGTTGCGCCGCAGCTCGGACTGGCCGCACGCCACGGCCTGGGTGCTTGCCGAGATTTCCATTTTCCGCGTTCCCCAGCTGTCCGAGCGCATCCTGCCGTTCGCGGTGCTGGTTGGAGCAATGTCGTGCTATCTGACGCTTTCCCGCCGGCTCGAACTGGTCGTGGCGCGGGCCGCCGGCGTTTCCGCCTGGCAGTTCGTGGCGCCGGCGATGGTTGCGGCGTTTCTGTTTGGCGTGGTCGCCACCACGCTCTACAATCCACTCGCCGCGGTCCTGCACGAACGCTCCAAGCGCCTCGAAGCCGAGATGATGGGCGAGCTTCCTTCCGCGGCACTGCCGGGCAGCAGCTCGGGGGGCTTCTGGGTACGTCAGCGGAGCACCGACGGAGCCGCCATCATCAACGCCAAGTCGAGCCGCGAGCAAGGCTCGAAACTCGGCGGCGTCACCGTATTTACGTTCGATAATTCCGGCCAGTTTCGGGAGCGAATCGAGGCGAAGAACGCCTCGCTGGAACAAGGCTATTGGCTGTTTGAGGACGCGCACATCTATTCGAACGGCAATCCGTCCGTGGTCCGAGACAGCTACCGCATCGGCACCAATTTGACCCTCGCCCAAGTGCGGGAAAGCTTTGCCACACCGGAAACCGTCCCGTTCTGGGAACTTCCGTTCTATATCGATTTGGCGGAGCGAGCCGGACTGGTGGCCGCGGGATACCGTTTGCAATACCAGCAATTGTTGTCGCGGCCGTTCCTGCTCACCGCGATGGTTTTGCTCGCCGCGTCGGTAAGTCTGCGCTTCTTTCGTTTCGGCGGCGTACAAAAAATGGTGCTGGGCGGAATTTCGGCCGGCTTTCTGCTGTTCGTATTGTCGAAGTTCACCGAGGACATGAGCAAATCGGAGCTGATGTCGCCGGTCATGGCGGCCTGGATTCCGGTAGTGGTCGGTAGTCTGACCGGCTTCGTTGTGTTGTTGCACCAGGAGGACGGCTAGTGGTGCGTGCGTTCGGCCGTTTCCGGGCTGGTGTCGGTGGGGGCGTTCGGGTCGGCGTGGCGGTGGTCGCCGCGTTAATGGTGTTTGCCGCCTGCGCGCTGCTCGCGGCCGCGCCTGCGTCGGCCCAGAATCTGCTGCATTTCCCCGAAAGACCGGCGCAGCCAAAGCCGGCGGCGAACGAGTCCGATGCGCCGATGCTCGTGCAGGCGACCGAGATCCGATACGACTACACCAACAACACGGTGTCGGCTGTCGGCAATGTTCAGCTGTACTACAACGGCGCAACGGTCGAAGCCGACCAGGTCGTATACGACCAAAAGACCAAGCGTCTGCAGGCGCGCGGCAACGTGCGAATGACCGAGGCCGACGGCAAGATCACGTACGGCCAGTTCATGGATTTGACCCAGGACTACCGTGACGGCTTCGTCGATTCACTTCGCCTCGAGACCGTCGACGATACGCGGTTTGCCGCCAGCCGCGCCGACCGCGTCAAGGGCAACTACACGGTGATGGAAAACGGCGTCTACACCGCATGCCAGCCGTGCAAGGACGATCCGAAAAAACCGCCGTTGTGGCAGGTCGAGGCCGCCCGGATCGTCCACGACAACGGCGAGAAGATGCTCTATTTCGAGGATGCCCGTGTCGAGTTTTTCGGCATGCCGCTGATGTATTTTCCGTTCCTGTCGTCGCCTGATCCATCGGTCACCCGCAAGAGCGGCTTGCTTTATCCGACCTTCACTTACGGCACCGCATACGGCGTCGGCGCCGAAGTCGATTATTTCTGGGCGCTGGCGCCAGACTACGACGTAACCTTTGGCGTGACCGCGACGACGAAACAGGGCGAGTTGTTTCAGGCAGCTTGGCGCCAGCGTTTGATGGACGGCTCATATTCGATCAAGGCCGCCGGCATTTTTCAGCAGGACCCGGGTTATTTCGCTACTCGCGACGGCCCCGACAGCCCAACCGCCAATACTTTCCGTGGCGCAATCCAGACCGCGGGCCAGTTTGCCTTGACCGACAAATGGGTGTGGGGATGGACCGGACTGCTGATGACGGACCCAGTGTTCCTCTACGACTATCAGCTCGGGCAATTCCTCAGTGGATTTGATCCGTTCCACACCGGTGTCGCCACCGAAGGCGTCTCTCAGCTCTACCTGACCGGCGCCGGCGACCGCAGCTATTTCGACATCCGGACGGTTTACTACTATGGCTTCTCCGGCCAGGACGTGCAGGCGGAGATACCGATCATCCACCCCGTTCTTGATTATTCCAACGCGGTCCCTCAGTCGGTGTGGGGCGGCGAGCTGAGCTACAAATTCAATCTGACCAGCCTGACGCGCCAGCAGGCGGAATTCGACGCCATCAACGAGAATGCAGCCACCAACAATCTGTGCACGTCAAACAATCCGGTTGAGATGACGCGCTCGAATTGTCTGTTGCGGGGCATCGCCGGAACCTATTCGCGGGCCTCCGGCGAACTGGATTGGCGGCGCACCTTTGTCACCGACAACGGCCAAATGATCACGCCGTTCTTCGGCGTCCGCGGCGACGTTGCGCAACTCGACATTCAAAACCAGGCGGGCACGTCGAACTTCATCAATCCGGGCAATAGCGAGCTGGCCCGCGCCATGCCCGACATCGGGGTCGAATATCGCTATCCCTTCGTCGACGTGGAGCCGTGGGGTACGCAGACCATCGAGCCGATCGCACAGCTGATTCTGCGGCCGAACGAGACCCAGATCGGTCGATGGCCCAACGAAGATGCTCAGAGCGTCGTCTTCAGCGACAGCAATCTGTTCTCGATCGATAAATTCTCAGGCTGGGACCGCGTCGAAGGCGGCGGCCGCGTCAACGCCGGTTTCCAGTACACCGCTCAAGTCAACGGCGCCGGCTCGTTCAATGCTCTATTTGGTCAATCTTATCAGATTTACGGCGTGAATTCCTTTACCGCGGCTGACCTGATCAATACCGGCGCGGAGAGCGGGCTCGACAAAACTATATCCGATTACGTCGGCCGGCTGATGTATCAGCCCAACCAGGTCTTCTCGTTCATCGCCCACGCCCGTTTCTCCTCCGGCGGTTATGATCCGGGGCTCGGCGAAAACGTAGCGCCATGGACGCCCGAGCGGCTCGAATTCGAAACCCGTGCCAACTTCGATCGCTGGACGTTCGAGTTGATGTACGGTGATTACGCGCCGCAGCCCGAGATCGGCTTCCTGACGCGACGGGAGGAGGTCCTGGCCGGAGCCGCGGTCAAGGTTACGCAGAACTGGATACTCATGGGCTCGATCCGCTACGATCTTGCCGTCAACCAGTTCGAGCAGACGCGGTTTGGAGTGGGGTATACCGACGATTGCCTCCTGGTGTCGCTGAACTACATCACTTCCTACATTTACACCGCAACAACGCCCACTCCGAATAACATGGTGATGTTTCAGTTTAGCTTGCGCACGCTCGGGCCGGATGCTCTGCCCGCGGGAACGAGCGCATTCTGAGGTCTCGAAAGTGGCGATATATTACGCTACAGCGAATTGGGGAGCTGGAAGGAGAAGGCGGCCCTACCCGCTAAGATGAGACGAGAGGTGATCGTGCCAACCCCGCCCCGTACCCGCCGCAAGGCTGTCGCTGCCGCCGTGGTCGCCGCGGCGCTGACATTTGCTGTTTGTTCGGCCGCGCGCGCGCAGCAGGTCGTAGTATTTGTAAACGGCCAGCCCATTACAAACCTCGACGTTGAGCATCGCGCCAAGTTCATTCAGCTGAGCACCAAGAAAGTGGCTTCGCGCAAGGAAGCACTCGACAGCCTGATCGACGAGGTTCTGGAAGTGACCGAGGCCAAGCGCTTCGGCATCGACGTTCCCGACTCGGAAATTGAAAGCTCGTACGCCGGCGTCGCGACCCGCATGGGGATCGATACGCAGAAGCTGACGCAATTGCTCGCGGCCGGCGGCGCCAGCGACGATACCCTGAAGCATCGGCTGCGGGCGCAGCTTGCCTGGACCAACCTTGTGCGCGGTCGCTACAAGGCGAGCCTCGAGATCAGAGACAGGGACGTCGAAGCTCTGCTTCAACAAAAGCCCGAAAAGGAAAAGAACGACGTAGGCTATGAGTACATCATGCGGCCGGTCGTGTTCATCGTGCCGCGGGGTTCGCCGGAAACGGTTTACGAAACCCGCAAGCGTGATGCCGAAGCCCTGCGCGCCCGATTTCAGAACTGCAACGACGGGGTTGCGTTTGCCCGCGCGCTCGAAGATGTCGCCGTCCGCGATCAGGTGTCGAAGTATTCCGCCGACCTGGCGCAGCAATTGCGCGAGATTCTCGACACCACGGCGGTCGGCCACCTGACGCCGCCGGAGACGACGGCGGAGGGCGTCCAGATGTTTGCGATCTGCGCCAAGAGGGAGACCAAATCCGACACGCCGGAAATGCGCGAGATCCGCGATCAAATGCTGCAGCAAAGGTTCGGCGCAAAAGCCAAGCAATATCTTGAAAGTTTGCGGCGGGCGGCGATGATCGAATACAAGATGCCGGAAGACAAATAGGCGGCAGAAGCGAAATCGTGCAGCCACTGGCTTTGACCATCGGCGAGCCGGCAGGAATCGGCCCCGACCTTTGCCTTGCGGTCTGGCATCGGCGCGCCGAACTCAGCATTCCGCCGTTCTACGTCGTCGGCGACCCCGATTTTCTTCGCCATCGCGCCGATCGGCTGGGCGTCGATGTTCCAATTACGACCGCAACGCCGTCGGCCGCGACCGCGACTTTCCCGACCGCATTGCCGGTAGCTCCCCTCGACATCGCGATCAGCGCCGAGCCGGGCCGCCCGGACCGATCGAGCGCTCCGGCGGCTGTGGCGTCCATTCGCCGCGCCGTCGCCGATGTTATGGCGGGTGCCGCCGCCGCAATCGTCACCAACCCGGTGGCCAAAAACGTGCTCTACAATTGGGGATTTTCCGAACCCGGCCACACCGAATTCTTGGCGACGCTGGTACAGGAGGCGACAGGCAAGGCGCTGCGGCCGGTCATGATGTTGTGGTCGCCCGAACTCGCCGTCGTGCCGGTGACGATCCACCTGCCGCTGCGAGAAATCTTCCGGCATCTTTCAACCGGCCTTGTGGTCGAAACCGGACGTATCGTGGCACGCGACCTCGCGTCACGATTTCGCATTGCGCGGCCGCGTCTCGCAATTGCCGGGCTGAACCCGCATGCCGGCGAGAGTGGTGCGCTTGGCGAAGAGGACCGAACCATCGTCGCGCCGGCGGTTGCCCGCCTTGTTGCCGACGGCATTGATGCCCGGGGACCGCTGCCGGCGGACTCGCTGTTTCACACGGCGGCGCGCGCGACCTACGACGCGGCTTTGTGCATGTATCACGATCAGGCGCTGATCCCGATCAAGACGCTCGCCTTTGACCATGCCGTCAACGTCACACTCGGGCTTCCTTTCGTGCGAACCTCGCCCGATCACGGTACCGCCTTCGATATCGCCGGCACCGGCGCCGCCGACGCGACAAGTCTGGTTGCGGCGCTGCGGCTGGCGGCGCGGCTGGCAATGGCGGACAGCCTGGCAGCCGTTCCCGCATCGTGACCGCCGCGCCGGACGGGCTGCCGCCGTTGCGCGAAGTCATTCGCCGGCACGGTCTCATTGCTAAAAAATCTCTCGGACAGAATTTTCTGCTCGACCTTAATCTCGCCGCACGGATAGCGCGCGCGGCGGGCGAGCTTGCCGGGGTGACCGTGCTGGAAATCGGCTCCGGACCGGGCGGCCTCACCCGCGCATTGCTGGCTCTCGGAGCCGCCAGGGTGATTGCGGTCGAGCGCGATGCGCGCGCTCTTGCGGCTCTGGAGGAAATTGCCGCCCACTATCGCGGCCGGCTGGAGATCGTCGCGGCAGATGCGCTGACGTTCGATCCACGCTCGCATCTGGATCAAGGCCCGGTGCGCATCGTGGCCAACTTGCCCTACAACATCGCTACGGCGCTCCTGGTCTTGTGGGTCACGCTCGAGCCGTGGCCGCCCTGGTATGAGGCCGCCGTGCTGATGTTCCAGCGCGAGGTCGCCGAACGCATCGTGGCGACGCCGGGCTCAAAAAGCTACGGACGGCTGTCCGTGCTGGCTCAATGGCGTTGCGAGGCGCGAATTCTGTTCGACGTTAATCCTTCCGCGTTCGTACCGCCGCCGAAAGTTACCTCCTCGCTGGTCCGCCTGTTGCCGCGGGCGCAGCCGCTTCCTTGCGATCGTAAGCTTCTCGAAACCGCAACGCAGGCCGCGTTCGGGCAGCGCCGCAAGATGCTGCGTCAAAGCCTGCGCTCGCTCAATGTCGATGTGCCGGCACTTCTCGCGACCGCAGGGCTGAGCCCGACGGCGCGCGCCGAAGATATTTCGGTGGCCGGTTTTGCATCGCTGGCACGAGCCCTCGCCGCCCATCGCGCTCTCGGGCATGATGCCGATGCCTGATGCCGCAGGAGGTAGCCGCTATGACCAAGATGCACCGCCAGTCGCTCGTTGCCTACGGACAACCGCTCTGCGAAACCATCGTCGACTGCCCCGCGCCGCGTGGCAGCGAAGTGCTGGTCCGCATCGAGCGTTGCGGCGTGTGCCATTCCGATCTGCACCTGCAGGACGGCTACTTCTCCCTCGGCGGCGACAAAAAACTTGACGTCACCACCGGACGCGCGCTGCCGTTCACGCTCGGACATGAGATCGCCGGCGTCATCGAAAGCACGGGCGAGGAAGCCAGGGACGCGGTCATTGGCCGTCGCGTGGCGGTTTATCCGTGGATCGGGTGCGGTACCTGCCCGGCGTGCCTCGCAGGCGAAGAAAACCTGTGCTCCAACCATCGCCATCTCGGCATCGCCGTCGATGGCGGATTTGCCACCCATGTCCTCGTGCCGGACCGGCGCTACCTCCTCGACTATACACCGCTGTCGCCGGACTTTGCCGGACCGTTGATGTGCTCGGGCTTGACCGCGTATGCGGCGCTTAAGCGGCATACCAGCCGGCCGGAGCGCGGTCCGGTGCTGCTGATCGGATTAGGCGGCGTCGGCATGATGGGACTTGCCATTGCGCGGGCTCTCTTTCGCACCCCGCCGATCGTTGCCGATATCGACGCCGATAAACGCCAAGCCGCGCTCGCAGCCGGCGCGGCGCAAGCCTATGACCCGTCCGACCCCCAAGCGCGCAAGGCCGTGATGGCGGCGACTGGCGGCGGGTTGCTTGCGATCTGCGATTTTGTCGGCTCCGACAAGTCGCTGCAATTTGCAACCGGATTGCTTGCCCGCGGCGGCAAGGTCGTGGTGACGGGGCTTCTCGGCGGCAATTTTTCAATCGCCGCCGCCATGTTCGGCATCAAAGCGATGACAATCGAGGGCACGCTCACCGGGACGCTCGCAGAGGCGCGTGAGCTGCTCGAACTGGCACGCTCGGGAAAGATCGCGCCGATTCCCACCCGCGATCGTCCGCTCGGCGAGGCGCAGGCGGCGCTGGACGATTTACGCTCCGGCCGCATCGTCGGCCGTACCGTGCTGTCGGCTTAAGGACTTCAGCGCCACCAGGCATTGATGGCGGACGCCAAAAATGCGTGTCACGTGGGCATCGGCGCCTTGCCGGGCATTGCATCCGCAGATTGCTGATCGCCTCCGCGGCCGACGTACCAAAATCGAAAGAGCAGGATGAAAATCGCGGCGATCAGTCCGGCGCAAGCGATGACGATCATGATTTTGTCCGCGGTCCACCCCGCACCGAGAAGCGCACCCGCAATCAGCGGACCGACAATCTGACCGAAACGACCCATGGCCATGCCCCAGCCGACCCCGGTGGAACGAATTGGCGTCGGATAGATCAGCGCGGACAGCGCAATCGCGCCGGCCGTCCCAAGTCCCATGAACAGACCGACGAGACCGATGAACGTTGCCGCCAGCGCGACCGACGAAGCGCCATAACCCAATCCGATTGTCGCCGCGGTTCCGAGCAGGAATGCCGGAAACAGCACCAGCAAGATTCCGAACCGCTCCATGAGCCGCCCGGCGGTCGACTGGCCAATGAAGGCACCCAGACCGTTGAACGCGATCACAAAGGCGGTATTGGCCGGAGAGATGCCGTTGAGCCGCAGCAATGCCGGCGTCCACAACGTCACCACCGTGAGCACACCGAAGCCCATGAAGAACGGCACCCACAACAGCAGCGTACCCGGCATTCGGCCCTCGCTGAAAAGATGCCGAATGGGCGCTCCCGGCAGCTGCTTTTCCTCAATGACAAAATACGAGTCTTGTTTGACCAGTGGCGAGCGGAAGCGCGCGATTATCTTTCGGATCGCATCGGTGTCATTGCGGCGGGTCAGCAGAAACTTGATCGATTCCGGCAGGTAGAAGAACAGCACACCGGCAATCACGAGCGGCACCACCCCGCCGATATAAAAGATCGCCTGCCATCCCATCTGCGTCAGCAGATATGAATTCAACAGCCCGCCGACCATGCCGCCGAACGGAAATGCCGACCACATCAGCGTCACGATCGCCGCGCGCAGGCGCGCCGGCGCATATTCCGACGTCAACGCGATAAAGCACGGCGTCGCCCCGCCTAGTCCGAGGCCTGCGAGCAACCGAAACAGCATCAGCACCGGCACCGATGTCGCCGTCGCGGTCAAAATGGTAAAGATGCCGATCAGTATGGTGGCGACAATCAGAAGGGTCTTGCGCCCGAGGCGGTCAGCGAGTGGGCCAAACGACGCGGCGCCTATCGTCGCCCCCACCAGCGCCGACGAAAAGATCGGTCCAAAATTGGCGATTTTCATGCCGAGCGCGTCGGCGATGAACGGCGCAGCGACGCCGATGGATTGTGTGTCTATGCCATCAAACAAATTGACCAGAGCGCAGAAGATTATTGTTGCGATCTGAAAAGGGGTCACGCGTCCTTCGTCAATAAGCCGTGTGACGTTTACCTCACGAGTCGACTGCGACATCCGATAAAAATCCTGTTCGATCCTACAGCTTCGCCTGCAGATCACGGACGAAGGCGGAAAGACCGATCTGCCGCTCGCGCTTGAGCCGCTCCGCCGCCAGAATGGCCCGCACTTCGGCAAACGCTTTGTCGATGTCGCGATTGACGATGACATAGTCATATTCAGGCCAATGACTCATCTCGCCCGCTGCCTTGGCCATACGCGCACCGATAATGTCGTGACTGTCTTGGGCACGGCGTTGCAGTCTTCGCTCCAGTTCCTTCGCCGTGGGCGGCAGGATGAAGACGCTGACGAGATCGTCCCGGGCCTTCTCGCGAAGCTGTTGCGTGCCCTGCCAGTCGATATCGAACAGCACGTCGCGACCGGCCCGTAGTGCCTTCTCTACCGGCCGGCGCGGCGTGCCGTAGCGATGATTGAAGACTTCGGCCCACTCCAGCAGCTGGCGGGTTTTTACCATGGCCCTGAAGCGGGCAATGTCGATGAAATGATAATCGCGTCCGTCGATCTCGGCGCGGCGCTTCGGCCGCGTCGTCACCGACACCGACAGCTCGACATTGCGATCGGCCTTAAGCAACATTCGCGCCAGCGTCGTCTTGCCGGCACCCGAGGGTGAAGACAAAACCAACATGAGGCCGCGCCGCGCGATGCTGGTTCGGCTTTTCTGACCGCGGGCCATACCCTATTCCACGTTCTGCACTTGCTCGCGAAACTGCTCCACCGCAGCTTTGAGCTCCAGGCCGATATTGGTGAGCTCGACGTCGTTTGCCTTGGCACACAGCGTATTGGCTTCGCGATTAAGCTCCTGGGCGAGAAAATCGAGTCGGCGGCCGATCGGTCCTCCGTGGCCGATCAAAAGCTGGGCCTGAGCCAGGTGCGCGGTAAGACGGTCAAGCTCCTCGCGGACGTCGGCCTTGGTGGCGATCAGGATCGCTTCTTGATGCAACCGGTCGGGATCGAAACGATCCGACTGCGCCAACAACGCCGCGACCTGTTCGGCAAGCCGCGCCCGAATGGTTTCAGGCCGTCGGCCGGGCGTGAGCTCGGCGCGTTGCACGTGAGCCGCAATATCGCCCAGCCGCACCGCCAGCAGTTGGCCGAGCGCCGCGCCCTCGTGGCGGCGCATCTCGAGCAGCGCAGCGATGGTCTCGGCGAAGCCGGCGATCACGGCCGTCTCGGCGCTTCGCTTCTCCTGCTCGTTCTCCTCGGCGTCGCCGACCTCGATCACCCCCTTTAGCGCCAACAGCCCGTCGAGCGACGGCGGCGAGGCGTCGATCCGCCGCGCGAGCTGCCGCACGGCCGTCAAAACCGACTCCAGCACTGCAGTGTTGATGCGCACGACCGGGACGATACCGGTGCGTTCGACGGTCAAGCTCGCCTGGACGGAACCGCGCGCAAGCTTTTCCGCAGCCAGGGCGCGCACCGGCACTTCGATCGCATCCCACCCAGGCGGCAGTCGAAGCCGCAGATCAAGACCTTTGCCGTTGACCGACTTGATTTCCCAGGCCCAGGCGTAAGAGCCGGTGACACCGTGGCTGCGAGCAAATCCTGTCATGCTCGACAGCGACATTGAATGCGTTTCCCCGGTCGACAGATGGCGAAGAATTCGCGCCGAACTTAGCGGCGGGTTTCCGCAGTCACAAGGGCGATGCCGATCGGCTGTGGGCGAGTCAAAGCGCCGGCGAGCAAAGGCCGCGATTTCTGCTAATGCGCCGGCTGCGGGCTTTGAGTGTGGCGGGTCGAAGAGCGGCGAGGCTGCGGCGGTGCAGGCGCGGGCTGCGGCGGCACTGACGCCGATTGGGCATCGGCAGGCGCCGAATCCTTTTGGTCACTCTCCATCGAGCGTAGCCGCGCGACGTTCCTCTGGTGCTGTTCGTAGGTCTCCGCGAATGCGTGCCCACCGGTGCCGTCGGCGACGAAATAAAGCTCGCGGGTGCGTGCCGGATTGGCGGCTGCCTCGAGTGAGGCACGGCCCGGGTTGGCGATCGGCCCCGGCGGTAATCCATCGATTTGGTAGGTGTTGTAGGCCGTCGGCTGTTCGATCTCGCTCTTCATGATCGGCCGCCCAAGCGCACCCTTGCCGCCGACCAGCCCATAAACGATGGTCGGGTCGGATTGCAGCCGCATTTTCTGTTTCAGCCGGTTGACGAATACCGCGGCGATGCGGGTGCGCTCCTCCGGCTTCCCGGTTTCTTTCTCGACCAGTGAAGCAAGGACCTCGAGTTGATCAGGCGTTTTGATCGGCAGATCGGGAGAACGGCGATCCCAGATTTCTTTCAACAGGTGCTGTTGCGCCTGCTGCATGCGCTGGATCATCTGCTCGCGCGTGACGCCGCGGGTGAAGTTGTAGGTATCCGGTAACAGGCTGCCCTCACGCGGTACGTCTTTGATATTTCCGACCAAGACCGGGTCATCCAGCAGTCGCGCTACGATCTGCTCCGAAGTCAGGCCTTCCGGCATTGTAAATTGATGGGTCACCACGCGACCTTCAACGATTGTCGCGACCACGTCGCGCAAGCTCGCATGCGCCTTGAACTGATACTCGCCGGCTTTGAGGTCTTCCCGCGCCTTGAGCACGAATACGCCGCCGACGAAAACCCAAGGCTGATCGATCACGCCCTCGCTGACAAGAACATCGGCGATGTCGTGAATACCCGAGCCGCGCGGAATATTGACAATGCGGTTCTCCGGCAGCGGCCCCGGAGCATCAAACTGCTGTTTGCCGACGACCAGTGCTGCACCGGCCGCGATCGCGACCAGGACAAAAACGCTGAGGATGGCGTTGCCGACAATGACGAAAGGATGCCGCGCACTCTTGGAGCGGCGGGTCGGCATTTGAACGGTATCCGGTTCGAGCGCGGTTCGCGGGCTACGCGGCGTGATCTGCCTCGGAGTTTTGGGGCCGCCCGAGGCCGTGCCGGTTGCCGTCACCGGCCGTTGTGCAAGCGGCGGATACGGTTCGCCCGCACCCTGCACGGCTTTTCCGGTTGCTGCCGACGGTGGCATCGAACCGCGCGCCGATTGGCTGTTGGCGTTAGCCGGCCGGACAGCCGGTGCCGCAGCCGATGGACGTTGCGCCGCCGTCGAAACAATCGGTGCCTTGCCGGTCCCGTTCACCGGCTGCTGCTGGGGCGCGCTTTTTAGACTCTTCTCGGGACTGGCGGCGACGGGACGCGGCGGCGTCTGCGCCGTTGCCGCGGTGGACCTGGACGTGGTTGCGCCCGGTTGTGAGCCTGGCGTCTGCGGCGCCTTTGCTTGAGGCACTGATGTGGATGCGGCAGAGGCTATCTTCGCGGCTGCCGGTGCCCCAAGCGGGACTTTCCGAGCGTTTCCATCGGACGCCGGCGCAACACGCGAAGGCACCGCGGTGCTCCGGCCGGCCTTGGGGGGTGGCGGTGGTGGTGAATCTGACTCGTTCACCGCCGAACATCCAGTTTTGCATTCAGCATGATCAGTGAAGGGCTGAACCCCGTCCAGCGCGCCGGCGCGCGGCTCTTAGCCGCCCCTATGACGGGCGGTGCGCGTACGCCAAATCGCAAGCGAGTGCGGAGCAAATATGGCGGGACTGTAAAGCGCGGCACTAGTTGATCACCCGGCGAAATACGAGCGAAGCGTTGGTGCCGCCGAATCCGAACGAGTTCGAAAGCACCACGTTGACGGACCGCTCGCGCGGCTTCCGCGGCACAAGGTCGATGGCGGTGGCGACGGAAGGGTTATCGAGATTGAGCGTTGGCGGCACCACCTGATCGCGAAGCGCGAGCAAACAGAAGATCGCCTCGACGGTGCCGGCCGCCCCAAGCAGATGACCGATCGAAGACTTGGTCGATGACATGCTGATCTTGCCGGCGGCATTGCCGATGAGCCGCTCCACGGCTTTCAGTTCAATCTCGTCGCCGATCGGCGTCGAGGTGCCGTGGGCATTGATGTAATCGATTTCCGCGGGCGAAATATCGGCTCGCTTGATCGCCGCCTTCATGCAGCGAAGCGCGCCGTCGCCATCCTCGGCCGGCGCAGTAATGTGGAACGCGTCGCCGGAAAGCCCGTAGCCGATCAGTTCGGCGTAAATGCGAGCGCCGCGCCGCCTCGCATGGTCGTACTCTTCGAGGACCACCACGCCCGCGCCCTCGCCCATCACGAAGCCATCGCGATCGCGATCATAAGGCCGAGAGGCACGCTCGGGCGTGTCGTTGAATCCGGTCGACAACGCGCGACACGCGGCGAATCCAGCGAGCGAGATGCGGCTGACCGGGGATTCCGTTCCGCCGGCCACCATCACATCGGCGTCGCCCAGCGAAATCAGTCTGCCGGCGTCGCCGATTGCGTGAGCGCCGGTCGAGCAAGCGGTGACGACCGAGTGATTGGGGCCTTTCAGCGAGTGCGCGATCGAGACGTAGCCCGAGGCAAGATTGATGATCCGTCCGGGAATGAAAAACGGCGATACGCGGCGCGGACCGCGGTCGCGCAAAAGCAGGGCGGTTTCCGCGATGCCTTCAATACCGCCGATACCGGAGCCGATCAGGACACCGGTGGTGGTCTGATCTTCGTAGGTCTGGGGGTGCCAGTTCGCGTCGTCGAGCGCCTGCTTCGCCGCGCACATGGCAAACAGAATGAAGTCATCGACCTTCCGCTGTTCCTTGGGCTCCATCCACTGATCGGGATTGAAAGTACCGTCGGATCCATCGCCGCGAGGAATCTGGCCCGCGATCTTGCACGGCAGATCGGCGACTTCGAACTTGTCGACGCGACCAATGCCGCTCTTGCAGGCCAGCAGGCGCCGCCAGGTCTCGTCGACGCCGTTGGCGAGCGGCGTTACCATGCCAAGACCTGTGACGACGACGCGTCTCATGATCTGCACTCTCGACCAACAGTCTTGCTGATACCGTCCCGGTCAGACCTGCCGTCACCCCGCGTGCCCGTCCAAAACGTCGCGCCAACGTCGCGCCAAGACGCGCGATCCAACGCGCGGCGAAAGGTCGTGCGCGGAATCAGCTCTTCGCGTTTTTTTCGAGGAACTTGATGGCGTCGCCCACGGTGAGAATGGTCTCGGCGGCGTCGTCGGGAATCTCGCAACCAAACTCCTCCTCGAAGGCCATGACGAGCTCGACTGTGTCGAGGCTGTCAGCGCCGAGATCGTCGATGAAACTGGCGTTCTCGGTCACCTTGTCGGGCTCGACGCCAAGGTGCTCCACGACGATCTTTTTAACGCGCTCGCCAATATCGCTCATCGTTCCAACCTCTTCTTTCAACGCGGCCCGATCAATTACGTCTCGGCCCCGTCCGAGTCTTCGTAGCTCTTGGGCAATGGCCGCGGATCGACAGCAATCAGAGGCGGACGTTCACTCCCCACGCTCCGGCTTTGCGGTTCCCCCAGCCAAGTCACGGTCCGGTTACCACACTTCCATAGCCTTGACTAGCGCGGCGGTACAGCGCCATCACAGCCTCTATCGCCTTCAAATCATGGCCATTCCACCGTTCACATGCAACGTCTGGCCGGTCACATAGGCGGCCTCGCCGGAGGCGAGAAAAGCAACCGCTGCCGCGACTTCTTCCACCGTACCGGCACGGCTCGCCGGGATCCTCGCGAGTATTGCCTCGCGCTGTTTGTCTGTTAGTTTTTCGGTCATCGGCGTGACGATGAAACCAGGTGCCACGCAGTTGGCGGTGACGCCGCGCTTAGCGTATTCCTGGGCAATCGACTTGATCATTCCGGTGAGACCGGCTTTGGCGGCGACATAATTTGCCTGCCCCGGATTTCCAGTTGCACCAACCACCGAAGTGATCGCGACGATCCGTCCGAACCGGCGGCGCATCATGCCGCGCACGGCGGCGCGCGCCAGGCGGAACGTAGCGGTGAGGTTGACAGCGATAACCTGGTCCCAGTCCTCATCACGCAACTGCACGAACAGATTATCCTTGGTCACACCCGCATTGGCGACAAGGATGTCGAGCCGCCCCATTGCCTCCTCCGCCCGCGGCACCAGAGCATCGGTCTCGGTGCGGTCGGAAAGATTGCAAGGCAGAACATGGACGCGGCTTCCCAGATCGGCGGCAAGCTGGTCGAGAACTTCGCGCCGCGTGCCGGAGATGGCGACCGTTGCGCCTTGCGCATGCAGAATGCGCGCGATGCTGCCGCCAATCGGGCCCGTCGCTCCGGTGATCAACGCAGTCTTGCCGGTAACTTCAAACATTGAGTCCTCGCAAAACGCGTAACGTTCAGCCGCGTGCCGCCTTGAACTTGGCAATATCTTCGGGCGCACTGATCGAAGAGGCTGCGGCGGTTTCGGCGATACGCTTAATCAAGCCGGTGAGCACTTTGCCCGCACCGATTTCGTAAAACACGTTCACCCCCGCCTGCGCCATGAAAAGAACCGACTCGCGCCAGCGTACCGTGCCGGTTACCTGCTCTACCAGACTTCGCACAATTGTCGCCGGATCGCTGACCGGCTGCGCCAGCACGTTGGCGACAAGCGGTACATTAGGCGGCTTAACGGCGACCGCGGCAAGCGCCTGCGCCATGGCAGCCGCGGCGGGTTCCATCAGCGAGCAATGAAACGGCGCGGACACCGGCAACATCATCGCCCGTTTCACGCCGCGCGCTTTGGCGATTTCGACAGCGCTTTCGACCGCCGATTTCTCGCCGGATAAGACAACCTGGCCGCCGCCGTTATCGTTCGCGGCCGCGCAAACCCCGACCGCCGCGGCCTCCGCGGCGATGGCTTCGGCTTCATCGAATTTGACGCCGACGAGGGCCGCCATGGCCCCGACACCGACCGGCACGGCTTTTTGCATGGCGCGGCCGCGAATGCGGAGCAGCCGCGCCGCATCGGCAAGCGTGAGCGACTGCGCAGCGGCCAGCGCCGAATATTCGCCGAGCGAGTGACCGGCGACGAAAGCAGCATCGCGCCCCAAATCGACACCGGCCTCGGCTTCGAGCACGCGCAGCGTAGCAAGCGAGACTGCCATCAAGGCGGGTTGCGCATTCTCGGTGAGGGTTAACGTCTCCGCCGGCCCATTCCACATGGTGTCGCTGAGTTTCTCGCCGAGCGCCGCATCGACTTCAGCGAACACCTGGCGTGCGGGCGCAAAGGTTTCGGCGAGCCCCTTACCCATGCCGACCGCCTGGCTGCCCTGGCCCGGAAAAACGAAAGCGACCGTCATTGGTTACCTCTCGGGGGCGCGAGAGATACCGCCATCCCGGCCGTGTCAAGGGATACGGTCCAGTAACAAAGCAACAACTCTGAGGCGATACTCTTCAATTAACCAGGGCGCACTTGCCTAAAGGTATTGTTTACGACTTTGCATCCGATGGACCCGTTTGCTCCGATCACCGAGGCCGAACTCGCCCAAGCGCGCGAGGATCCCGCGTTCCGCCGGCGGCTTTTGACGCGGAGCCTCGAAATTCTGCTCGGCAGACTGCAAAAACAGCGTCAGGCACCACGCAACGCGACTGCCACCGCGTCCCAGATGCGGGAGGGAGTAACACTTGCGGTACGATTGGCCGAGCTGATCCAGACCACCGCCGGTCCGCCCCGCCGTCCCTGATCCGCCTTGCGTTTCCGTTCAGGCTGCATATAAGACCAGTCTTCCGCTCGACCCCGGCCGGGGGCTGAACGGACGGCCGCGCCGGTAATGGTGCGGTAGGGCCAATGGCCCGGCGTCCGGTGTTCCCGCCTTCAGAGCATTCGAGCCTTTCCCGAAGGGTTCGAGGGGCTTCGCGCCGAGAGCGAGCGACGACAACAAAGGAAAGGGCATCAATGCCGCTTTATGAGCACGTCTACCTTGCGCGCCAGGACGCCAGCGCGCAACAGGTGGAAGAATTGACCGCGCATTTGAAGGGCGTGGTCGAAGGACTGGGCGGGTCAATCGCCAAGACCGAATACTGGGGCGTGAAGTCCCTGTCCTACCGGCTGCGCAAAAACCGCAAGGCGCATTTCACGCTGATGAACCTCGATGCTCCCCCCGCCGCCATCAACGAAATCGAGCGGTTGGAGCGTTTGAACGAAGACGTGTTGCGTTACCTTACGATCCGGGTCGAGGAACACGAGCAAGGGCCCTCGGCGATGATGCGCCGGGCGGAGCGCGACCGTGACCGCGACGACCGCCGTGGCGAGAGAGGCGACCGGTTCGATCGCGGCGATAGAGGCGACCGCTTCGAACGCGGCGATAGAGGCGATCGCCCGCCGCGGGACCGCGACCGGCGCCCGTCCGAGGGCGCTGACGATGTTGAAGCAGCGGTGGAGGAATAATTATGGCTATGTCACCGCATTCCGGCGGGGCACGCCGGCCGTTTTTCCGCCGCCGCAAGAGCTGCCCGTTCTCCGGCGCCAACGCGCCGAAGATCGACTACAAGGACGTCAAACTGCTGCAGCGGTTCGTATCGGAGCGCGGCAAGATTGTGCCGAGCCGCATCACGGCTGTGTCCGCAAAGAAACAACGCGAGCTTGCCCAGGCGATCAAGCGCGCGCGGTTCCTCGGACTGCTGCCCTACGTCATCCGCTGAGCGAGGAGGACCTGATATGGAAGTGATCCTGCTCGAACGGGTGCCGAGACTCGGCCAGATGGGCGAGGTCGTACGCGTCAAAGACGGCTTCGCCCGCAATTTCCTGTTGCCGCGCGGCAAGGCGCTGCGCGCCACCGAGGAAAACCGCACGCGCTTTGAAACCATGAAGACCGAGCTTGAGGCGCGTTCGCTCACGCTCAAAAGCGAAGCCGGACAAGTCGCCGCCAAGCTCGACGGCAAGAGCTTCACGGTTTTGCGCCAGGCGTCGGAATCGGGTCAGTTGTTCGGCTCGGTGTCGCCGCGCGATCTGGTGGGCCTGATTACCGCCGGAGGATTCAATGTCAGTCGCGGTCAGATCGCGCTCAACACGCCGATCAAAACCATCGGCCGGCACGCCGTTCAATTGTTGTTGCATCCCGAAATCGAGACGTCGATAACGGTCGTCGTCGCGCGCAACAACGAAGAAGCGGCGCGGATCGAACGCGGCGAGGACGTCACGCAATTGCGCGAAGAGCCGACAGAGGCGGAAGCCGCGGCGATCGCGGCGGAAGCGTTCTTCGAGCCCGAGGCTGCGGAAGCGCTGCGGTCCGGCGAAGGCGCTGGCGAAACCGCCGCGCCGGCCGAGAAAAGTTAGTCTCGGCGCAACAGCCCGCCGGGGCGTGAAGTGTTATCAATCGGGAATATCATCGCGCGGCACCGGGCCGCTGTCGCCTGACGCGGCATCGCCGGGCGCGGAAGGCTCCGGCGTTGCCGTTGGTGTCACCGCTGGACTTGGTTCCGGGCTCGGCGGCGTGGTTGGCGCAGGCTCTATCACGGCCGCAGCAGGCGCCGGGGCAACTCCAGCGGGCTCCGCCGGGGATTGGGGCATTTTCGGCTCTTTGCGCCGACCTCGGGTCGCCGCGGTCGGCGGCCGTTCGCCAGGAACAAGTTCGATATCCGGCTTAACCTCAGGCTTTGCGTCCGATTTGGCTTCTGTGCGGGCCCCGTCCTCGGGTTTTGGCTGCCGTGCCTGGCGCTTGGTCGGCTTCGGCTCCTTGGGCTCCTCGCCTAACTGCGGGGCGCGCTCTGCCCGCTCGGCCGCGGGCTTTTGACCCTTCCCTTGCGCTGTGCCTCCGGTGGGCTCGGTACCCCGACCACCCAACACGTAGGCAGCAAGCGCCGCCGCCTGGTCACGGCTGGTGGTATAGTGCTCGCGTAAAAAGTCCGTCAGTGCGGCGCTATTGCGGCCCTTGGCCAAGCCGCGGGGAGCAGCCTTGTGGCACTCGGCACAAGCGGCGGCAAAGATTTGGGACGCCGACTTGCCCTGGTCGAGATTGGTCTGCCCATGCGCCATGGCCGGCGCTAGCATTGCAACGAGACCGATCGTCGGCGCGAGACGCCAGTTCACCCCTGAGCTCCTCAAATCACTGCGGTTTAGCCGGTCTTCATACCCCAAAACCGGCCGAATGTGAGTGGCGTTGAGCCCCCGGGGAGAACCATCGCCTGCATTGCTGGTCAAGCAGGATTTTGTTTTAATGACGGCAAGCCCGAATGCCCGCTGGCCCAAAGTCAATAAGCCGCAGGACAGCGAATCGAAAGCTAAACGTGCGTCGACCGTCAGGTCCGGCGCGACGCGCATGGGAGTGCGGAGGCGACGTTGGATCAGTTGCTGTCGATATTTCTCAAACGGTTTATCCGCCGGGGTTCCCTCACCGTCACGACGGCCTCAGGAAGGCGATTAACGTTCGGCGACGGCAGCGGTCCGCCCGTTGCCGTGCGCTTCACCGAGGCGAGAGCGCAACGCGCGGTCCTGCTCGATCCCGAGCTCCGATTGGGCGAGGCCTACATGGACGGGACGTTCGTCGTCGAGCAGGGCTCGATTGCGGATGCGCTCGCAATCCTGCTGCGCCAGGAAAGCATCGCCGCTCCCAAATGGGCGCTCCCGATGCACCTCGTGCGCTACCTTTTTCGCCGATTTCAGCAGTTCAATCTGCGTTCGCGGTCGCGGCGCAATGTGGCTCACCACTATGACCTAGACGGCAGGCTCTACTCGCTCTTTCTCGACGCCGACCAGCAGTATAGCTGCGCCTATTTTGAGACCGATGACCAGTCGCTCGACGATGCCCAACTCGCCAAGAAGCGCCATCTTGCCGCTAAGCTTCTCGTAAATCCGGGCGCCAACGTCCTCGATATCGGCTGTGGCTGGGGCGGTCTTGCACTCTATCTCGCCGAGGTTGCCGGCGCGCATGCCACCGGCATCACGCTCTCGAAGGAACAGCACATCCGCGCCCAGCAGCGGGCGATCGAGCGCGGCCGGGCCGAGGATGCGATTTTCCGCCTGATCGACTATCGCGATGTGACCGGCAGCTTCGATCGCATCGTGTCGGTCGGCATGTTCGAGCATGTCGGCGTCGGTTTTTATGACAGATTTTTCCGCAAATGCGCGCAGCTGCTCGATGATGACGGCGTTTTTCTCCTGCACACCATCGGGCGGAGTAGTCCGCCAAGCGTCACCAATCCCTGGATTGCCAAGTATATCTTTCCGGGCGGCTATATCCCGGCGCTCTCGGAAGTGCTGCCCGCCATCCAACGCGCCAAGCTGACCGTCACCGACGTCGAAATCCTGCAACTCCACTACGCCGAGACGCTCAAGGCCTGGCGCGACCGCTTTCTTGCCCACCGCGAGGACGTCGAGCGGCTCTACGATCAGCGCTTCGTCCGCATGTGGGAATTCTACCTGGCCTCGTCGGAAATGGCATTTCGCGAGAGCGACATGGTGGTGTTCCAGATCCAGATGACCAAGCGCAAGGGCGTTGTGCCGCAGACGCGCGACTACATCGCGCGCGAAGAAGCGCGGTTGCGCGCTACCGAAGACGGCTATACGCAGCGGCTGCGCCTGGCCGGGGAGTAGCGCCGGATCGGGCACGCGCCGAAACGGTGAACGTCAAGAGCCATGTGCTCTCGCCGGTGTTTGTAAGCCGATGTGCAGTGGGTAACGGGGAAAGCCGCAATCAGCGTTTCCCATCGCCCCGCCGCTCAACTATCGACGAAGCGTTCGTGGCAAACGCAACGTTGTTAATTCGACAGTTCACCGTCCGTCGAGTGATCCGCGATGTTGAGTGACCCCAAATTGGCCACAGGCGAATCCCTTGATCGGGACCATGGCAGCATTCGATTCGACCGCACGCAAGCAGGCCCCCGCGGAACCGGCGTTCCGCATGCCGCCGCACAATATCGAGGCCGAGCAGGCGCTGCTTGGCGCCATCCTCGTTAATAACGAGGCGTTCTATCGCGTCTCCGATTTCCTCGAGCCGAAGCATTTCCTTGAGAATATCCATCAACGCATTTTCGAGCTTGCCGGCAGCCTGATTCGCGCTGGAAAATTGGCGACCCCGGTGACGCTCAAGACGTTCCTGCCGGGGGACCTCGATATTGCCGGGCTGTCGGTCAATCAGTATCTGGCGCGGCTCGCCGCCGAAGCGACCACCATCATTAATGCCGAGGATTACGGCCGCACCGTCTACGATCTGTCGATCCGGCGCGACCTGATCATCATCGGCGAAGACATGGTCAACCTCGCTTACGACGCGCCGGTTGACGCAACTCCAAAGAGCCATATCGAAGACGCGGAGCGGAAGCTTTTCGAACTCGCCGAAACCGGGCGTTACGAGAGCGGCTTCCAGCGATTCGCTCAGGCGCTGACCACGGCCGTCGACATGGCGGCCCGCGCCTATCAGCGCGACGGCAGCCTGTCGGGGCTCGCCACCGGGCTCACCGATCTCGACTCCCGAATGGGAGGCTTGCAGCCTTCGGACTTGGTCATCCTCGCCGGCCGCCCGGGTATGGGTAAAACCGCGCTCGCCACCAACATTGCCTATAATGTGGCCAAGGCTTGGGCGGGCGAAGTCCGCGCCGACGGTCACATGGCAACCGTCAACGGCGGCATCGTCGGCTTCTTCTCGCTGGAAATGTCGGCCGAACAGCTCGCCACCCGCATCATCTCCGAGCAGACCGGAATTCCCTCGAACAAGATACGGCGCGGGGCGATCGACGAAGCCGACTTCGAAAAGATCAAGGACGTATCGATCGAGCTGCAGAGCCTGCCGTTCTACGTCGATGAGACTGGCGGTCTGTCGATCGGGCAATTGGCCGCCCGGGCGCGCCGGCTCAAGCGGCAGCGCGGCCTCGATCTTCTGGTCATCGACTACGTTCAGCTTCTGCAAGGCTCGACGCGCCGCTCCAGCGAGAATCGGGTGCAGGAAATCACCGAAATCACCACCCGGCTCAAGGCGCTCGCCAAGGAGCTCAACGTTCCTATTCTCGCGCTGTCGCAATTATCCCGCCAGGTCGAGGCCCGCGAGGACAAGCGGCCGCAGCTTTCGGATTTGCGTGAGTCGGGTTCGATCGAACAGGACGCCGACGTGGTGTTGTTCGTGTTCCGCGAGGAATATTATCATCAGATGCGCAAGCCGACGGAAGCGAACCGGGAAAAATTCGCCGAATGGTTGGCGGAGGGTGAGCGCGTCGACGGCAAAGCCGAGGTCATAATCGGCAAACAGCGTCACGGCCCGATCGGCACCATCGAATTGCAGTTCGATGCCGCTGTTACGCGCTTCGCCAATCTCGACACCGCGCACCAGTCGGGTTTCTAGCGCACCCGGCTTTACCGCCGCCGCGGCGCCGGTCATAAGGCGGCATGGCACTTGCACAACCGCTGCCTGAATCGGCAACCAGCCTGCTCGACCCTGAGACCGGCGGGACGCTCACTGTCGATCTCGATGCCATCGAGGCGAACTGGCGTCTGCTGGCACACCGGCTGCTCACCGTCGAATGCGCCGCCGTGGTGAAGGCCAATGCCTACGGGCTCGGTCTCGAGCCGGTCACCAGCAAGCTTGCCAAGGCCGGATGTAAGACTTTTTTCGTCGCCGATATCGCCGAAGCGCGGCGCGCGCGCACCCGCGCGCCCGATGCGGCGATCTACGTGCTAAACGGCTTTACGCCGGAGGCTGCGAATGCGTTCGCCGAGCTCAACGTCCAACCGGTCATCAACAGCACGACCGAGCTGGCCGAGTGGGATGCCTTCGTAAGCGCCCATAATTGGCGCGGCGGCGCGGCGCTCCATGTCGATACCGGCATGAACCGGCTCGGCATCACCGCGGACGAAGCCGCCGCATTGGCGCCGCGCGCGCAGACCGAAAACCACGGCATCACGCTGTTGATGAGTCACCTCGCCTGCGCTGAGATTCCGGATAAGCCGCTCACCGCCCACCAGATCCGGCTGTTTCGCGAGTTGCGCATGCTCTACCACGGCATCCCGGCTTCGCTGGTCAATTCGGCGGGCATCTTCCTCGGCGATTCGGCGCATTTCGACATCGCCAGGCCTGGCGCCGCCCTCTACGGCATCAACCCGACGCCGCAGCGCGCCAATCCGGTGCAAAGCGTAGTCGAACTGACCGGCCGCATCCTGCAGGTACGCCAAGTCCCGCAAGGCGAGACCGTCGGTTATGGCGCCGTGTGGACGGCGCGACGGGCCTCGCGGATCGCCATCGTTGCGCTCGGCTACGCCGACGGCTTGCTGCGTTCCATAAGCGGCATCGATGGCAAAGCGGCCGGCGCCGCTATCATCGCCGGCAAACGCTGCCCGATCGTCGGCGTAATCTCCATGGACCTCACCTGCGTCGACGTCACCGACCTAGCGGACGCGCCGGTGCAGCGCGGCGACGGCGCTACTTTTATCGGCAAGGATTTATCCGTCGACGAAGTGGCCGTATCCGCCGGCACCATCGGTTACGAGATTCTGACCCGGCTTGGTCCGCGCAGCCATCTCGTCTATCGCGGTGGTTGAAGGAGCAGACCGATGGTCGCGCGCGGGGCTAATTTCGTCTGCCAGAGCTGTGGTGCCGCTGCTCCGCGCTGGGCCGGCCGCTGCGAAGCCTGCGGCGCGTGGAATACGCTCGTCGAAGAAGGCGCCGCAACAACGGGCCGTTCCGCACGCAAGGGGCGCCTGTTCGCCGTTGAGCCGCTGAAGGGCCAAACTCACGAGGCGCCGCGGCTCGCGTCCGGCATCGCCGAATTTGATCGCGTCACCGGCGGCGGCCTGGTGCGCGGCTCGGTGCTCCTGCTCGGCGGCGACCCGGGCATCGGCAAATCGACGCTGCTGATCGAGGTTGCGGCCGATTACGCGCGCCGCGGTCAGCGTGCGGTCTACATCTCCGGCGAGGAAGCCGTGGCCCAGGTGCGGCTGCGCGCTGAACGGCTCGGCCTTGCCGATGCGGCGGTCGAACTCGCCGCGGAGACTTCCGTCGAAGATATCGTAGCGACGCTCTCCCAAGGCCAGGCACCGCAGCTCCTCGTGATCGATTCGATCCAGACGATGTGGACGCAGACGGTCGAGGCCGCGCCCGGCACGGTGACACAGGTGCGCGGATCGGCGGGCGAGCTGATCCGTTTTGCCAAGCGTACCGGCACAGCCGTGATTCTGGTCGGCCACGTCACCAAGGACGGTCAGATCGCGGGCCCTCGCGTGGTCGAGCACATGGTCGATGCCGTGCTGTCGTTCGAAGGCGAAGGTTCGCAGCAATTCCGGATTCTGCGCGCGCTCAAGAATCGCTTCGGCCCGACCGACGAAATCGGCGTGTTCGAGATGACCGGTTCCGGATTGCGCGAAGTCGCAAATCCGTCCGAGCTGTTTCTCTCCGAGCGCGAACTCGGCAGCGCCGGCACTGCGGTCTTCGCGGGGATCGAAGGCACGCGGCCGCTGCTGGTGGAAATTCAGGCTCTGGTCGCTCCGACGTCGCTCGGCACGCCGCGGCGCGCCGTCGTCGGCTGGGATCCCAGCCGGCTGTCCATGGTTCTGGCGGTGCTGGAAGCGCATTGCGGCGTTCGCCTGTCCGGGCACGACGTCTATCTAAACGTCGCCGGTGGGCTGCGCGTGCAGGAGCCGGCGGCCGATCTCGCCGCCGCCGCCGCTCTGGTCTCATCACTTGCTCACGCGCCGCTTCCCGCGGATGCCGTTTATTTCGGCGAAGTATCCCTGTCCGGGGCGGTACGGCCCGTGGCGCAGACTGCGGCGAGACTGAAAGAGGCTCAGAAACTCGGCTTCGCGCGCGCAACCGTTCCGGAAGCGGCGCGTGCCGAAGCTCCGCAGGGATTCGTGCTTTCAACTATCGGTACGCTCGCGAATCTCGTCGCCGATATTGCACGCGACGGCGCGCCCGCATTGCGGCGGGTCGGGCGGCAGGACGGATAACCGGAAACCGCATTTGCCCCCGTAATCGGCTACTTGCTCATGATTAAGATGATTAAGAGATGAGACGGTTGAGCGCGCGAGAAGCCGGATGACTGTGACGCCCGGCCCGGCTATACACGCGGCGGACTTTGCATTCGGGCCCTCTGCGCACCCCGCCGATCCGCGGGTAAGCGAGCGGATTAGCACACCATGCCGATTACGCTGTTGGATATCGGGCTGATCGTCATCATGCTCGTGTCGGCCCTGCTCGCCATGGTGCGCGGCTTCATGCGCGAGATTCTTTCGATCATCGCCTGGATATTGGCCGCCGGCGCGACGCTTTATGCCTATTCGAAGCTTTTGCCGCTGGCCAAGCAGTACTTCAACAATGACGTCGTCGCGACCGTTGCGGTGATCGGCGGCGTATTTCTGATAACCTTGCTGGTCGTGTCGATTCTGACCGTGCGGATTTCCGACATGGTGCTCGACAGCCGTGTAGGCGCGCTCGATCGCACCCTCGGATTCCTGTTTGGGCTGGGCCGCGGGCTTATTATCGTCGTGGTCGCATATATGTTCTTCGACTGGCTGGTGCCCGACCGCAGCAAGCCGGAGTGGGTCTTGCATGCGAAATCCAGGGTTGTCCTGAGCAGTACCGGCGAGTGGCTCAAGGACCAATTGCCGGAGAACGCCGAAGCCACCATCTTAAAGCGGCTGAAGAAGCCGCGTCCGGAGGACACCGATAACCCGGACAATGCGCCCGATCAGCGCAGCGACGTCGAGAGCCCCGCCGGCGGTCGAGCCGGCTACGATCGTGCCAGCCGCGTCGGCATGCGGCAATTGCTTGAGGCCAAAGGAACACCGCGTTGAAAATCGAGAGGCCGAACATGACCGAACCTGTCCGGCTTGATCTCGAGGAGGATCGCCTGCGTGAGGAATGCGGCGTGTTTGGCATCTTCGGCCACCCCGACGCCGCCGCCATCACCGCGCTCGGCCTGCATGCTCTCCAGCATCGCGGCCAGGAAGCCGCCGGCATCGTTTCGTTCGACGGCAAGCGCTTTCACTCCGAGCGCCGGCTCGGGCTGGTCGGTGACGCTTTTTCCGGGCGCGAGGTGATCGAGCGTCTGCCCGGCAACGCCGCCGTCGGCCACGTGCGCTATTCGACGACCGGTGAGACCATCCTGCGCAACGTGCAGCCGCTGTTCGCCGAACTAAACGCCGGCGGCTTCGCCATCGGCCACAACGGCAATCTCACCAATGGCCTGACCTTGCGCCGCCAGCTTGTGCGCGAAGGCGCCATGATGCAGTCGACGACCGACACCGAAGTGATTCTTCACCTGGTAGCCCGCTCGCACCGCAACCGTTTCGTCGATCGCTTCATCGAGGGGCTGCGTATGCTCGAAGGTTCTTACGCCTTCGTCGGCCTCACCAACAAGAAGCTGGTTGGCGCCCGCGATCCGCTTGGCATCCGGCCATTGGTTCTCGGCAAGCTGGATGGCTGCCCGATCCTCGCCTCCGAGACCTGCGCGCTCGACATCATCGGCGCGCAATACATCCGCGACGTGGAAAACGGCGAGGTTCTGATCTTCGACGAAGATGGCGCCCACTCGCACAAGCCGTTCCCGGCGATGCCGCCCCGCCCCTGCATCTTCGAATACATCTATTTCTCGCGGCCGGACTCGATCATCGGCGGCCGCAGCGTCTACGACGTTCGCAAGACCTGCGGCGCCGAGCTTGCGCGCGAGGCGCCCGCTCCCGCCGATGTTGTGATTCCAGTGCCCGATTCCGGCGTGCCGGCCGCGATCGGATACGCGCAGGCGTCGGGCATTCCCTACGAACTGGGCATCATCCGCAACCATTATGTCGGCCGCACCTTCATCGAGCCGACGCAGCAGATTCGGGCGCTGGGTGTCCGCCTCAAGCACAGCGCCAACCGCGCCGTTGTCAGCGGCAAGCGCATTGTGCTGATCGACGACTCGATCGTGCGCGGTACGACGTCGGTGAAGATCGTGCAGATGATGCGCGATGCCGGCGCCCGCGAAGTGCATTTCCGCATCGCTTCGCCGCCGATCACCCATCCCGACTATTACGGCATCGACACGCCGGAGCAGGACAAGCTGCTTGCCGCCACGCACGATCTTGAAGGCATGCGAGAATTCATCGGCGCGGATTCGCTCGCCTTCCTCTCGGTCGACGGCATCTACCGCGCCATGGGCGAAAAAGCGCGCGATCCGGCGCGCCCGCAATTCACCGATCATTGCTTCACCGGCGAGTACCCGACGCCGCTGACCGACCGCACGGCGCAGGACGCTCCACCGCACCAGCTTTCGCTGCTCGCCGAGGCGAGCTGACGAATGCAGCCACCCCGCGCTGACCGGATTGCGCTCGTTACCGGCGCCTCGCGCGGCATCGGTTATGCGACAGCACTGGCGTTAGCCCACGCGGGCGCGCATGTGGTCGCGGTAGCGCGGACTGTCGGCGGTCTCGAAGAGCTTGATGATGCGATTCGCGCCACCGGCAGTTCGGCGACACTGACACCGCTCGACATCAGCGATTACGGCGGACTCTATAAACTTGCCGCGGCGCTGAACGAACGCTACGGGCGGCTCGACGTGCTGGTCGGCAATGCCGCGATGGGCGGCGTGCCGTCTCCACTCGATCACATCGAGCCGAAAGCCTGGGATGAGATGATGGCGGTCAACGTCACCGCCAACTGGCATCTCATTCGCGCCATGGACCCGTTGCTCAAGCGCTCCGTTGCGGGCCGAGCGGTTTTCATTACATCCGGAATCGCCACCATCGCCCGCGCCTATTGGGCGCCATATTCGGTTTCCAAGGCGGCGCTCGATGCGCTGGCGCGAACCTATGCCGACGAAACCAGCTCGACGGCGGTGCGCGTCAATCTGTTCAATCCCGGCCCGACCCGCACCCGCATGCGCGCTCTGGCCATGCCCGGCGAAGACCCGCTGATACTGCCAACACCTGAGCAAGTTGCGGAGAAAATTCTCGGCCTTTGCCTGCCGAGTTTTACTGATACCGGCAAGCTGTACGATTTCCGCGCCGGAAAGCTTTTGGAGTTCACGCAACCCGCGTGACTAGCGCCGCGTCACCCTCCAGCCGATGACGGCCGCTACCGCGATCAGCACCGCGGCGATGAAACCTGGCGCGCCGGGAAGATGCCAGTTCACCCCCGCTC
>VFSW01001753.1_pt1 | contig 33093 bp, 31 predicted proteins | sample 5358111 | NCBI WGS metagenome assembly VFSW01 (sample SAMN11554181, study PRJNA540505) | mine drainage metagenome | isolation source: sediment from site ElyBrook_90M | place: USA: Ely Copper Mine, Vershire, VT | collected 2017
GGGCGATCTTCGCGCTGGTCACGCTGGGATCGGCGGCCTTCGCGGCGTGCGGCCTGATCGTCGCCAGCGTGACCAACACCATGCAGGAAACCCAGATGATCAACAACCTGATCTGGATGGCCTTCCTGGTGCTGTCGGGCGCGACGATTCCGCTGGCCTCCATGCCGTCGTGGATTCAGCGCGTCGCGCTGTTCGTTCCCGCCACCTATCTGGCCACGGGACTGGAAGGCGCCACCACGAATGTTGCCTCGGTCAACGAAGTGCTTACCGATCTGGCTGCGCTGGCGCTGGGGCTGTTCGTGGCCTTCGAGATCTCCCGCCAGCTTTTCCGCTGGGAGCCGGAGGCGAAAGTGTCGCGCCGCGCCAAGTGGTGGGTGCTGGCGGCTTTGGTGCCCTTTCTCATCTTCGGCGCGTGGGAAAACATCGCCGGAAACCGCTTGAGCCGCATGAACGCGAACTTTCAAACGCTGCGCAGCACCATCGCGCCGGTGGAAACGCCTCCGGCGCATTAACGACCGGTCGCATCGAGATTTGCAGGGCGCCGAAACCTCGGAGTTTGGGGAAAGGGGCGAAAGCTGCGCCTCAGGGGTTAAGACCCCTGACGAAGAGGCGCGCTTCATGTCGGAGCTGTAGTCCCGAGACTTCCTCCGGGATTCCGCGACTGCGGAACTCCGACCCCCTAAATTGAACTCTTTTTCCGCAGTTTGTTTAGAGGCTGAATTTCCCTGGGGCCGGTTGTAACACAAACTCATCAGCCCTTCCGCTGGCCGCTGATGAGGGAGGAAACCATGAAAGCGATTCGCGTGCATGCGTTCGGCGGGCCGGAAGTGCTGCGCCTCGAAGAGATCGCGGAACCGAAGCCGGCGGCGGGACAAGTGGTGGTGCGGATGGGCGCGGCCGGCGTCAATCCGGTTGATTCCTATATCCGAACCGGCACGTACGCCCGGAAACCCGCGCTCCCCTACACGCCGGGCACTGATGGTGCCGGCACGGTGGCGGCGGTGGGCCCGGAGGTGACGCGGTTCGCCGTGGGCGACCGAGTCTATTTGACGGGCAGCCTGAGCGGAACGTACGCGGAACAATCGCTGTGCGAAGCGCAGACCCTCGTTGGCTTGCCTGCGAACGTATCGTTCGCCCAGGGCGCCGCGATCCACGTCCCGTACGGCACCGCATACCAGTCGCTGTTTCATCACGCGCGCGTGCGGGCCGGCGAAACTCTGCTGGTCCACGGCGCCAGCGGCGGCGTGGGGATTGCGGCGGTGCAAATCGCGCGGGCCGCGGGACTGCGCGTGATCGGCACGGCGGGATCGGAGCGCGGGCGCAAGCTCGTCGCCGCCGAAGGCGCGCAGGAAGTGCTGGATCACGCCGCCGCCGATCACTTCGAGAAGGTGCTGGCGCTCACCGGCGGACGCGGCGGCGACGTCATTCTAGAGATGCTGGCGAATGTGAATCTCGGCCGCGATCTCGCGATTCTCGCCACCCGGGGACGCGTCGTGGTGGTGGGCTCGCGCGGGCCGGTCGAGATCCTGCCGCGCGACGCCATGATGCGCGACGCGGCGATCCTGGGCATGACCCTGTGGAATGCCACGCCCTCCGATCTCGACACCATCCACGCCGCGGTGGTGGCGGGACTCGAAAACCGCACGCTGCGACCGGTCGTCGGCCAGGAGATTCCTCTGGCCCAAGCGCCCCGCGCCCACGCCGCCGTGATGGAGCCGGGCGCCTATGGCAAAATTGTCTTGATCCCTTAATCTTGCCCGCGGGAGTTGCGTTCGATAAGGCGGGAATCGCGGTGATGCCCCATTGGGAGCGAGCCCCATGATTTTTCCGGCCGTCGCGGGTCTGATCATTATTGCCACCGTCCTCTGGGAGGCATTTGAAACGGTCGTTTTGCCGCGCCGGGTGAGGCGCCGCTTCCGCATTACCCTGGTGTTCTATCGAGCGACCTGGATCCCCTGGAGGACGATCGCGCGGCGCATCTCGCGGACAATGGCGCGAGAGACATTCCTGAGTTATTACGGCCCATTGTCACTGCTGTTTCTTTTCGGATTCTGGGCCGTGGCGCTGATTCTGGGATTCGGACTGCTGTATTACGGTGCGGAGAGCACAGTCACCGCACCTCGGACCTTTGCCACCTGCCTCTATCTGAGCGGCACGACGATGTTCACGTTGGGACTCGGCGACGTCGTGCCGCGGACGCCGATCGAACGCATCCTCGCTGTCTCCGAAAGCGGGCTCGGCTTCGGCTTCCTCGCCCTGGTGCTGAGCTACTTGCCGGTCATCTATCAGGCGTTCTCCCGGCGGGAGGTCAATATCGTTCTCCTCGACGCGCGAGCGGGCTCGCCTCCAACCGCTTCCGAACTCCTGCGCCGGCATACCGGCCCACGCGGTATCGAGGCGCTTGAGCAGCTCTTGCACGACTGGGAGCGCTCGTCGGCGGAAATCCTCGAGAGCCACGTTTCGTACCCCGTGCTGGGGTATTTCCGCTCGCAGCACAACAACGAATCCTGGCTCGCCGCGCTCACCGCGATTTTGGACGCCAGCGCTGTTCTGATTTCCAGCGTCGAGAATGCCTGCTTGCGGCAGGCTCGCCTCACGTTCGCCATGTGCCGGCACACGGTCGTCGATCTGTCGCAAATCTTCCAAAGCGTGCCGCGGAGCATGCCGGTTTATCGTCTGCTCGCGGCGGATCTCGACCGCATGCGTACCCTGCTCGTGAACGCCGGCTTCGAGCTGCGCGACCGCGAAGCCTCCGTCAAGAAGCTCGTGGAACTTCGCGAAATGTACGAGCCTTACCTGCAGGCGCTCGCCTACTATCTTTCCATCGAGCTTCCACCGTGGATCCTCGCGCAAGAAATCACGGACAACTGGCGCACCAGCGCCTGGGGTCGCATCACGGGCTTCACCGCGTCTGCGCGCCAGAAGACCGACGACCACTCCGATTGACGCCCCTGCCTGGGCGGCCAATTTGGCGGCGGTCCGCCCGTTCTTTACGACACGCACTTCCTGTGCGCGAATTGCCCTATGCTATAATTTTCACTGTTCGCGCTATAAAGATGTTTTATGCGCGCTGGGGTGCTGCGATGAGCCTCGTCAAGACCGAAAAGATCTGGCACAACGGGAAATTCATCAACTGGGATGACGCCAAGATCCACGTGTTGTCTCACGTGGTCAGCTACGGCTCGGCGGTGTTTGAAGGCGTCCGCTGCTACCAGACCGAGCAGGGGCCGGCGATCTTCCGCCTGCGCGACCACATGCAGCGGCTGGTGAACTCCGCGCACATCTACCGCATGGAAGTTCCGTTCACGGTGGACGCGCTCTGCCAGGCGAGCCTGGATCTGGTCCGGGCCAACAAGCTGAGCGCCTGCTACGTCCGGCCCATCGTGCTGCGCGGCTACGGCGACGTGGGCGTGGATCCGCGGAACTGCCCGATCGAGGTCTATTTCGCGTGCTGGGAGTGGGGAACGTACCTGGGCGAGGAAGCCATGCGCAACGGCGTCGACGTCTGCATCAGTTCGTGGAACCGCCCGGCGCCCAACACGCTGCCGCAGATGGCCAAGGCTGCCGCGAATTACATGAACTCGCAGCTCATCCGCATGGAGGCGAAGGCCAACGGCTACGAGGAAGGCATCGCCCTGGATGTGCACGGTTACATCAGCGAGGGCTCGGGCGAAAACGTGTTCATGGTGATGAACGGAACTTTGATCACTCCGCCGTTTGCCAATTCCGCCCTGCCCGGAATCACGCGCAACTCCGTCATGACGATCTGCCGCGAGTTCGGCATTCCCGTCGCCGAGCAGACGATTCCCCGCGAGATGCTCTACATCGCGGACGAACTCTTCTTCGCCGGCACGGCCGCCGAAATCACTCCGGTTCGCTTGGTGGATCTCTTCCCGGGGGGCGCGGGCGCCCGCGGCCCCATCACCAAGCGCATCCAGGAAGAATTTTTCGGCATCACCAGCGGGAAAAAGCCCGACCGCCACGGCTGGCTTTCCCCCATCGCGGGAGTCCCGAGCAGCGCCAGCGTCCGTTGATGCGGGCGCGGCCGCGCTGTTTTGACTCGACTGCGCCAATCCAGTAGAATCCCCGCGCTCGGCGCCGCACGCCGCATGGCACGGAGGAATTCTTGTACACTCTGCCGCAAAAACTTTTCGCCGAACTGCTCGGCACCTTCGGGGTGGTGTTCGCCGCCACCGGCGCGATTTGCGCCGACCAATACCTCCGCGCGGCCGGCTCCTCGCCACTGGGCCCGCTCGGCTGCGCGCTCGCCTACGGGCTGGCGGTCGCCGTGATGGTCAACGCCTTCGGACACATCTCCGGCGCGCACCTGAACCCGGCGATCACCGTGGCCTTGTGTGTCACCCGGCGACTGGGCACCCTGACCGGCCTGTGTTACTGCGCCGCGCAACTCGCGGGCGCCCTCGCCGGGGCCGCTCTGCTCGCGGCGATCCTTCCGGACACCCTCTGGCGCCCTGTGTTCCTGGGAACTCCGAGCCTCACCACGGATTTCACGCGCGCGCACGGGATGTTGCTGGAGGGCGTTTTGACGTGCTTCGTCGTGCTCGTGGCGTTTGCAAAGACCGTGGACGCACGAGGCCTCTCGCAGCAAGTTGCCGCCTTCGCCATCGGTTTGACGGTCGCGGCCGGCAGCCTCGTGGGAGCTCCCTTCACCGGTGCGGCCATGAATCCCGCCCGCGTCTGCGGCCCCGCGCTGGTCGCACATCACTGGCAGAATCACGGCGTCTACTGGCTGGGCCCGCTATTCGGCGCATCTCTGGCCGGAGTTCTGTACGACCGCCTGTTCCTCCGCGGGAAGGCGGCCGCCAAGTAACCGTCGCGGCCGGTTCGCGCGACTCCGCACGTTTGCCCCGCATCTCCCCCCTGTTCCAACGTACAGGTTGCGGCTTGAGAAATCGGCGCGGCCGCATTCCTTGCCGGGCGCGGAACCGCGTGCTAGCGTAACTTCATTATCTGCGACGGGGGATTTTGCGATGGCCACGACGATTGACGATCTGTTGCGCCGCGCGGTCGAGAGCCGGGCGTCGGACCTTCACCTGAAGGTCGGCAATCATCCCTATCTCCGCGTGGACGGCGCGCTCAGCGCCATCACGGAAGTCTCCCGCATCACGCCGGAAGAAATGCTGTCCATGGCCTTCAGCATGATGACCAACCGGCAAAAACAAAAGTTCAAGGAGACGGCGGAACTCGACATGGCCTATGGCGTGGCGGGCCTGGGGCGGTTTCGCGTGAACGTCTTCCAACAGCGCGGCAACGTCGGCATCGTCCTCCGCGTGATTCCGACCAAGATCCGCACGATCGAGGAACTCGATCTCCCGGCGGTCCTGGGGACGATTTGCGAGGAACAACGCGGCCTGATCCTCGCAACCGGCACCACCGGTTCCGGCAAGTCCACCACGCTGGCTTCGATGATCGACCGCATCAATTCGCTCCGCTCCGAGCACATCATCACCATCGAAGACCCCATCGAATATCTGCACCGCGACAAAAAAGGATTCATCAACCAGCGCGAAGTCGAGGTGGATACGTCGTCGTTCTCCAGCGCCCTGCGCGCCGCTCTGCGGCAAGACCCCGACGTCATCCTGGTCGGCGAAATGCGCGACCTGGAAACCATTTCCACCGCCCTGCTGGCCGCCGAAACCGGCCACCTGGTGCTCTCGACCCTACACACGTTGGACGCGACCGAGACGATTCAGCGCATCATCGCCGTCTTCCCGCCGCCCGAGCAGAAACAGATTCGCCTGCAGCTCGCTTCGACGCTCAAGGCCGTGGTCAGCCAGCGGCTGGTCCGCCGCGCCGACGGCCAGGGCCGCGTTCCCGCCGTCGAAGTCATGGTTACGACCGGCTACATTCGCGACTGCATCATCAACGCGGACAAAACCCGCATGATCCGCGACGCCATCTCCGCAGGCACCAGCCAGTACGGCATGCAGACCTTCGACCAATCGCTGTTCGATCTCTACACGCGCGAACTGATCACCTTCGACGAAGCCATCCTGCGCGCCTCCAACCCGGACGAGTTCCGCCTCCGCACCCAGGGCATCCGTTCCTCGGCCGACTCCGCCCGCGAGGACATGGAACGCGCCATGAACGAATTCGAGACCACGGGGCGAAAGTAGGAGCAGTTCGCAGGTCCTAGGGTGCAGGTGGCAGGTCGTAGAGGATAGGCTGAAGCTTCACAGTCTGTATTTCTCTTCCTGGCATTGCAGCAACGCCGTGTCAGTTCTCCTCACAAGGAATCTTAAAGTTTTTCGGTCTCTTGCGAGCACCCGACTGCCCGCGGCAACCTGCTGACCGGCGTCGCCCGGTTTTGACCAACCCCTGCCACCAACACCCTACTCCCTGCTTCCTTGCATCCTTGTCTGCTTGCATCTATGCTTCCCTGCCATGCGGTCACGCTCCTCGCCACGCCAGCTATCCTCCGAGCAGGAGCTCTACACCTCGTCGATCCGAGCTTTGATGCGCCGCGCGCACTCGATCCACGAAATGCGCGCATATCTGGAACGCCGCGCGGAAGACCCGAAGATGGTTTCCCGCGTCATCGCCCGGCTGCGCGAACAGGATTATCTCGACGACGCCCGCTACGCCCTGCACTACGCCCGCCAGCACGCGCTATCCCGCCACCAGGGACGCTTTCGCATCGCCCGCGAGCTCCGCGCGCGCGGCATCCCGGACCGGCACGTGGAAAGCGCGCTGGACGCCGTCTTTGCCGAAACCGACGAAGCCGCGCTGGTCCGCGCGCGCCTGCGCCGCAAGCTCGCGCAATGGCGCGCCCCGATCGACGATCGCAAGCGCGCCTCGCTGTATCGCAGCCTGCTGGCCGCGGGCTTTTCCTCCGACGTCATCCGCGCCGAACTGCGCGGCGTTACCGGCGGCGAGTTGCCCGATCTGCCCGATGTTTCGGCTCCCGAGGAATGATTCCCCAGCCGGGCGCTGCGGCGCCGGATTCCCTGCCCCATCTCTGTGCCTCCGGGGCTGTGTGGCCCGCGCGGATCGGAGTCGCTTTCAACCGGCAAAAGGGGTAAAGTTTCCCCGCCGATCACTTTGTCGCACAAGGGGGAACGAGAAATGAAGAAGCTGTGCCTATCGCTTTTGACGCTCGCTCTGGCATTGACCACAGCCATCGCTCCGGCGTTTGCGCAGGCCGCGCCACCGGCCGGCTATGACTTCCGGCAGCGCGTGCTGGTGGAACTGAAGAACGTGCAACAGGAACTCGTCAGCCTCGCGCAAGCCATGCCGGCCGAGAAATACACCTGGCGCCCCATGGAAGGCGTGCGGTCGGTCAGCGAAGTCTATCTCCACGTGGCCGCGGCGAACTTCGGGCTCACGGCGATGGCCGGCGCTGCGCCGTCGCCGGGATTCAAATTTCAGGGCTATGAAAAATCGACCACGGACAAGGCCAAGGTCATCGAACAGCTCAACCAGTCGTTCGAATATGCCCGCGCCGGCATCGAGAAGATGTCCGATGCCGATCTGCTGAAGCCCTTGAAGTTTCAGGACCAGAGCAACGTCGGCGACATGCTGATGCACATCGTCGCGCACGGGCACGAACATCTGGGGCAGTCAATCGCCTACGCGCGCATGAATGGCATCGTCCCGCCATGGACCGCCGCGCGCCAGAAGACCCAGCAGGCGCCTCCGCGCCCGCCGCAAAATTAAATCCGCTCCCCATCTCCGGCGGCGAAGCCCGGTGCGTTTCGCCGCCGTACTTCTTTCTTTTAGCCTTCGCACCCCTTCTCTGCGCCTTCCGCGCCTCTGCCGTGAATGCCTTTCCTGCCTCTCTCCGCAATCCCCACCGCGACGATCGCTTGCGCTCGGCGATCTCTCTCCCTAATATGGCAGGAGCGGGTTTGATTTCACGAGCGCATGGAGATCCGCCCAGTCCGAGGAAGACGTGACGGGAAACGAGATTCGCAAGACGTTTCTGAAATTCTTCGAGGAGCGCGAGCACCGCGTCGTGCGCAGCAGTTCGCTCGTTCCGGGGAACGATCCCACTCTGCTGTTCACCAACGCCGGGATGAACCAGTTCAAGGACGTTTTTCTGGGCCTGGAACAGCGCAACTACCGCCGCGCCACCACCTCCCAGAAATGCGTCCGCGCCGGCGGCAAGCACAACGACCTGGAAAACGTCGGCTTCACCAACCGCCACCACACGTTCTTCGAGATGCTCGGCAATTTCTCCTTTGGCGATTACTTCAAGAAGGAAGCCATCGCCTATGCCTGGGAACTCATCACCGGGAAGGGTTGGTTCGCGATTCCTCCGGAGAAGCTGTACATCACCATCTTCAAGGGCGAACAGGGCGTGGCGCGCGATGAAGAGGCGCACGCGTGTTGGACGGCGATGGGCGTGGCGCCGGAGCGCATTCACGAGTGTGGCGCGAAGGATAATTTCTGGTCCATGGGCGACACCGGCCCCTGCGGCCCGTGCAGCGAGATTCACTACGACATGGGCCCGGCGGCCTCGGACCAGGGCCACCAGGATTGCGCATTCGGCTGCGAGTGCGGCCGGTACGTCGAGATCTGGAATCTCGTCTTCATGCAGTTCAATCGCGATGCGAGCGGCGCGCTCAACCCCCTGCCCAAGCCCTCGGTGGATACAGGCATGGGCCTGGAACGCCTCGCGGCGGTGATGCAGGGAAAGATTTCGAATTTCGAGACCGATCTCTTCATGCCGCTTATCCACGAAGCGGAGAAATGGGTTCCCGCCCGGTACGGCCACGACCCGAAACTCGATCCATCGTTCCGCATCGTGGCCGACCACGCGCGCGCCACCACGTTTCTCATCGCCGATACCGTGATGCCGTCCAACGAAGGCCGCGGCTACGTCCTGCGGAAAATCATGCGGCGCGGGATGCGCCACGCGCGGGTGCTGGGGCCGGAAAAACCGTTCTTCACGGAAATGATTATCGCCGTGCGCGAACTCATGGCGGAGGCGTACCCCGAACTCATGGGACCGGCCGGCGCGCATGTCCTGAAAGTAGTCGCGGAAGAAGAACGCCGGTTCACACGCACCGTGGATGTAGGACTGAAAAGGCTCGAAGACGGTCTTGCTCCGTTACTTGCGCCCGGCGCGGCGACCTCCCGGAAAGACGCCGTGTATAGCGGCGAAGATGCCTTCCGCCTGTACGACACCTACGGCCTGCCGCGCGACTTTATCGAAGACGTGACGCGCGATGCCGGCGTGAAGGTTGACTGGACCGCATTTGACCGCGCGATGGAGGAACAGCGCACGCGGGCCAAAGCCTCCTGGAAGGGCGTGGCCAAGGACGTGGCCAATCCGGCCTACGCCCGGCTGGCGGAAACCTTCAGGACCGAGCCGGATTTCTACTTTGGGACCGCCGCGCGCGATTGCCACATCGAAGCCATCATCACCAAGCAAGGCCCGGTGCACGAAATCCGCAAAGGCATGGAAGCGGAGATCGTCCTGGACCGCACGTCCATCTACGCAGAGTCGGGCGGGCAGGTTTCCGACACGGGCGGCTTGTACGACGATTCGGAAACGCTCGAACTGGCCGAAGTGCGCGGGGCCTACTATCCGGTCAGCGGACTGATCGCGCACCGCGTGCTGGCCAAAGAGGATTTGCGCGTCGGCGACCGCGTAGCCACGATGGCTGAGCCCGAGCGCCGCGCGCGCGACATGTGCAACCACACGGCCACGCATCTGATGCACGCCGCGCTGCGGAATATCCTGGGCACGCACGTCAAGCAAGCCGGATCGCTGGTCGCTCCCGAGCGCCTGCGTTTCGATTTCTCGCACTTCGCCGCCGTCGACCGGAGCGAGTTGGCCGAAATCGAGCAGCAGGTAAACGAGGAGATCCGGAAAAATCTCGAAGTCCGCACGGACATCCTGAATATTGACGACGCGCTCGCCTCGGGTGCGCTGGCATTTTTCGGCGATCGGTACCCGGAGGCCAACGTCCGCGTCATCACCATCGCCGACCTCACCCTGCCGCGCGGCTTCTACAGCAAGGAGCTGTGCGGCGGCACGCACGTCACGCGCACCGGCGATATCGGTATCTTCAAGATTGTCTCCGAGCAATCCACTGCCGCGGGCGTCCGCCGCATCGAGGCCATTTCCGGCGACCATGCGCTGGCCGATTACCAGCGCGCCCTGGGAATCCTGCGCAGCGCCGCGGACCTGTTGAGCGCCTCCGAAGAGGGGTTAATCGAGGCCATCGAGCGCCAAATCGAGTCCGCCCGGCAACTCGAAAAGCAGCTGGAAGGCTTCAAACGCAAGGCCGCCGGTTCCCAAGCCCAGGGGCTGCTCGAGCAGGTCCGGGAGATCAAGGGAGTGCGTGTCCTGGCGGCCCACGTCACGGGATTTGACCGGGAGGCCCTACGGCAACTCGTGGACACCCTGCGCCAGAAGCTGGGCTCCGGCATCGTGGTACTGGCGTGCGCCGAAGACGGCAAAGTGGCTCTAATCACAGGGGTTACAAAGGACCTAACCTCAAAACTCCATGCCGGGAAGATCGTTCAGGAGCTGGCCAAATTGGTGGGTGGTTCCGGGGGCGGAAAACCCGATTTGGCGGAAGCTGGCGGAAAGGACACATCAGCCATAGAAAAGGCTATTGCCCACGTTTACCCCCTCGTTGACCGCTTGTTATAATCGTAATCGCGCCAGAAACTTACGCCGGGAAGGCCGTAGCGCCCGGACGTAACCGTTTGCTTTTGAGCAGGTTTCATTGGTTCGAAAGTGAGGCGTCTTGCCTTCCCCTAAAGCCATGCGCAGGATCGGCATAACCGTAGCGATGCTGGTCGCCGGCACGTGGATTTCGCTTGCCACGTCAACCCAGGCCCAGATTGCCCCGTATGTGAACGAGCAGGGTAAGCTCGTGTACATAAACGGGGATTCCCCGGGGCATCGCCATGGGAGTACTATTAGTCCTACGCCGGGCAAGCGGTCCGCTTCGCCTGGCTTGGCGGCGGCATCGCCAGCGTTGCCATCCGGTGATTCCGATGGCCGGCTGGAGCGCATCGTGAGCGAAGCGGCCGAGCGGCACAGTTTGGATCCGGCGCTGGTTCGGGCCGTGATCCGCACCGAATCCGGGTGGAACCCCCGGGCGGTGTCACGCAAGGGGGCCATCGGGCTGATGCAATTGATTCCCGGTACGGCACAACGTTTTGGTGTCGGCAATCCCTACGATCCAGCCCAGAACGTGGAGGGCGGGACGACGTATCTGAGAGCACTCCTGGACCGTTATAACGGCGATTTGACGCGATCGCTGGCCGCCTACAACGCCGGCGAGCGCGCCGTGGACCAGAGCCGAGGCGTTCCGCCTATTCCGGAAACGCGCAGGTACGTGCAAAAGGTAACCGACGAATACTTTCAGCCTGGCTCGGATCGCAGCCTGGCGCCCGGAACTCCGCGAAGGACTCCCGTGCGGCGGGAAGTGGATTCGAACGGCCGGGTGGTTTACACGAACGAATGAGAGTTCTAGCTTCTTTGCCAACACGGTCTTCCGCCAAAAAGCTCCTGTTCGCCATGGGGATCGCCATCGGCCTGGCCGTCGGCCTCGCCGCCCCGGCCCGCGCCGACAAACAATCCGATGCGCGCGAACAGTTCGAGCAAGCCGTACGAATGCGCACGATGCTGGAAGGCTACCTGGAAAAAGACCGCGCGGTTTCCGATTACAAGCAGACCGTCGCCGCCTACCGCAAAGTATATCTGATCGCGCCGCAGGCCCAGGAAGTCACGCCATCCATCGTTGCGGAAGCCGAGCTGTACCAGGAGATGGGCCGCCTGTTCGATTCCAAATATTTTCAGTCGGCCGTTGATACCTATCAATTTTTGCTCAAGCAGTATCCCCACAGCCGCTACACCGGCGAAGCATTCCTCGCGATTGCCCGTATCCAGAAGGATGACCTGGAAAAGACGAAGGCCGCGGAAGCAACCTACAAGGAATATTTGAAGCGTTTCCCGCGCTCGGAGAAAGCCGACGATGCCCGCGCCGCTCTGCAGGAACTCGCCAGCCTGCGTGCCAGCGACCAGGACGCCGCCGATCCCCTGCCCGATATCCAGGGACAGCCCGTGGAACCCCGCGAGGCCAGCGGGAGCATCCCGCGCGTGACCGAGATTCACATGTGGAACACGCCGGAAGCAGCACGAGTGGTCGTGAACCTTGAGGATACCGTCCGATACGAGGCCGCGCGCATTGCCTCGCCCGACCGCATCTATTTCGATCTCTACAAAGCCCGGCTGAGCCGCAAGGTGGCCCAAGCCCCGCTCGATGTGCAAAATGGCCTGCTGGAATCGGCCCGGATTGGACAAAACAAGCAGGGCGTGGTCCGGCTGGTGCTCAATGTGGACGGCGCCAAGGACTACTCCGCGGTTCTCCTGGCCAATCCATACCGGCTGGTGATTGATGTTCAGGCCCGCGCGGACAAGACGCGCCGGAGCGTTCCCGGCTCTGCCAGTGTCCCAGCTGCATCGGCCAAGAACGTCGCCGTCACCTCCTTTGAAATTCCTTCCGATCGTGCGGCCGAGGCACCTCCGGCCAACGAGACGAAAGCCGTATCGGCTCGCGGCCCGGCCCCGAAGCCCGGCGCCAAGGGCGGCGCGAAAACCGCGGCGGCAGCTACCAGGGCAAGAGACAACAAGGTCGTTGCGCTTGTGCCTCCGTCGGTGCCGAAGCCGACGCGCGATGGCCAGAGGTCCCTGACGCGCGCGCTGGGGCTGAAAATCAGCCGCATCGTCATTGATCCGGGCCACGGCGGCCACGACACGGGCACCATCGGTCCGCGCGGCTTGATGGAGAAGGACCTGTGCCTGGACGTGGCGCTGCGGCTGGGAAGCTTGATCGAGAAGAAGTTGCCGGGCGCGGAAGTGATCTACACCCGGAAGGACGATACGTTTATCCCCCTCGAGCAGCGAACCGCGATCGCCAACCGCGCGAAGGCCGATCTGTTCATCTCCATTCACGCCAACTCCAGCCACGATCCGGCGGCCCGCGGCGTGGAGACTTATTATTTGAACTTCACCGCGTCGGACGACTCCATGGAAGTGGCCGCGCGCGAAAACTCGAATTCGCAGGCATCGCTGCACGATCTCCAGGACCTCATCAGGAAGATCGCGCGCAACGAAAAGATCGAGGAGTCGAAGGAACTGGCCGGGGATATCCAAGGCACGCTGACCGAGCGGCTGCGCCTGGTGAGTCGCCGGGAAAAAAACCGCGGCGTGAAGAAAGCGCCGTTCATCGTCCTGATCGGGGCCAATATGCCCTCGGTGCTTTCGGAGATTTCCTTCGTCAGCAACCCGAATGACGAGCGGCTGCTCCGCAATCCCCAGCAGCGCCAGAGGATCGCCGACGGGCTCTATCACGGCATCGCCACCTATCTCGACAACCTGAACAGCCTCTCCTACAACAAGCAGAAACTCGTCTCGGACAATCACGTCTCCGGCGGCCGCCTGGATGCCGAACGCATCATGGCAAGCGCCCCGAAGTAAGTTTCCCGCGTATAATGGAGCCATCTATGTGGCGCCCCATTCTGCTGCTGCTCGTGTTGTCCGTGCCCGCGCTCCCGGCGAAGGCCCAGCAGATTCTTCCGCATTCGTTTGGGCACTGGAGCCTGGCGGCGTCCGGCAACGCGCCCGCAATCGCCGCCTCTCCCGAGGTATCGTCGGCGATCCTGGCGGAGTACGGATGGACCTCCTCGGAAGCCGGCAGCTACGTCCGCGCGGGCGGCGATGCGGCCGACGCGTGGCAGGCCACCGTCTTCCGGATGAAAGATCCGACGGGCGGCTACGGTCTTTATTCCTACCTGCGAGCGCCGGGAATGGCGCGCTCGGACCTGAGCGAGCATGCCTCCCTGTCGCGGGAGCGTGCCTTGATTCTGCTGGGCAATCTGGTGATCGAAGTGCGCGGCCGCGATCTGGTGAAAGCGGGCCCGGACCTGAAGAGTCTGGTGGGCGCGCTCAGGCCGCACGCGCAAGCAGGTGCGCTGCCCAGCCTCTGGCAACTCTTGCCCTCCCAGGGAATCGTCGAGGGCACGGACCGCTATATTGTGGGGCCGCAAGCGCTGAATCAGCTTTTCCCCGCGGCGTTGGGTGATTCGCTGGGCTTTTCCACCGGAGTGGAAGCGGAATTGGCCCGATATCGCTCCCGCGGCCGCGAAACCGTGCTGCTGATTGCGGATTTTCCCACCCCGCAACTGGCCAAGCAATGCCTCGCGGAACTTCGCAAGAAATTCAACGTGAACGGATCGATGCCAGGCGGCTCGCCGCCCGCGTTATTTGCCAAGCGATCGCTCACGCTGCTGGCGATCGTATCGGGGCCGCCTTCGCAACAGGAAGCTGCTGTGCTTCTCGATCAGGTTCATCCTGGCATGGCACTCACGTGGGATGAACCCACCTTTCAGTTCAAGGAACCCAGCATATTTGTCATAGTCGCCGGGACGATCGTAGGCACGGGAATTATTTGTGGCTTCGCGCTGCTGGCCGGCCTGACCTTTGGCGGTTTTCGGCTCCTGATCAAGCGCATTTTGCCCAATAAAGTATTTGACCGCAGCGACCATCTCCAGGTTCTGCAACTGGGGCTTTCCAGTAAGCCCATCAATGCAGAGGACTTCTACGGAACCGGCGGACCGTTCACGCGGGAGAGCAAAATTAACAAGGAGCTTCCCGACCGCGTCGCCCTCCGCCTATTTCGCTGACAGCAATAGACTTGCGCGGACTTGTGGTTTCCCTTTCGTTCTTGACTTCCCGCAGACCGCCCACTAGACTGCCGTCGAGGAAAAGGTTCTATGGCCCTCCGCGCATGGGCCGTTGAGCTTTCTCCCCTCGAAGGCCCGCTGCAAGGCGGGCCTTCTGTTTTTTAGATCTCTCCCGCTCATCGTGGCCCATGCTTATCAGCGGCTCTGGAGGTTGTCACACCAAAGGCAATCACCGCAGAGACACTGAGGACGCAGACTGCAGCGGTAAGCCTTCTTCCCCCGAGCCATCGTGGTTTGCGTGCGCCGCGCACTGCCATGGGCGTAGAATGGCCACGCGAACGGAGGGGCCATGGCGGGCGAGCGCGAGGACCAGGATACCGAGAAGAGCGGCACGCTAGCGGCGATGATCCTGATGGTGGTCGTCGTCTTGATCGGCGCGTATTGCGTGGCATACGGTTTGCAAACGCTGGTCTGGATCGAAGCGCGGCGGTGGGCCAACCTGAATCCGTGGCTCAACGACGTTCCGATGGCGCTGCCCGGCAAGGTTACGAGCCCGGCAGTCTCCCCGCAGCCGCCCGGCAAGGTAGCAAAACCCCAGGTCACTCAGCTGCGCGCCTACGATTATGAATTCAGCGTGCCCTGGACGGGCAAATCGGCCTCCACCCCCCTGCACATCGGCACGGAGTTCCGGTTTGCTTCCGGCCAAGTGGTGGTGTTCTTCGATCCCGAGACCCAGTTGGACACACTGCGCGCGCTGAAATCTTCGGCCCCTGCCGAGTACTACAAGTATCAAAGCGTGTTCCGCGGCGACTCCGTCGAATCCAACTATGCGCTCTACCAGGCGATTTACTCGGCCTCGCCGGCACAGGCATCTCCCTTTCTCTCCCAGGACGCCGCGCAGCGAATCAATGCGCTCCTGCTCTGGAAGCTTTCGTTTGGATTCGACCAGCAGCCGGGAATTTATTCGTTCGACTTCGGAAGGAACCGGGGATTCCAGTTTGGCAATCCAGCAGACGCACGGCCGGTCGCCGTGCGCGTGTTTGACGATCAGGACCGGCAGTTCCGCCTGCTGTTCACGGTGGCCGCCGGCTCCAAGGCCCAGATCACGCAGGACGCCATCAACACCGCCGTCCAGTCGCTCCAGATGATCCCGATCATGGAGCGTTAGACCGTTCGCCTGCGATGACGCGCGCCAAAGGCCAGACAGCGAACGCGCATCGCATTCCTGGCGACTGCACCCAGCGATCCAGATTGTTCAGGCGGAAGCGGAGGAACCGGCTCCGCTGAGGACTTTCTCGTAGTAGCTCTCGTAGAGCGGGATGATGTCGTTCGAGCAATACTTGCTAGCGGCATTGGCGCGGGCCATCTCACCCATGGCGCGGCCCCGGTCGGAACGCATGAGAATATCGAGCGCATATTTCGCGGCTCCGGCGACGTCATGCGGCTCGACGAGATAGCCGTCCACGCCATGCTTGACAACCTCGGGAATGCCGCCCACATTCGTCGCCACCACCGGCACCTCGCAGGCCATCGCTTCCAGCGCTGCCAGCCCAAACGACTCCAGATTGCTCGGCAACAGGAAAAGATCGGCCAGGCCGAGCTGCTCGTGGACGCGGTCCTGCTTGCCGAGAAACAAGATGTCCTTCGACAGGCGCTTTTTCCGCGCCAGGTACTCGGCGGCGCCGCGGTCGGGGCCGTCGCCGATCATGACGAGCTTGGCGGGAATCTTTTCGCGGACCAGCGCGAAGATTTCCACGACGTCCGTGATGCGTTTGACGGGGCGGAAGTTCGACAGGTGCATGAGGATGGGTTCGCCGTCAGGCGCCCACTTGGCGCGTAGCGCCGGGTTCGCCCGGCGCTGATACAGCTCGCAGTTGACGAAGTTGGGGATCACCTCGATGGGCCGCTTGATCTCGAACTCCCTCACCGTGCGGTCGCGCAAATATTTCGAGATGGTGGTGACGCCGTCGCTCTGCTCGATCGAAAAACGAGTGATGGGCAGATAGCTGCGGTCGCTGCCCACCAGCGTGATGTCGGTCCCGTGCAGCGTGGTGATGAAGGGCAGGCGCTTCGGCGCCATCATCATGCGGGCCAGCAACGCGCTCACCGAATGCGGAATCGCGTAGTGCACGTGGAGCAGGTCGAGCGAGACCTCTTCGGCGACCTCCGCCATCTTCGTGGCCAGCGCCAGCGCATAGGGCGGATGATCGAACAGCGGATAGGTGGTGACCTCTACTTCATGGAAACGGATCCGCTCGCTCGCGCCGTTCAAGCGGATCGGCATGGCGTAGCTGATGAAATGAACTTCGTGGCCCCGCGCGGCCAGCTCGATGCCGAGCTCGGTGGCGACGACACCTGAACCGCCGTACGTCGGATAGCACGTGATTCCAATTTTCATGCGGGCTGCGGCCGGCGGCCGGTGAAATGCCGCCGGAACGGCGCGGCAAGGGCCGACATGGCAGAGGCGATTGCCTACTGCCCGTTCGTGCCCCCCTGGGCCGATTCATCGCCTTCCTTGTAAACGTAGCGGATGCAGTGCTTGTAAATCAGCAGGTTCGGACTGCCGAAGCGGGTGAGCTTGATGCAGTCCTGGTCGTACCATTCGATGATTCCGTGCAGCGTTTCCCCATCGCTCAGGACCACGGCAACAGACGTGCGCGCCTGCATCTGCTTCACGTAATAGAAATTCTCCGCGAAGGTCTGATCCGGCGGAGCGGGTTTCTTCCGGGGCCCCGCGGACTGCGGTGCCCCCTGCGGCGGCCGGCCCCCGTATTGTTCCTTGGCATCAGCCAGAGGGGGGCGAAACAGCTTTCGATTTACCATGAAGACTCCTCGGTATGCTACTTCATAAGACTGCGGGAAGGCCGGTTCGGTTGCAGCGTTTCAAAAGAAATTATGCAGGGCCCTGCCGCCTCACCGGACGCTCAGCGAGGCAACCACCGCGTCGAGGCCGAGCTGGCGGCCGATATTGCGCCGCAAACGGCCTTCCAGCGTATCCAAACTGCGAGTGGCCTGGGAGACCCACTCCCAATTCACCTTCTTGCCCAGGGTCTCCACCTCCCCTCGCAGGTCAGGATTGCGCGGGAGGGTGCTCTTTGAGCCGTGCGACAGCTCGAGCAAATCAGTGAGAAAACTATAGAACAGCCCGAGGATATTTTCAAACGATTCCCGTTCCTGCTTGGCCAGCTGCGCCGTGGCCGCGAAGATGTCTCCGTATTTTTCTCCCGCGATGGATTGTTCCAGAAGCCGCAGCACCGTCTTGCGAAGGCGCGCCGACTCCTCGAGGTCCAGGGAGAGCGCCGCTCCCGGACTCCCGCTGGAGAGCTGGGCGGCCAAGGTGCATTCCGCGGGCGTCCCGCCCCGGCGCTCCTTCAGGAACGCCTCGATCTGGCCCGCGGGCACCGGCGCAAAATGGAATTGCAGGCAGCGCGAACGAATCGTGGGCAGCACTGCATCGGGTGTGGTGGCCAGCAGGATGAGCGTGGCCGAGTCGGGGGGCTCCTCCAGGATTTTCAGGAACAGATCGGCATCGGCCCAGCGCATGGTATCCGCGCCGTCGAGGATGAACGCGCGCCGGCGGCCCTGCGGCTGAAAGTAGGCGGCGCGCTGCACGGCCCGCAATTGGCCCACCCGGATCATCGGCCGGGCCACGGGATTGCGCAGCCGCACCGGGTCGGGAACCAGCAACCAGACATCGGGATGCGTCTCGAGAATCAGCGGCGTGCGCTCGACCTCGGCCGCGTCGGGGGCCTCGCCGCGCTGGGCCAGCCCCGCCTCGATCAGCGGCGCGGGGTCCGCCAGGCGCGCGATGCGCACGCAGGACTCGCACTCCCCGCAGTAATCGTCCGGCAGGCGTTCGCAGTTCGCCGCCTGCGCGAACATCCGCGCCAGCGTGAATTTGCCGATGCCGCGCGGCCCCGTGAAGAGCACGGCGCTCGGCACGCGCTGGCGCCGCAGCATCCCGCGGAGCGCGCGGACGATGCGTTCGTTGCCGAGAAGTTCGCTAAAACCCATTCGCTCAGCCCCTGGCACGAAGTGCCGGAAAGACGCGCGCCTCAATCGCCGCGAGAACGCCCCGGTGAAGCGCCGCGGGCGTGCGTAGAGCGCGCGTGGCCGCGTCGAGGCATTCGATCCTGATCCAGTTTAGCTGGCGCGCGAGGTCGTCGTAGACCTCCGCGGCCGCCTCCAGATGCGCGATGTCGGCTTCCTGCAAGTCGCGCCGCAATTTCGTGTAGCCGCGCGCCGCCTTTTCGCCGACCAGGCGGTGCGCCTGGGCCACCGGCACGCACAGATAGATCACCAGATCCTCGGCCGGCAGCGCGTAGATTCCGTATTCGAGCTGCTTGAGCCATGCGAGGAACTCCTCGCGCTTCTCGCGCGGCACGCGCGCGCCCTGGTGCGCGAGGTTCGAACCGATGTAGCGGTCGGCCAGAACTGTCTGGCCCGCGCTCAGAGCCGACTCAATCCGAGGCCGAGCCTCCAGGCGGTCACCGGCGTAGAGCAACGCCGAGAAGTGCGGGTCCACATCCGCGAGCGAGCCGAATTCGCCGTTGAGATACCGCGCCACCAGCTTGCCGAAAAAGCCGTCGTACTGAGGGAAGCTCATCTGCGTCGCGGCCATGCCGCGTGCCGCCAGCGCGGGCGCCAGGAGGTCGAGCTGCGTGCGTTTTCCCGAGCCGTCGATTCCTTCCAGTACGATGAATTTTCCGCGGGGCGTCATCGAAGTGCGACCAGTCTAGCATAGGAGGGTGATGCAGGAGGCAGAGGAGGTGGAGGAGGCAAAGGAGGCGGAGGAAGTGATGGAAGCCGGCGCTCTCTTGCCCCGAACACGCATGCGGGATTGAGGCTGCGCGCGGCCTTGCGGACACTTCGAGCCAATCTATAGGCTCGTGCCCGGTCCGTTACGGCTTCTAGCGTTGCGTCCCGCAAATAACTGCAAATCGTGCGCGGATCCTAGTCCGCTGTAGGGGCGCTGCTTGCTGCGCCCTGCCTCCTTACTTCCCTACCTCTGTGCCTCCGTGTCTCCGTGGCCAATCCCCGGCATGCTAAAATCGCCGCCGTGACCACGCAGGCGAGCGCGATTGCGGCGAATCTGGAGCGCGTGCGCGAGCGCATCGCGCGGGCGGCCGCGCGTGCTGGGCGGCAGCCGGAGGAGATTACCCTTATCGCCGTTTCGAAAACGTTTCCGGCGGACGCGATCCGTGCAGGGCACGAGGCCGGGTTGCGGCACTTCGGCGAGAATCGCGTTCAGGAATTCGAGGCCAAGCAGGCGGCGCTGGCGGACCTCGATGCGACATGGCACTTCATCGGCCGCCTGCAAACCAACAAGGCGCGGCGCGCGGCGCATTTGTTCGGCCGCATTGATTCCTTGGATTCCCTATCGCTTGCGCGGAAGCTCGACGCCGCCGCAGCGGCGGAGCAAAAACGCCTGCCCGTTTTGATCGAGGTGCATATGGGCGGCGAGGCGACCAAGGGCGGAGCCGCCGAGACGGATCTACCGGCGCTCGCCAAAGGCCTCGTGGCGCTTCCGCATCTGGAGCTGCTGGGCCTCATGGCCATCCCGCCGTACTCCGACGATCCCGAGCGCGTTCGCCCCTACTTCCGCAAGCTGCGCGAGTTGCGCGACACCTTGCGCAGCCGCCTGGAATGGCCTTTGCCCGTGCTCTCGATGGGCATGAGCCACGATTTCGAGGTAGCCATCGAAGAGGGAGCGACGGAGATTCGCGTCGGCACCGCGCTCTTCGGCGGACGCCCGGCCAAGGACTGAACCGCACAGCCACGGACTCACGGAGACACTGAGAAAACGCAGCGTGTTAGTCCGGCAAGCGCTGACCGGCGGTTTCCAGGCGCTTGCGGACGCCCCCGCGAGAGGGTCCACTATTTCATCGGAGGAACAACAAACTCGTTCATGTATTGGATAAGCTTGTCGCGGTGGTCTTTGCGGTACGCTGCGTAATCTTGCGCGATGCCTTGGTCGGCGCGCGCCAGCAGAATATACGACTCAAGCAAACCTTCTGTCTTTAGTTTGATCAGCGTAGCCAATTGTGGATTGAGCTGCGCGTTCACGATCTTTTTGGATGCTACCTCCTCGGAAGCAACGTCCGCAACAACACCGAGAGCGTGCGCTTCCTCGGCCAGCGAATGCCGGTACTCCTTCTCGTTCGGGAATTGCTTCTGGAATTCGTGTTCCCTCCAATTAGTACGGGAGATTTCGTAGGTCAACCAGCTTTCTGATCCGTCGTTCTTTCCGAGAATGCTCGCATCAATCGTAATACTTGTTTTGTCGCCCGTCGTGGCCATCGCGTTGGGAGATTCGATCTTTGGCTGGGCGAGCGCAACGCGGTTCCGCTGGGCCCATTGAAGCAGACCCACCCACGAAGTCCGCTGATAGGGGCTTGCGACGATCGCTTCGATGTATTTCCCACGGGCTTCGGCATTGTGGCCGGTCGCGTAGAGTGCGTCGCCCCAGTACCGATAGGCGGTTTCCTGGTCCGGATCGATTTCGACGGCCTTCGCGAACCAGGGATACGAGTTGTCGTAGTCTTTCTGGGCGTAGTAGACGTCCCCGATAAACAAGGCCGCGTGGTAGTTCCTTGGATCCAACTTCAACACCTGCGCGTACCCGGCCAGGGCCGCCGCAAAGTCGCCCCGGCCGTAGGCCGCCTCGGCCCCACGCATTGCTTCGTCTACGTCCTTACGGGTCGAAAAAGGAGTTTCGCTTCCGTCTTCAGGAATACCCTCGAGTTCTACCATGACATAGTTGCTGTTATTCCCAAGCGCTTGAGCCTGCAAGAATGCTTGGCGAGCGCGGAGCCGCGTCTGGCGTCGGGCCACAGGATCCGAAAGATTGGCCGCGTGAGCGAGAAGGGCTCCCCCCAGCGCTTCCCTGACCCCAGCATCTTTGGGATAGGCAATCGTCAGTTCCTCCAAGAGGGGCAGTGCATCCTCCATCCGGCCCTGGTGGAAAAGATCGATCGCCTGTTTGCGGTCATCTTCGCTGGATGGAGACATTTGCGCCTTCGCTGGGCGAGCGAGCGCGGCCAGCGCCAAGAGCATCAGAACTGACATGCGAACGCGAAAGACAGCCCGGCAATGCGCGAGGTCCATATACCGACCAGTCATTGGTCTCCCCAATAACCGATTTCACCGCTACTCTGCCATAACAGACACCGGAGCGGGGAAGAAGTTTCGGGGGATCCTTCGGCAGGAGACAATACTGCTAATCGGGCAAGCGCTGGCCGGCGGTTTCGAGGCCAAAGGGCACCAGCAGGAGGCCGAACAGGAACGCCAGCGCCGTCATGGCCACCGGGATGCCGATGGTGTGGTAATGCGCGACGCCCGCGCCGACCAAAAACGTAAAGCCCGCGCCGGCGAAGCGGCCCACCGATGTGATGAAAGCAAACGCGCTGCCGCGGCACGTGGTTGGATATTGCTCCGGCAACCAGAGCGTGTACATCGCGAAATTGGCGCCGCCGATCCCGAGAAAAAACAATCCCACAAAAAACCAGGCCATGGCGTTCCGCTGGAGATAAAACGCCAGGCCGAAGCTCGATCCGATCGAAGCCGCCATGATGAGGAAATAGATGGCGAGCGTCTTGCGCCGGCCAATCCATTCGGCAATCCACGGCAGAGGCAGGCAGCCAAGAATGGTCCCCAGAGAGAGCAGCATGGTGGCGTAGGAGGAAAGCCCGGCGGAGCGCACCGCCGAAAAACCCTGCCGCGCGCCAATCTCCGCGACCGAGGCGGGAACGTACACCGTGCCCGCCCAGAGTCCGATGATCGAGACGAGGACGTAGGCCGAATTGAGCAGCGTGCGGCGCCGAAATAGCGGCCCGAACAGCGCCGCGAAGGGGCTTGGTGCTTTCGCGGTGCGAGCCTTCCAGCGGCTCGGCTCGGTGACGCCGTAGAGAATAAATCCGACCAAGAGCGCGGGCGCGCCGCCCAGGGCGAACATCGGCCGCCAGCCGTACTTTTCGCCAATGAAGTGATTGGCGAGCGCGGCGAGAAAAAATCCGAAATAATAGCCCGTGTGCATCAGGCCGGCGCCCATTTTGCGGCGCTCTTCCGGCCATTCCTCGGCCACAAACGTCCCGCCCATGGCCCATTCGCCGCCGATTCCCACTCCGGCCAGCAGCCGGCAGACGGCAATCTGCCAGACGGTTTGGCCAAAGGCGGCCAAAAACGTGAAGACCGAGTAGCACAGGATCGTGAGTATCAGCGTGCGGACACGGCCAAATCTGTCGGCGATCGGCCCCCACACCAGCGCCATGCCCCATCCGACCAGGAACAGTGCGAACAGCAGCCCGCCGTAAAAGCCGACGTTGCCGGCCGTCGCGGGAATTCCCGACTTGGGCAGAACCTCGCGCAGCGCCGGCACCAGCACCAGCGCGTAGATGAACGAATCCATCCCGTCTAGCGCCCAGCCGCCCCACGCCGCCCAAAAACCCCGCACCTGATTGCGGGTGAGCCGAATTGTCGCTTGCGATGCCACTGGGTGAAGGATTGTAGAGCAAAAGGGCGGCATGCGCGAGGATTTCCGGCCTTGGGCTCGACTAGCGACCTTACCGAACAGTCGGACGTTCGACCCTAGCGAATTGGACCTGAGCGCAACCCCCCGGTTCTATTCGGATGCTTCGAGGGTCTTGGTAACTGATATCGGCGGTATCGAAGGTAAAGCCATCCTTATCGGCACGGACAACATATCGACCAGCGGGCACGTTCAGCTGGAACTCACCCTTTTCATTTGTCGTGGCCGCGAAACGACCGGTGGCCCCCCGTGCCTCGACGTGCACTCCACGGATGGGAGTTGATAACGCTTGTTCGCTTACTACGCCATGAATAACGCCGCCACCGCGTGCTGCCTTGATTGCGGAAATTTCGGACAACGCCATACCAGCGTCGCTGAGAGGACCTGAGTTGCCGCATCCATCGAGTTCCCACGATTTTTCGCTTCCCACGTAGGACAAAAAAAGTAGGTACTCTCTCTTCGGAACCCAACCGAATGTGGCTCTGCCACTGTCGTTCCCTTCGTACACGCGTATGGTTCCGGCTGTTTTGCCGCGCAACGCTCGATTCACGCGCAGCGTGTACACGTAGGCCGATATACCTTCGGGATCGTCTTTATCATGCAACTCGCCGGTTTGGACGAGCGTGGCCTCGACTACGAGCTGGCTAGCAAAATACTCCGCACAGACGAGCCGGGGTTGGGGAACACTGCAAAACGACATTGCCGGAAGCGGTAGAAGCAGCGCAACAGCCGCGCATAACGGGAACAGGCAGCATCTCATTGGCTAAACGTATCATGTCTCGCGTTGCCTTAGGAACACGTGGGATTATCGGAAGTGTTTGGTCAGTGACCTCAAAAGGATCTACAGAACGAACGCAAATCGACGTAGTTCCCGAGAACCGCGCCGTCGGAAATCGGCCCATCATCCGGCGTTGAGAAAATGTCCGCGGAACGCGGGGCGATGGTAAGGTTGGGATGCGGAAGGCGGCGCTCGGATGGAGATACGGGAAAGCGGGGGCGCGGTGGTATTCATGGTGCGGGTGGTGCCGCGGGCCAGCCGCGACGCCATCGAAGGCGAATACCAGGGCGCGCTGAAGGTGCGGCTGACGGCGCCTCCGGTGGACGACCGGGCGAACGAAGCGCTGGTGCGGCTGCTGGCCGCGCGTTTGAACGTGCCCAAATCGGCTGTTAGAATCGTGGCCGGAGAAAAAAGCCGAATGAAGCGCGTCGAGATTGCCGGCGTGACCCGGGCGCACGTCACCGAACTGGCGGACTCATGCCGGACATAAAAGCCATCCAGGCGGAACTGCGCGCCGGCAAAATCGACGGCTGGCTTTTCTGCGACCATCACCATCGCGACGCGATTGCCGGGCGCATCCTGGGGCTCGACCCCACCGTCATGGCCACGCGCCGCTGGTTTTATTTCATCCCCGCGAAGGGCGAGCCGAGAAAACTCGCGCACCGCATCGAGGCTGGGTCGCTCGACGCGCTCCCGGGCACGAAACAGCTCTACTCGAGCTGGGAGGAGCTGCACCGCGGGCTCCGCAAACTCCTCTCGGGAAGCCGCAAAATCGCCATGCAGTATTCGCCGGAGAACAACATCCCCTACATCGGGCTGGTGGACGCGGGCACGGTCGAGCTGGTGCGGAAGCTGAAGAAGAAAGTAGTGACCTCGGCCGATCTGGTGCAGAAATTCGAAGCGGCGTGGACGCCCGAGCAGCTGGAATCGCATCTCGATGCGGGGCGCATCGTGGACCGCATCGTGCGCGCGGCGTTCGAGCGCGCGGCAACCTTTGTGCGCGACGGCCGGCCGCTCACCGAAGCCGAGCTGCAGCAGTGGATGCTCGGCCAGTTTCAATCGAGCGGACTCACCACGGCCGAGCCGCCCATCGCCGCCGTGCAGCCGAACAACGGCAATCCGCATTACGAGCCGAAGCCGGGCGCATCGTCGCCGATTCGCGCCGGCGACCTGCTGCTGCTCGACGTCTGGGCGAAGATCGATCGGCCGGGGAGCGTCTATTACGACATCACGTGGATGGGCTATCTGGGCGCGCGCGTCCCGGACGCCTACGCCAGGATTTTTCGCATCGTGCGCGAGGCGCGCGACCGCGCCGTCGAATTCGTGAAGGACTCGCTCGCGCGGGGCCGGGCGATTCACGGCTGGGAAGTGGACCGCGTGGCGCGCGGGGTGATTCGCAAGGGCGGCTACGCCAAACATTTCGTGCACCGCACCGGCCACAGCATCGGGCAGGAAGTCCACGGCAACGGCGCGAACATGGATAGCCTCGAAACGCGCGACGACCGCAAGATCGCGCCGCGCACCTGCTTTTCGATCGAGCCGGGGATTTATCTTCCCGAATTCGGCATTCGCAGCGAAGTGAACGTCTACGCCGGCGAGCGCGAAGCAAGCGTCACGGGCGCCATTCAGCAAGAAATCCTGGCGCTGCTGCCCTGACCGATGACAACCGAAAACCTCGTGACGGAAAAGGACTCCAACCGCAACCCCGTCTTTCCCGTGCTGATCGCCCTCGCCGCGTGGATCGTGCCGGGGCTCGGCCATCTATGCCTGCGCCGCTGGAGCCGGGCAGCCGGATTTTTCGTGGCCGCCGGTGGACTGGCCCTGGCGGGTTACGCGATGCACGGAGAAGCTTTTAAGCCGGGTCCGGGCGATCCTTTCGGCACGCTCGGCTTCGTGGCGGACGCCTGCTCGGGAGCGTTCTATATTCTTCCGCGCGTGCTCACGATGGCGCCGCCCGATCTCTCACATGCGGCGGGCGATTACGGCACGCGCTTCATTGCGGCTGCGGGAATCGTGAACCTGCTCGCGGTGATCGATGCGTACGGGACCGCGCGCGGGGAGCGGGGCTGAGTGTCCGCCGCGTCCATCTGGGACACCCATTTTGCCGCCATGGTTCTTTTCGCGCTGCTCGTCTCGGTGGCGCTCGCGTGTCTGGGCCGCCGGACCCTCACAGGGCGAATCAAATTCGCGCTCTGGTCGTTCGCGCTGCTCCTCGCGATCGGCGTGGGCGTCGCCTGGCTGATGTACCCCTTCTCGCAGTAGGCGCCCGCCTCTCGAACCCCATGGCAATCCGCCGCAGGGAACTTCAGCGGCTAAAGCCGCTCTCAATTTGTGAACTTGATGTCGCGGCTCAAGCCGCGACCCACAAGGAATCCCGGCTTGCTACACAACTCTGAGCGAAAAATAATAAGGGGCGGGGTTGGCCCCGCCCCTAGGTCATTCGAAGGACAGTGTGGTGTTTCCCGGCTTACGTCCAATCCTGCGTGCGCACCGGGAGGCGGCGAATGCGCTTGCCGGTGGCGGCAAAGATGGCGTTGCAGACTGCCGGTGTGGCCGGCGGCACCGCAGGCTCTCCCATGCCGCTGGGGCCTTCCGTGCTCTGGATGATGTGGACCTCGACCGCGGGCGCTTCGTTCAGGCGCAGAACCGGATTGTCGTCGAAGTTCGACTGCACGACGCGGCCCTTGTCGATGGTGATTTCGCTCTTGAGCCCCGCCGTGAGGCCGTAGATCACCCCGCCCATCACCTGCTGCTCGATGATTGCCGGATTGACCGGGCGCCCGCAATCAACGGCGCAGACCACGCGCCGGACTTGCAATTTCCCGCTCTCGCTGTCCACCGCGACTTCCGCGACCTCGGCCACATACGTCCCAAACGACTTCAGCATCGCGATGCCCCGGTAAACGCCCTTGGGCAGCGGACTTCCCCAGCCCGCCTTCTCCGCGGCCAGATTCAACACGGCCAGATGCCGCGGCGATTTCGCCAGCAAGTGCCGGCGAAACTCGCAGGGGTCCTTCTTGGCCGCCGCCGCGAGTTCGTCAATAAACGACTCGCTGAAAAACCCATTCTGCGAAGCGCCCCCCGACCGCCAGTAGCCCAGTGGGATCGGACCCGCTACCAACTGGTAGTCCACCAGGATATTGGGGATGTCGTAGGGAATGTCCGCGACGCCTTCGGTGCTGGTGGCGTCGAGGCCGTTCTTGATCGTGCCTGGGAAAAACCAGCTCATGACCGAGTCGCAAGCGACGCGCGCGGTGAAGGCCACCGGCCACCCGTCGGCGCCAAGGCCGGCGGACATTTGTATATACGACGCGGGACGATAGTGATCGTGCTGCATATCGTCTTCCCGCGACCACGTCACCTGCACCGGGGCTTTCATGGCCTTGGAAGTCTCGACGGCGTCGCCGACAAAGTCCGTCCAGCCGCGGCGGCCGAATCCCCCGCCCAGAAACGTGGTATGAACGTTCACGGCTTCGGGTTTGAGGCCGGTGATCTGAGCCGCCAGGCCCTGGGTCATGGTCTGCATTTGCGTGGGCGCCCAAACCTCCACGCGATCGGCGCGAACGTCGGCAGTGCAATTCATCGGCTCCATGGTGGCGTGCGCCTGGTAGGGCGCCTCGTACACCGCGTCGATCCTTTGGGCTGCCCCGGCCATGGCCGCGGCTGCGTCGCCTTCCTTGCGGGCCACCGCGCCGGGCTGCCGGGATCGCTCGACAAGCTGCTTGCGGATCGTGTCGCTGCTGACGGCGGCGTTCGGCCCTTCGTCCCACTTCACTTCCAGGGCCTGGCGGCCCTGCAGGGCATTCCAGGTGTTGTCCGCAACGACGGCGATGCCGCTGGATATCTGCACGACGCCCTTGACGCCCGGAACGGCCTTGGCCTTCGTCGCGTCGAAGCTCGCCACCTTGCCTCCAAACACCGGGCAGCGCAGGACGGCGGCGTGCAGCATCCCGGGACGCCGCACATCTATCCAGAACACCGCGCGCCCATTCACCTTAATGGGTGTGTCGAGCCGCTTGATCGGCTGGCCGATCAGCCGGAACTGGCTCGGGTCCTTGAGCTTTACGTCGGAAGGCACCGGGAGCTTGGCCGCGGCTTCGGCAAGGCTTCCGAAGGTCGCGCGGCGGTTCGTAGCAGCATGTAGGACCGCGCCATTTTCCGCATGGCATTCCGATGCGGCGACGCCCCACTTCTGCGCGGCGGCCGCGATGAGCATCTCCCGAGCCGTCGCGCCGGCCCTGCGCATGGGCTCCCAACCCGAGTGAATGCTCTGGCTGCCGCCCGTGCCCTGCATGCCGAATACGGGCTCGTTATAGACTTTGTCGACCGGGGCAAATTCCGTGCGGACGTTTTTCCAGTCGCATTCCAGCTCTTCGACGGCAAGCATCGCAAGCGACGTCATCACGCCCTGCCCCATTTCGGACTTGCTGATCACGATGGTCACGATGTCATCGGGCGCCACGCGCACCCACGCGTTGAGCACCGCCGGCGCGGCGGGGGCCGCTGTGGCGTCGGCGAACGCTTCGGACGCGCCGGGCAGATAGAAGCCCAGCACCAGGCCCGTGGCTCCGGCCACGCCGGTCTTGAGAAAAATGCGGCGGTCAACCTGCGTTTTAGGGGAGCTCATTCCGCGCCTCCCGCAACCGTGCCCGGCGCGCTGGGCAAGGCTTCGGCATTCCCACCGGCGCCGGGCGCAAGGGCTGAGGCTTGCAACTCCGCGGCGCGATGAATCGCCTTGCGGATATTCGGGTAGGTGCCGCAGCGGCAGATGTTTTGCATGGCTTCATCAATGTCGTCATCGGTCGGCTGAGGCTTTTTGCCGAGCAGCCCGGCGGCCGCCATGATCTGGCCCGACTGGCAATAGCCGCACTGGGGAACATCCATCTCGATCCATGCCTGCTGGACCGGATGGCTGTGCTCGGCGGAAAGCCCTTCGATGGTCGTGATCTTCTTGCCCCCCACCGCCGAGATGGGCATGACGCAGGAACGCGTGGCTTCGCCATTGATGTGCACCGTGCAGCAGCCGCACAGCGCCATTCCACAGCCGAATTTTGTGCCCGTCATGTTGAGCGTGTCGCGCAGAACCCACAGCAACGGCATGCTGGGATTCACATCCACGGTCTGAGGTTTGCCGTTCAAGGTGAAATGAATGACCATCCGGGCCTCCTGGGATCGCGCGTCGCCGCTACAAACTCGACACGTACACCTTCGCGCTCTCTTCGCACTCTCTTCGCGCCCAACCTACGCCAACCGCCAGGTGGTGTCAAGGAACGCTTCGCGCCCTGTCGCAGCGCGTACCGTTTCGCGCCGCGGCTTCCCACGCGGCAAAAACGAACCGCCAGCATCCGGTTTGACGGGTTTTTGCTGCGATGCTACATTTGATGGCACGCCGAGGTAGCTCAGTGGTAGAGCAGCCGATTCGTAATCGGCAGGTCGCGAGTTCAACTCTCGCCCTCGGCTCCATTCATCCTGTTTCTTTGCAGGGCGTTATACACTCTCAGTTCGGGCGCGTATTCGACGGCGTTGCAAGATCGTTGCAAGTTCCGAGCCTTTCACTGTGCACGCCCATCACGCCGACCTGAGACCCGCTTCATCCCCAAGGTCGTAATAGAGTGCCATACCCTGGGTGAGCGATGCCCTCCCAGCCGCCCGAAACCGATTCGCAGACCTTCTCCCTGTCCCCTTATACGATCGCAACGTGGCGCAGCACACCTCAGTAACCGCCCCATCCCCAATTGACGGCCATGCGGCCCGCTGTCCTCGCCATTCGTCACGCGCCGCGTCCAATTGCATCGGAAACGCAGATATAGCCGGCCTGCCCGTCGAAACCATAGCTGACCTTTCCCTCAGTTACGACCTAGTAACAACTGAACGGAGTCTCGTACTTTTAAATGGCGCGTGGAACCCGGTCGTGCGAAACTGTGCCGATCAGAAATGTCTCCGACACAGCGAGCCTGCGGACCATCAGTAGTCCCGCTTCTACGGTGGGCGGGAAGTAAGCGTCAGTTGATACCAGAGCTTCGACGCTACTGGACGGGGCAGGCGAGACGGTACATAGAGCCATTTGTAGGTTCGGCTTGCCTGTTTTTTTTCTTACGCCCACGCACAGCACTTCTTGGCGACATCAACGATGAACTCATTCACGCTTACTTTGAGGTTAAGTATCGGCCACGCGGTCTTTCGCTGAGCCTAGGCCGTCTTCGCAGATCCAAGAAGACCTACCTGGATCTGCGGAAGACCGATCCCGCCGAGCTACATCCGACGGAGAGAGCGGCCCGGTTCATCTATTTGAATCGCTTCTGCTTTAACGGTCTATACAGGACAAATCGTAATGGCAAATTCAACGTGCCCTATGGCGCAACGGGGACTGGCTCGCTGCCGTCGCGTGAACACTTAGCGAAGTGTTCACGAGCCCTGAAGGGTGCGAAACTTCGTTCATGTGATTTCGGTCGCCTGCTAGAAGACTCCAAGTGTGGAGACTTCGTCTACCTCGATCCACCGTTTAGCGTTTCGGAACGACGTGTTTTCAATGAATATCAGCCAGCGAGTTTTTCGAATACAGATGTGAAGCGCCTGCGCGCATCGATTGAGCGTCTCGCCGATTGTGGCGCTCATTTCTTACTCAGCTACGTCAACAGTGATGAAGCTGAGTATTTACAGCGAGGCTTTAGAGTGAGGCGTGTCCACGTGAGGCGAAATATCGCTGGGTTCGTCGGCAAGCGCGCCATATCTGAAGAGCTTCTCATTTCGAACTTCGTGCCATAGGAGCATTTCATATGCTCGGAAAACACAATGTTCCAGGTTCGCACGGGATTGTCCCTAAAGGAACGCTTAAGCAGTTGTCAGTAGACGAGGTTGTTAGAAGCCGCAACAACCCCCGCTTGCTATTCGATCCTGAGCCTCTCCAGTTGTTGAAGGACAGCATTCGAGAGAAGGGAGTGCTCGTCCCTATCATCGTTTACCCTCTCAAGGGGCAAGAAAAGTACGGGATTCTCGATGGTGAGAGACGCTACCGTTGCTGTGCGCAGCTCCATGAAGAAGGGATGTCGCTCAAGATTCCTGCGAACATCGTCGATCCGCCAGACCGCGTTGCCGGGTTGCTTTACATGTTTTCAATCCACAACTACCGGCAACCGTGGGAGCTGATGCCGACCGCACTTAGTCTTGAAACGGTGATGACTGAACTGGGAGAGCAAGACACTCACAAGCTCGAGAAGCTGACAGGACTTAGTGAACCACAGATTGAACGCTGCAAGAAGCTACTGACATTTAACAAACACTTTCAAAACCTATCCCTCGACCCTGATCCAAAAACAAGGATTCCCTCGAACTTCTGGATCGAGGTACTTCCGGTCCTTGATCTCGTACATGAAGTCTTGCCTGACGTGTACAATCGATTTCGCAAGGACGGAGTTACACAAAAGCTCGTCGACAAGTATCAAGCCGGAAAGATCAAGAGCGTCATTCACTTTAGAAAAGTCGTTGAGGCTTACAAGTTGGCGGAAGATCATAATCGCCAAGTCGTGATTGATCGAATTCGCTCATACATTCTAAACCCTGATATCGAGACAAGATCTGCGTTTGATGAGTTTGTTCTTGATGCCAAGCGCATTCAGGATGCTATCCAGATTTCGAATCAGTACCTGATTGATATCAAGAAGCTGAAGCTTCAGAATTCCGCCGACTATAAAGACGATCTCCTCTCCTCGCTATCAGAGATTCGCGACTATCTCGACTATGTTCTCGACAAGCTGAAGGGAGTAGAACCACCACCCGAGACCTCTGAAAAGGAGGAGTAGGGTGGTCGCTGCCAAGTTGGGATGCTACATCCTCGCCAAGCTGAAATTCCATGACTATGCGCCACAGCCGATTACTTATCAGTCCGTTGATCGGTGGCTGGATCAGTTCGGCAACCGGACGCAGCGGGAATTATTCACGTTATTACGACATTTGAAGTACGTCAGTGACAGCGAAACTCGGCGAGCTCTGTCTCGTCTGAATCGGTCACTACTGAAACACCTTAGCGATCGCGGCATAGGCCCGAGGAATATCATTTATGTGGCAATCGACGAGGCGGGAAGCAGCAGCCATTGGGTGCTCAACATGATGCGAAATGATGAGCGGCTACAAGGACTTGGGTGCACTCTACTCGACTCCCATGATGGCACGGGGTTAACTGAGGCCTCGTACAGGCTCGAGGAAGGCGCCATCGTCTATGTTGACGATTTCATCGGCACTGGCAACCAATTCTGCAAGTCGCGAGACGTTGTGGCCCAGAATATTCTGGGCAAATGGGTGGAGTTCTTGTTGGCGCCGTATATTTGCGAGGAGTCCATCGAGAAGTTAGAGAAGCGCTCGATTGAGCATAGGGTCCTTGCCGTGCACAAGAAATCAGAGCGATTACTTCACGCTGAATTCAACGACTGCCCTCGTGATGTGAAGCTGGATTTGCTTAAAGCATGTCGACGCGTCGATCGACGCTTCTCACTGGGGTATCACAATTTAGGGTCGATGATCGTCTACTCGCGTAACTGTCCGAACACGACGCCGATCGTACTGAGGGGCAGCAAGGGACAAGACCCATTCGTAGGTATTCTGCCTCGCACCAACGAACTTCCACCCCATCCGGATCAACTGCCAGTGACTCCCAGCGCGCAATAGATCACAAGCAGGGGTCCTAGGCGAACACCCTGGGCTGCTCGTCGTCGGCATCGGCCTCCAGACGCCGTACAGGTCAGCTTCGGATCTTTTCTCAGCGCTGGACGGTTCGCTCGGTCTTACTCAAGTAGTCGGCGATGGTATTCCAGCCTTCCAGGAGGTCCGCGCAGTCGCGGTCCTGGCTGTCGGGCTGCAGGCGGTAAGCCTCGTCCGTCATCGAAAGCCCCACGCGACACCAGACTTGCCTGTAAACATCGGTGACACAGTCTAAGCTGGCCTTCTGCCCGTCTCAAGGGCATCCCCTGGCGGCAAACCACGACATCCGGGACAAATCCGGGGGTGTCGAGTGTTGTTGCTTGCAAGCCGTGCCCAGAAGGTGTATCTCAGACCAGGAGCATGGCACGCTCAACCGGCCTAATAAGGTTTTGTACTGCTTCGAGAATCGGACTCCATCCTGAAG
>VFSW01001754.1_pt1 | contig 33091 bp, 19 predicted proteins | sample 5358111 | NCBI WGS metagenome assembly VFSW01 (sample SAMN11554181, study PRJNA540505) | mine drainage metagenome | isolation source: sediment from site ElyBrook_90M | place: USA: Ely Copper Mine, Vershire, VT | collected 2017
GTCTTGGTCTTCTCGTCGTGCGGCACGGCGTGCGCGATCGGCTCGATCTTGTCGAGCAGTCCTTGCGCTTCCAGATCGGCGACTATGGTCTTGCGCGCCACAAAACGGTCGAGCCCGCGATAGGCCTCCGGCACCGTGTCGTTCAGTGTGCCGTCCTTGTTGAGGATGTTGATCAGCGGCAGTTTGTGGCGGCGGCCGATCTCGAAATCGTTGAAATCGTGGCCGGGGGTGATCTTGACCGCGCCGGTGCCCTTTTCGGGATCGGAGTACTCGTCCGCGATGATCGGGATCAGCCGTCCAGTCAGCGGCAGACGCACGTTCTTCCCGACCAGCGCCTTGTAGCGCTCGTCGTCCGGGTGGACCGCCACGGCGGTGTCGCCCAGCATGGTCTCGGGCCGGGTGGTGGCCACAACGATGAACTGCTCGGGATCGTCCGCCAGCGGATATTTGACGTGCCAGAGGTTCCCTTTGACCTCGATGCTTTCGACTTCCAGGTCGCTGACGGCGGTCTGCAGGCGCGGGTCCCAATTGACCAGCCGCTTGTCCTTGTAGATGAGCTTCTGGCGATAAAGCTCGACAAACACTTTCAAAACCGCGCGTGACAGCCCCTCGTCCATGGTGAAGCGTTCGCGCGACCAGTCGGCCGAAGCGCCCAGGCGGCGCAACTGCTCGCCGATGGCGCCACCGGACTCGTCCTTCCACTTCCAGACCGCTTCCAGGAACTTCTCGCGGCCCATGGCGACGCGGCTCTGCTGGCGCTCGGCCAACTGGCGCTCCACCACGAGCTGGGTGGCGATGCCGGCGTGGTCCATGCCGGGCTGCCACAGCACGTCCTTGCCCCGCATCCGCTCGAAGCGCGCCAAGGCGTCCTGCAGCGTGTTGTTCAGGGCATGGCCGATATGAAGGCGACCGGTGACGTTGGGCGGCGGGATGACGATGCAGAAGGGTTCGGCGTCGGGCCGGCGGCCGGCTTGGAAGGCCCCGGATTCGACCCATTGGGCGTAAATCCGCGCTTCGACCTCTTTCGGGTTGAATGTCTTGTCGAGCATGAAACGGCAAACCCTCTTGCGGTGCGAATCCGGGGATGGGTGAAACAGCCCGGATGCCGATCCGTCAAGGGGCTATCCGGGGGCCAACCCCGGACGCCTTCATACGCCGGTGTTAGCGCTTGGTCCCGCGCGCCTTTACGACGCGGGCCACTTCGTTGCGTACCGCCCCTTCGAGAAGCGCCGGGAAATGATCGTCCATCCATTCACGGATCAACGGCTTCATCCGCTCGACGACGGCATCCGCGTTGGTGCCGAGCCAATTGTTTACAACAGGATCGAAGGCTTCTCGAACGGCGCGCTCGAACACCGCCTCAACGGTGCGCCCGTCGATCGGGGCTACGGGCGATGCCGCCGGACGGCGCGGTGCGTCCTCTTCTTCCGGCTCGATATGGGCGAAGGTGTCTTCCATCGCCCGGCGTGTCTTGTCCGAAAAGATGTCCTCGTGGCTGCTTACTGGCGCTTCGCTTGTCACGGCAGGCTCCTCGATTGTCTCGAACACGACGTCGTTTTCGGGAGGTACAACGGCACGGACATGTTCCGGCTCCGGGGCCGGAGTACGAAATTGCTGCGGCTCCGTTTCATGAAACTCTTGTGTCAATTCGAGCACGTCTGCTTCGACTGCCGCAGCCACCGGCGCGGGAGCCATCGGCGGAGTAGCGACGGGAGCGGGCTTTGCCTCTACAGCTGGTGCGGGCTGGGCATCCGTCGAATCTTCAGAAATGATTTTCCGGATGGAGGCGAGAATCTCCTCCATCGTCGGTTCGTGCTGAGGGCTCGATGACATGGGCTTACTCCGGCCGACGAGTTTGCTTTCATTCGACCCTAAAACACTTGACCACAGAAGGCAAAGATCGAGTTAAGAAATTGGGCGATTTATCATCCAAATCCTTAATCCCCGAAGCCGATCCAGCGTGTCGCGTCGCTGTCGTAATGCTCCATCGGATCGTAGAGCTTGACCTTGAGGCCAAGAGCCTTGGCGGTCAGCATCCCTGCGGCGGCCAGCATCTGAAAAGCGGCCACCGTGGCGTTGCGCTGGGAAGTCACAACCGCCACCTGCGCGTTTAGGAGTTCCTGCTGGGCGTTCAGCACATCCAGCACGGTACGGCCGCCGACCTGCTGCTCCTTACTGACGCCAAGGAAGGCAATCTCGTCGGCCTTTTCCGTGGCTTGATTCGAGGTGATGCTCGCCTGCGCCGCCTGGAACGTGTTCCAGGCGGACGACACAGCATTACGCACCTGCAGATCCGTAACGTTCACGTTCAACTGGGCTTGTGCGTGCAGTTCCTTGGCTTGCCGAACCGTCGCCTCTTCCGCGCCACCCTGATAGATCGGTACGTTGACCTGTGCCATCACGCCCAGCCCATGGACGACCGAACCGGCCCCGATCGTCGAATTGTAGGACTGTTGCGAATACTGGTAGCCGCCTTGCACCGACACTTGCGGCAGTAACGCGCCAATTGCGTCGTCGACCGCGTAGCTCGCGGCACGCTCATTTTCCTGCGCCGACACCAAAGCCGGGTTTTGTTTGAGCGCCAGAGCGAGCGCGGCATCTTCACTGTTCGGCACAACCCTGGGGAGAGCCGGGTTTTCTTCGAGCGTCTCGGATGGGCGGCCGATCGTCTGCATGAAATTCGACCGGCTGACCGCAAGTTGCCCTTCGGCCGCGGTCAGGTCGGCCTGGGCAGCGGCCAATCTGGCTTCGGACTGCGCGACGTCCGTTCGCGTCAGCGAACCGGCCTTGAACTCCAGCGAGGTCATGTCGCGTTGCCGGCGTAGAACGTCGACATTGTGTTGGCGCAGGCTGACGATCACGGTGTCGCGCACCACGTCCATGTAGGCCGTCGCGCCCGCCAAAAGCACCGTTTGTTCGGCAGCGAGGAGTTCTGCTCGACCAGCGCGCACTTGGGCTTTGGCTTTTCCGATCTCCGCGTAGGTCCGCCCGCCGCGAAAAATCTGTTGCGTAACGACGAGCTGGCCCTGCAGCGGATGCGTGCCAAACCAGCCGGGAGCCCCGCTATAATTATATTTCTCGAAACCGTACGTACCGCCGGCGCTGATGCTCGGCCGCCAATTTGCGTTGGCCTGCGCAACGCCCTCATCAGTGGCACGCAGTCCCGCTTGCGCCGCGGCGAGTTGCGGATTGGTTTCATAGGCAACCCCCAGCGCGTCCAGCAGCGAAAAGCCGGTCGGCTTGTCCTCGGCAAACGCCGGCATTGTTGCCAGCAAGGCAACAGAAACGGTCACGAACGCAAGGCTGCGCGCAATATTCATGGCGACCCCCTCTCGACGACCTTATGTGGGTACCTCAGAAAACGAAACCAACCGCCTTCCTGAACCCCGCCAAGACCGGCACCGACGTGTCAAATCCCGTGCGCGTGCCGACCTGACCTTTCTCACGAACGAAAAGATGCGCACGGCCTTGCGCACCTTGCTGGATCACTGCGACCAAACGACCGCCTTCGGCCAATTGTGAAAGCAGCGCCTCCGGTGCCTCTTCGATTCCTCCGTTGACGATGACTGCGTCATAGGGCGACTGGGCTTTGGCGCCATCGATCAGCGAACCTTGCACAACGGTCGCATTCTTGACGCCCATCGCCGGCAGCAGATCGCTCGCCAGACGGACCAGATCGGCATCCTGTTCCAATGCCACAACCGATTTCGCCAGGCGCGCCAAAACCGCGGCGGAGTATCCGGTCGTACAGCCGACATCGAGCACGCGGTCGGTCGGCTTTACTTCGGCGAGCGTGAGGAGCTTTGCGAAACTGCGTGGATCAAGCAGATAGCGCCCAGGCGCCACTTCGATCGGAAGATCACAATAGGCCATCGCGCGCTTGTTGGCCGGGATGAACTGTTCTCGGGGTACCGTCCCCATGGCAGACTGGATCGCGGGATCCGCCACGTCGTTGGTACTCAATTGGGTTTCGACCATATTCGCGCGTTGGGCGGCGTAATCCGGCATCTTGATTCGCTTTTGTGGGGGTGTCGGAACGTTTATACTGGCGGTGGTCGGCGCTGACAATAAAACGGCTGACCGCGGCGCATGCAGGGCCGGTTGTCGCACTGCGCATTGATCTGATATAGCCGCCTGCCTTGGGGCCACGTGGCGGAGTGGTGACGCAACGGTCTGCAAAACCGTGAACCCCGGTTCAATTCCGGGCGTGGCCTCCATCAATTTTGTGCAAAGGTTACGCACATTAAGGTTTTATTAACCTTGCTAGGGCATCGTCCCCTCGTCTTCCCTTGAAGACACCCCACCATTACCCAACGCCTTGGGGCCGGGCTAACACCCGGCCCTCTTCTTTTGTGCCATTTACTGCCCTTTTTTGACGCATGCCTTACGCCTTCGGCCCCACCAAACTTCAACTTTCCGGCGAAACCGCCGAATCGGGCGGTATTCAAGAGAAAGCACAAGAACGCCAAGCGGCAGCATCCAGAATCCGACGATCGGTAGAAACCCGATGATCCCGCCAATGCACAGGCTAATGCCCAAAGCCGTACGCTCAAGCCGTGTCCCGGGCACCTTTATCCGGAAGCGTCCGAAGCGAATCCTCTGCTGGCCGCGGGCTACCCTTGTCATTTGTCCCATCGACGAATTGGTTTCGCCGGTTCAGTTTGATATAGCCACGCCGAGCGGGACGCGCTAGACAACGCGCCCTCATGTTCCCCGGTAGCTCAGTGGTAGAGCAACCGGCTGTTAACCGGTTGGCCGCTGGTTCGAATCCGGCCCGGGGAGCCATTTCTTTCGCGCTGCAGGCGACAGACCATTCATCCGAATCCAGACGCAAAGGCCCGCCAGTCGGCGGACCTTGCGGCGACGTCGTGTCGGTGGAGACGGCTTTCAACCATGCTGCCAAGCGCTGGCTTCTTGAAACATGTGACCACCAGCGCCAGACGTCGGCGGTGGACCCGACAGTGTCGCGAAGCTCGGTGTCGCTTTGCAGTTGCCGGACGTCCGCGACGCCACGCGTGGCTTTCCACCATCGGCCGACGACATGATCTGAATGGACATAGCGCAGAAGCCGCTGCCTCCCATCGTCGACACCAAGAAATAGCTTGACGTTCCGAACGGTAAATCCTTGAGCGTCGCCTCACTCAACGGCCCTCCAGGCAGCATCGCCCTGTCCTGGGACCGATACATCAAGGAATCCATTTCCCGGTCCATTGCAGCGGAAATCCGCCGGAGCCCAGCGAATGCCGGATCTGGCCAGAAGAACGGATCCATCGGCGCGACGGCTGCGATCGGCATCGGCCCCGGCATAACTGAAACCTCCGGTGCCACATTGCCTGTGTAGTGGATTTGTTCGACGCCTCCATCAGGAAGCTGAATGGTCAGAGTATGGATTGCTTGGCTCTCCGCCGCGGCCAATCCGGAGAAGCCGGCGACGCTGATCGCCGCGATGCTGGCCAACAGTGCAGTTCGGACGGTTCGCATGTTTGTCTCCGTTTAGAGGTCGACAAACAGAGAATATAATTCCGCCCTTTTCAGCAGCCTGACCTACGGCTGAAATCTCCGTAAGATTAAGGCGTATGGGCTTTGCGACGGCAACGCTCATGCACTCGTTTTGTATTCACGGCATCGCATGGATGGCCTTCTCCTCCCGTCCGTAAAAAAAACGTCTCGGACGCGTTGCAGTTGTCGGCAACCTCTCGCCGACAACCGTGCGCGCAAGGATCGCGCAAGCGCGCCTTCGCGACAACACGCGCATACAACCATCCCCGCCCGCGAGACGCTGTCCAACCAAGATCGGACCGTGCATATTATTGATACGATTTATTTGCGCCCGGACATTTTTGAAGCATTATCAATATATTATATTATGATCTCGCGTCGCCGCGAGGGTTGATGGCTTGGCAATGACAGCGTTAGACAGTATCGTCAGGGCAAGAATGCGACATGGGTCGGGAGGAAGCACTACATGAATCGGTCTGTTATGTTTGTCGCGGTAGCACTTGCCGTTACCGCACTCAGCATGTCCGCTTTAGGGCAGGCAGCCGGTGCAGCCGGCGGTGCAGTCTCGAATTCCGGCGCCGTGCCAATGGGCAACCATATGGGCCAGAACAACATGACCCAGGAGCAGTTCAACCAGATCGTCGACTACGCCGATCAGTCAAAGCGGCTAACCAAGGAGGACCGCGCCAAGGGTAAGACGCTGAAAGACCTGCTCGCGGATGATAAAGCCGATGCGATCGCGCTGACAAAGTCGATGCCACTCTCCTGCGATGTGACGGAAGCAATGCTGGCGGCGCAAGGACCAGTGACGACCGACGGCAAGACCGTCAACACCAAGACCTATGAAGCTGCATGCGCGGACGGCATGGGCTATTTCCTGATCTCACAGGATCCCGGCAAACCTTACGGCTTCTCCTGCTTTGCCGCCGACGCGACACGAGCCGCCGACGTCGCCGCCGGCAGGACACCCGGCGCCGTCTGCAAGCTGCCACCCAATGCCGACATGAAGGCGATGGCAACCGCCGTGATGAGCAAGGCCGGACGGAACTGCAATGTGCGCGACTACAGATGGGTCGGCCAAAGTTCTGCGAACAACACGGAATTCGACGAAGTCGCATGCACCGACGGCCAAGGGTACATGATTACCAGCGCCCTCCCAGGCTCAACCGAGCCCATACGTGTGGAAACATGCCACGACTCGGCGACAGCTGGACTGCCATGCAAGCTGTCGGACAACGGTGCGCCGGCCATAACGCTGCAGACCTTTAAGGATGCGCTCGCCAGGCACAATGTGACCTGCGACGCCAGCGACAAGGACATGCGGGTGATCGGCCAGGAAACCATAAAAAAACGCTACGTTGTCGAGTTTCAATGCTCCCAGCAGCCGAGAGGGCTGGTGGCACTTATTCCGCTCAATGGCGATACGGCGCCCTTTGAGACCCTTGATTGCGCGGCTGCGAGCAAACGTGGAATCAAATGCAGCCTGACAGGAACCCGGTAATGCGAAAACGCTGTCGGTTTTGAGCAGTGTTATCGTTCGCACAGCGCCAATCAATTCGAGCAGCCGGTATGGACCCGTCGCGGGAGCGGTCCCATAATACTCCAAGCTGCCTCACTTGGTTTGTTCGTGCTGTGGTATTCGGGTACAGCGTCAAAATTGGCGCCTCATAGGGACGGATCAGGTGCGCATGATCTTACCGCTGCGCAGATTGCGTACCACGCCGAGCCAGACTCAACACGGCACACGATCAGGAATTATTTGTCGGCAGTACGGAGGTAACGGGGCGATCGAATGCGAACTCCACAGATGAAGCGTCCAAATAAAATACGACACGCGCTGCCGATGCCGAGCGCCAGAATGCCGATGGCCGGCGCGCGCGGTGGTGCCAACCTGACCTACCGGATTGTAGAAGATCTCGGCGTCGCAATCGTCACAGGGCGATACTCGGAGAAAAATCCGTTTCCCGTCGAAGCGAATCTTTGCAAGCAATACGGCGTCAGCCGTAGCGTCCTGCGTGAAGCCGTGAAAATGCTCACCGCGAAAGGTCTGCTCGGTGCCAGGCCGCGTCAGGGTACCTGGGTACAACCAGAAGAAACCTGGAATCTCCTGGATCCGGACGTGCTGCGCTGGCTGCTCGAGCGCAAGCTGTCCTTCTCGCTCCTAATCGAGTTCACACAACTGCGCCTGGCGGTGGAGCCCATTGCCGCAGCGCTGGCAGCCGTCGTCGCGGGCCCTGCAGAAAAGGCCGTGGTGATGGCCGCGATCGACAGGATGGCCGCCGCCGAACGCGGCGAGGATGATCCGCTTACATCCGATATCGCATTTCACGTGGGAGTGATGCGGGCCTGCGGCAACCGTTTCTATTTTCAGCTCTGCGATATGATCGACACGGCTCTGCGGTTCAGCATTCGCACAACGAACTATTTCAAGGGCGTCAAACTGGCCAGTGTTGCCGATCATAAAGTGGTCGCCGACGCCATCGTCGCCGGCAATGCGCCGGTCGCGGAAACGGCCATGCGGAACCTGATTCAGGAAGCGCTGGACTTGATCCGCAGCGCCGATGAACGCTCCTTGCCGCCTCCCCGCATAGACAGCAAGACAGCCACACGCTGAGAAATTCTGTCAGACCGTCCAGCCACCGTCGACGACAATCAATTGGCCGGTCACGAACGCGGATTCGTCCGAGGCCAAATAGATCGCCGCGGCGGCGACTTCCTCCGCCCGGCCCAGCCGTCCCATCGGCTGGCGCGCCACGAATGCGTCCATGGCGGCTTTGGGATCTGGCTGGGCGTTGATTCGGTCGCGCAGAGAAGGCGTATCCACGGTGCCAGGACAAATCGCATTACAGCGCACGCCCCGCCCCACGAAGTCGGCTGCAACGGATTTGGTCAGCCCGACCACGGCCGCCTTCGTGGTACCGTAGATGCAACGGTTCGGCACACCTGTGACACTGGACGCCACTGACGACATGTTGATGATGGAGCCGCGGCCTGCCTCAAGCATCCCTGGTAGCACGGCGCGAATGGCTCGTACCATCGACAGCAGATTCAAGTCCCACGCGGCGTTGAATGCTTCGAGGCTGCTGCCGAGAACGGTTCCACCGGGCACCATGCCGGCACAATTGAACAGGACGTCGCAGCGGCCAGCATTCGCAAAAAAACGTTCCATCTGCCCATCGTCGCGCACGTCGACCAAGGCCGTCGTCACCCCAGGCACTTCCGCAGCGAGCGATTCAAGTGCCGCCGCATCGACATCCACGGCGAAGACCTGCGCACCCTCCTTATGAAAGGTTAATGCCGAAGCACGGCCAATTCCTGCGCCGGCCGCCGTCACCACCGCTCTCTTATCCTTTAGCCTCATGTTCGGCTCCTTCTAAAATTGGACAAGCAACAACAAAGCCGTCACACAGGCGCGCCGGGCGCAATAAAGCCTTCTTGTTGCAAAACCAGCCATAACTGCGGAGGCAAAACCGTGCTGCGCCATACCACCGCGTCGGCCACTTCCGTGGAACTGCGCGCTCCGACCAAGATCGCGGTGACTGCAGGATGTCTTAAGGGGAACTGCAACGCGGCCGCCTGCGGCGCGACGCCAAAGCTTTCGCATAGCTGCCAAAGCCTCAGCGCCCGATGCAAAATATCGGTCGTGGCCGGCACGTAATCATAAGTGCTGCCCGGTGTCGGCCACGCTGCCAACAGGCCCGAGTTGAATACGCCCGCAGCGATCACTGGTACGCCGCGTTGCGCACAGAGGTCCAGCATCCCGGAGCGACAGGCGGGCTGCTCCAGCAAGGTATAGCGTCCCGCAAGCAGAATGCAGTCCAGCGTCGTGTGCTTCAAGACCTCGACGCAGACCTCCCATTCGTTCACGCCGATGCCGATGAAGCGCACCAGCCCTTCGCGACGCGCGGCCTCGAGTTCCGGAAGGGTCTCATCGAGGAACTGGCGGAACACATGGGCGTGTCCATCTCCATGGGTCAGCCGTCCGATATCATGGGCCAACGCGATGTCGACCCGATCGACACCAAGGCGTTGCAGGCTGCCTTCAAGGCTGCGCCGAACACCTGCGCGCGAGTAGTCGAAGCGAGGGCGAAAAGGCATCGGATCGGCAAAGCCGAATTCGCCGATTTTTTCGCCAACGGGCACCGGATCCAGCACGCGGCCGACCTTGACGGAAAGAAGCGGTCGCCTGCCGTGCCAGTCGCGCAACGCCGCGCCGATACGCACTTCGCTCCGGCCATGTCCGTAATAGGGCGCCGTATCGATGAGACCGAAGCCGCGCACTAGCGCTTCGTGCGCGGTTTCCGCGGCCTGTTCGTCGCCTATGGCGCGATACAGGTTGCCAATGCCCGCGCCGCCAAGCCCAACGGCGGACATGACATCTGCACTTTTCAGATCTTTGATTGACGCCACCGACATGGCCAGCCTCTAAAGGCGATAGACGACACGCGCCGTGCCGTCGAAAACCGCCCGCAGCGCAGCAGGACCGCCGCCGCATAGTCTGCGCGCCAGCCTCAGCCATTGTCCATAATCGCCTGCGAGATTGAGCACCGGCCAGTCGCTCCCCCACATCAACCGATATGGTCCAAACACTCTTATCAGATGATCGACAAAAGGTCCCAGCGCGTGCATATCCTGGTCAGAGGCCGCCTCGGTCAGAAGACCGGAAAGCTTGCACCATACATTCGGTAGCGCCGCCAGCGCCGAGATTTCCGTGCGCCAGGGTTCAAGCTGCCCACTTCTGATCGGCGGCTTGGCCGCATGATCTATAACGATGGCAAGCTGCGGGTATCGTCTGGCGAAGATGCGCAGGTGGCACAGATGGCGTGTGAAGACCAGCGCATCAAAAACCAGGCGATGAGCGATCATCGCCTCTACTGCAGGCTCAATCTCGGCATCAAGGATCCAAGTGTCGCTGGGCAGGTTCTGCAGCATTGGCCTGAGGCCACGCATCTTCCGATGCTCAGCGAGCGCCGCAATTCTAGCGGCTGCGGCGTCCGATTTGAGATCGACCCATCCGACCACCGCCTTCACGAAGTCGGCGCCTTCCGCCTGCTCCAACAGCCAATCGGTGTCGCGGTCGCTTTCCTGTGACTGAACGAGCACGCTTCCCTGCACGCCAAGCGGCGCCGCGAGGGACTCAAGTTCGTCCACCAGAAAATTGCGACGGATCGCAGCCAGATCGGGCGGCGGCCATCTGCAGTCGTTCTCGCCGATACGCCAGACATGCTGATGCGCGTCTATCATGATGCCAAGGCTTCACGGCGCGCAGATGCTGCAAACGCGAACACGACGGCGAAGCATACCATGGGCACCAGCATCGCATAACGAATGTCGGTCATATCCGATACCCACCCCATCAGCGCTGTGAGAACCGCTCCACCGATGATGGACATGATGAGGAATGACGAGGCAGGTTTTGTCAGCGGACCAAGTCCACGCAGCGCTGACGCGAAAATTGTCGGAAACATGATCGACATGAAGAAGCTGGTCGCAACCAGCGCGTAAAGCCCCACCTGCCCGCCCACCAGCGCGGCAACAAGCGTCAACCCGGCATTTATCGCCGCGAAAATGGACAGCAGCCTGTCGGGACGCACAATTCCCATGACGGCGGTTCCAGAGAAACGCCCGATCATGAATGCGACGAGCGTTCCCGTAAGATAAGCGGCCGCCAGTTTCTCCGTCATGTGCGGAACATCGCGTTCGGCATAGCGGATCATGAAACTCCAAACGCCGACCTGGGCGCCGACATAGAAAAACTGCGCCACGACGCCGAACAAGTAATGACCGCGCTTGAGCAACCGCGCAAAGCTTTCGCGCAGGCTGATGGCCTCCTCTTCCCTGAGATGGGCAGCGGCGACAGAGGGGAACTTTACGCTTAGCACGAGAAGCATCCAGAAGAGCACGAACGCCCCGAGCACGAGATACGGTCCCTGCACAGCATGCGACTCGCTTGTGTAGTATTGTACGGCCCGTACGTGCGGCATCGCATTCAACTGGGCTGGCGTATAGTCGACGCCAGACAGGATGAACTGCCGCCCGATCAGTGCGCCGCTGATGGCGCCAAGAGAGTTGAACGCCTGCACAAAATTAAGCCGGCGCTCCGCGTTGTGCGGCGAGCCCAGAACGGTGACCAACGGATTAGCCGAGGTTTCCAGGAACGCGAGCCCGCCGGCGATCACAAACAGCGAGCCGAGGAAGAAGCCGTATACGCGGAGGTCCGCCGCCGGATAGAACAGCAGCGCACCGACGCCATAGAGACACAGCCCCAGGGCGACGGCTGCCTTGTAGCCGTAGCGCCGCATGAAGAGCGAGGCGGGCAGCGCGAAGAGAAAATAACCGAAGTAGAACGCCGACTGCACCAATCCGGACTCGAGGTCGTCGAGCACGAACGTTTTGCGAAACTGCGCGACGAGGACGTCGTTGAGGTTGTTGGCAATCCCCCAAAGGAAAAACAGGCTTACAATCAGGATAAGCGGCGCGAGCCGTGTCCGCTCTCGCACCGCCTCGTTTTTATCCGACACGTTCCCTCCCACGCCAGATTAATGTTTCGCATTCTTTCGGTGGATTTCGACCGTCTTCCCGGAATAGCGAACGCTCTGATCCGGCTTGGCCTCGAACTTCACAGCGTCGGCCGTCGGGCCCGAAATCCAGCGGATATTGAAGATGCGGTTTACGACCATGCCGGGGAAAGATCCGACGCGGTCGCCGATAGTCAGAGTCCCGCTGCCTTCGTCATAGGAGACCGGAATTCGCGACCACGCGCCATGCAGGTAGGCGTTGGTCGTGCCATCGTCCTCGTAGAGGTCGAAATGGCCGTCTTTGCCGGTGTAGACCGTTAGCGTGATCGGCGCGTCCGGCTTCTGGCCCGTGTACTGGATATTCGGGCCAATCGGGAGAATCGAGCCTTCTTTGACGAATAGCGGCATGTGTTTGAGCGGCGCCGCCGCGTCGATCTCCCGTCCGCCGTCATAGGCCTTGCCGGTGTAAAAGTCGTACCAGCGCACACCAGCCGGTAGATAGACGGATCGCGTACGCGCCTTGTACTCCGTGACCGGCGCCACCAGGAGCGACGGGCCGAACATGTACTCGTCGGCGATGTCGCGAACCTTCTCGTCATTCGGAAAATCCATGACCAGCCCGCGCATCATGGTGCCAGCGTGATAGTAGGTATCGGCGGCCACGGTGTAGATGTACGGCATCAGCCGGTAGCGCAGCCGGTCGTACCACGCCATGATGTTGTAGATCTTCGACCCCGGGCGCGCGATCTCGTATATCTCACGCTTGATGAGCTCGCCGTGCGAACGAAAGATCGGCACGAAGGCGCCGAACTGGTACCAGCGCGTATAAAGCTCCGTCCATTCGGCCTTAGCTGCGGGCGTCGGATGAACGGCGTAGCGGTCCTCCATCGTGTAGCCGCCGATGTCGAAGCTCCAGTTCGGAATGCCAGACATTGCGAAATTCACGCCAGCCGAAATCTGATCGCGCATGTCGCTCCAGCGCGCGGCGATGTCGCCGCTCCACACCGCGGCGCCGCAACGCTGCAGGCCGCCGAACCCCGACCGAGTCAGGATGAAGGTCCGCTCGTCCGGGTGCGCCCGATGCCAGTGATTGTAATAGCCACAGACGTGCATGAGCGGATAGGTGTTGTAGTACTCCGCGCCGGGACCAAGCACGTTCGGATCGCGCATCTTGATCTGGATGTCGATGGGCTCGTTGGAGTGGATATCGGGCTCGTCATTGTCCATCCACCAAGCGTCGAACCCCACACCTCCCAGCTTTCCATTGACCTGACGCCAGTAGATGTCGCGCGCTTCCTTCGAATAGGCGTCATAGTTCGAACTGAGATAACCCGGGCCGACCCAGTCCCTGTAGCCGGCCTTGATGCTGTACTGGTACATCAGTCCGAGCTTGTCGAACTCCTGGTAGTTCTTGGTCTCCGGGTAGAACTTGGGCCAGATCACGATCATGATGTGGCCGTGCTCGTCGTGGATCTTCTGGACCATCTGGCGCGGATGGGGATAGCGCGTCTTGTCGAAATCGTGCGAGCCCCAACTTGGATCCGGCCAGTAGCGCCAGTCTTGCACGATGTTGTCGATCGGCAGGCCCAGTTTGCGGTATTTGGCGAAAACACCAAGCAACTGCGCTTGGGTCTCGTAGCGCTGGCGGCTCTGCCAGAAGCCGTACGCCCATTCCGGCATCAGCACCGCCTTGCCCGTCAGGTCGCGGTATCCGGCGATGACGTCATCCATGCTTGCGCCACCAATGAAATAATAGTCGATGGCGTGCGCCACGTCCGAATGTAATGACAGCTCATGGCGTTCGTCGTAAGGCATGGGATCGATGTGGAGAAATCGCAAATAGGCTCCCCCTTCATTCCGCCATTCGGCACGGAATTTCACCGGCTTGCCGGCTGTCATCGGCAGATCGAGATTGCGGTACCAGCCCTGCCAGCCCTGCCGCCAGCTATCCATCACCAGCTTGCCGTCGATCCAGAGCTTGAAATAGCCGCTGACATAGAAACGGAACTTGTGCACCCCGGTCTTGTCTGTTTCCAAGCTGCCGTCCCATACCACTTTGAGGGTCTTACTCGTAGGGACCGGATCACCCGCAGCGACCGGCCGGTGGTCTGGGTTCGCCACGGCGGCGGGGAAATTCTTCGTGTCGGGAATGAATTGATAGTTGGGATCGCTCTCGACCCGTTCGGCCAGCAACTTGCCCTTGTCGTAGTAGCGCGCCGTCAGCCCGCCCTTGTTGCCATTGGCGTCGTACAGTGTGAGTTCGGCCGACATCGGCGGATACTCGTGAGGATAACCGAACCGCGTAATCGAGTAATTATCCCACAGAAGGCCGTAATTTCGCGTTGACACGACCATCGGAACGGCAACGTCCATGTTGTGCTGGGCGAGAGTGACGTCCTCGCCGTTGTAGTTCATCTGGCCGTTCTGGTGCTGACCGAGGCCGTAGAAGCCTTCGTCGGTACCACGATTGAACTCCTGGCGGACGGCATAAAAATCCTTGCCATCCACCTTCTCAGGCTTGAACTGGCCGCTGTTATAGCCCGTCAACACAATCTTACCGTTTTCGTCACGAAATTTGACTTCCCCGGTCTTGAGCGAGACTTCGGCGGCCACTTTGGCAGTCTTCAAAGTCAGCGTATCGCGGTCGGCAGACACCTCGAATTTCACGTTGGCCGCTGGTGACGCGTCGACCATCAGACTCTTGGGCAGATCGAGATTGTCGGTGGGCGACGCCGTCACACGGATGATGGAGTCCGACATCATTTCGAGACGGACCTTGTGCGCCTCGCCGCTCGTTGGTGTGACAACGACGCCGGTGTCGGTCTTCTGCCAGTTAACGAGCGGCGCAACCGGTTTGGGTTTTGGCAAAAATGCAGAGAACCCACCCTGGGATGAACAGGCGCCCGCTAATGCAAGCAGTGCGGCCGCCGCCGCAATCGTGGCCCAAAGTTTCGTGGCGGTTTTGACGATCATATCAGTCTCCCGGGGCGTCTGTCGCAACGCTTCATGAGCACCATGCAAGCTTTAGTAGGTGGCGAGATTCACATGCAGAACTTGCGGCGCCGATGTGAAATTGAGGCCGTAGTCCGTCTGATCACCGTTCCAGACGCGTTCGAATATCCATTTCCCACGGTCGTAGTGACCTTCCTCGACCCTGTCGAACATTGGATGGTCCTTGCTCTTGGGATCGGTGAGACTGAAAGAAACGCGAGCATGAACGCCCGTAACCAGATATTCGTCGGGGCTGAGTTTGGCGATCAGGACGCCACCGCTCGGATTTTCCGTTCCCGGCGGGATAGTCCGGTCCTTGTCCTTCGGCGAGGTCGAAGAGCCGAATTGCCACTGCTGATACTCGATCTTGGCTGTCCAGCGGCCAAGACCAATGGTCTGCGTACTGTGGTCGTCAGGCTCCGAAACACCCCACACACGGGAATCGAAACTCATCTTCGCCCATTCGCGCATCATCGGACCGATGATGCGGTAGTCCAGGGCGAACGGCGCAATGCCGGCCGCGTTGACGTTCTCGGCGCCCAACGGAAAATTCGTGTAGCGCGTGAAATCCATTCCGAACGGCGCGAACCCAATGCCCTGACTGCCCAGGACGGCAAAGAAGTACCGCGCGAATAACCGGGCGTTACCGATCTCCACGACCAGAAGCGGATTGTCCGAGCGATGATAACGGCTGATCTGCCCCATGGCGTCCGCATAGGTGCGACCGTAAATGTCCGGTGCGGCAGCAAAGATCGACGGCGCTGCGATCTTCCAGATATTGAGCACGTTCCAGGTCGGGCCACCGCTCGCATAGGTAGCCGGATCCTGATATTTAAGCGGATCGCGCAGTGCGGCGTTGACATACATTGGCAGCGGATAGACCGCTTTGCCTGCCTCCGCGACCTTCTCCACATAGCTCGCGATGTACCAAGCGTGAAAGAATTCGTCCGCGTCCTTGCCGAAAACCTGCTTCCATGTGCCAGGCTTCTTGTGCACCCGTGCCACCAACTTGTCCGGAACCGATCCGTCGAACAGCTTCTGCGCCACAGGCGAGTAATCGCGCACGCTGCCGTATGTCCCGGTCTCGTTCTCGACCTGCATCATAATGACGGTGCGCTGCGGATCGGCGACCTTCAGATGGGTCATCAGCGCTGCGAAGGCCATGCGATCAGCATCGAGTGTCGATTTGTAAAGCGGCGACAATGCGTAGGACGTATTGCCTCTGGCGTCGGTAAGCCGTGGGAAGCGCTTATTGTCCAGCTTCACCCATTCTGGTGTATAGGACGGTCCCGTGTTCTTCCAGGTGCCGAACCAAAGCAGCACCAGATGCACGTGATGCTGCCGCGCCTGCGCCAGCAGCGTGTCGACATAAGAGAAATCGAACCTGCCTTCCGTGGGTTCTATCTGCTCCCACGCGACGGGAATCTCCAGCGTGTTCGCCCCGAGCATCTTGATCGCCGGCCATACCTTTGGAAGTTCCGCCGGATAGTTGCTGGAATTGTTGGCTTGAGCGCCAAGGATCAGATATGGTGCGCCGTCGACCATAAGAGCATAACGGCCGTCCTTGTGAGCGACATATGGAATCTCCGCTGTTTTCGGTACGGCCGGCACCGGCGCATTCTTCTCCTGCTGGCCGCAGCTGGAAAGAAGTAATGCCGCAGCCATTGACAACGCGACGGCATAGCTATGGCCGAAGCCGCGCGCCACCGTTCGAGAACCTGACCGCGTGGTCATTATCTCTTCTCCCCAGTGTCTCATCCCGTCATCTGCGGCCTAGCAAGCCGTCTGATATGATTTATATGATATCGCTACCATGCCGCGGACCTTGTACCGGCACAGGCCCAAATGCAAGGCGATTTGCGGCGCCAAACCGCTATGTAATCGCTTGCGGGCCACGCCTCCCCGTTTCGCGCGCAACACTTGCGGATGCAACGCGGAATTGACCTCACCACCTGCGTGGTAGCGCTTCCACGCACATCAAATATCGCGTGACATCGTGTCTTTCTGTGCAGAAGGCCGAACCGCAATTTCATGCCAATGCGCGCACCGCATCAGACGTTGTTTGCTCTACAATATCTGGCAATGAATTCTTTGTGAGACGGCATCCTGTCCACCGCACCGCGAATGATCGACCGCATGTTCGCCATTATCGACCGCATCGAGTCGAGGTCAAAGCTGTCCGTCAGTGGATCGTAGCGCTCCGGTTCGACACCCTGCCCCATCAGAACAGCGAGCCAGCTTGCCTCCTTGAATAGATCGTCGGCATCGAGCGCCAGCCGGCCGTATCTACGGAAGATGTCCATCCTGCGCTGGAGCGTGTCGGGAATAGGCATGTTCTTGCAGTAAGACCAGAACTTCGTGTCCTCCCGCTCCGTCGCGTGGTAGTGCAGGATAATGAAATCGCGAACGCGCTCGTATTCCAGGGCAATCTTCCGATTGTACTCGTCCATGGTCAACGCATCGAAGTTCCGATCCGGGAACATTGTCAGCAGCTTGGTAATGCCGGTCTGGATCAAGTGAATACTGGTTGATTCCAGCGGTTCGATGAAGCCACCGGCCAGACCGAGCGCGATGCAGTTTCTGCTCCAAGCTTTTTTGCGGCGGCCTGTCGCAATCCGTATCAACCTAGGTTCCGCAAGAGCCTTACCATCCAGATTGGCCATCAGTGTGGCAGATGCTTCGTCGTCGCTGATCGCCTGACTGGAATACACATATCCGTTGCCGATGCGATGCTGCAGCGGGATACGCCATTGCCAGCCGGCGTCGCGTGCGGTGGCCCGGGTGTAAGGAGTCAACACAACTGACGCGGTTTCGCAGGGCACCGCTACCGCGCGATCGCAGGGGAGCCAGTGCCCCCAATCCTCGAAACCTGCCTGAAGCGCCTGTTCAATCAGCAATCCGCGAAAACCGGAACAATCGAAGAAGAGTTCCCCGCCGATTTGAGTGCCGTTTGCCAATTGAACGTTCTCGATAAACCCGTCGACACCACGAAGCTGGACGTCGACGATCTTCCCCTCGGTGCGTTTTACACCTCGCTGCTCGGCATAGCCGCGCAAGAATTTCGCATAGAGCGAGGCATCGAAATGGTAGGCATAGGAGTAAGTGGAGAAGACCGAGTTCTGGTCTGGGTTCGGCCGGTCGAACCGCCCGCTTCTCGCCGCCACAGCCGACAGTGCGTAATTTTCTAGGTCGGTCGCCTCCCCCAGTGCGCGCAACTTCAGCCAATGTTGATGGAACGGCACCGCACCAAAATCGCCGCCATATTTGCCGAACGGATGGAAATAAGCATGTCCCAGACGCGTCCAGTCTACGAACTGGATACCGAGCTTGAAGGTTCCCTGCGTCCTGAGGACGAAGTCGTTTTCGTCGAGCCCAAGCAAGCGATTGAAGAGCATGATGACGGGGATTGTTGCTTCGCCGACGCCAACGGCCCCGATTTCATCGGACTCCACCAGAACGATCTCGCATTGATCCCTTCGCAGGACGGACGATAAGGCCGCAGCAGCCATCCATCCGGCCGTGCCACCGCCGACGATCACGATCTTTCGAATATTATTGTCCGTCACAGCACTCCCCCAAATGGACCAAGCGCTCTATGATGCGCTCATGGGATCCGCGCGGAAGTACTGCGCGATGAATTGTTCGTGGGTCGGCATAGTTTCGACGCCGCCACGTAGGATCGTCCGCTTTTCCATCAGCAGTCGACGAATTTCGTCTGCACTGTAGCGATCGACCAGTGGGTCGTAGGCCTTGGGGACCACGTCCAATCCATTGTAGATTGAAATCCAGCTGGCCTCCTTGAATCCGTCGGCTTCGTAGATGATTGGGCGGCCGCGGGCGCGGAACACATCCATCTTATAATTGAGGCTGTCCGGAAGCGGCATCTCGCGGCAATACCGCCAAAGCTCTGAGTCGTCCCGATTGGTCGCGCAATAATGCAGGATGATGAAATCGCGGATGCGCTCCATCTCCACGATCGAATGGCGGTTGTATTCGCTTTCCAGCGTTGGATCGAAATTCCTGTCCGGAAAATATTCGATCAGCCGGCCGATTCCGTTCTGGATCAGAGAGATCGTGGTCGATTCAAGCGGCTCGATGAACCCACCTGCGAGTCCTATCGCGACACAATTCTTGTTCCAGAATTTCTTGCGCCGGCCCGTCGTGAAGCGCAGCAGTCGAGGATCCGCTAGGGCCTTGCCGTCGAGATTATCCATCAGCGACTTCGCGGCCGCATCATCGCCGACAAACTTGCTGCAATAGACATAACCGTTGCCGGTGCGGTGCTGCAGGGGAATACGCCATTGCCAGCCCGCGTCACGCGCTGTCGAGCGGGTGTAGGGCGCCAGCGGGCTGACGCTTTCACAGGGAACCGCCCATGCGCGATCACATGGCAACCAGTGCGTCCAATCCTCGTATCCGGTCTTCAGCGCCTTCTCGATCAGGAGCCCGATAAAGCCGGAGCAATCTATGAAAAGATCGCCGTCGATGATTGCGCCATTGTCCAACACGAGCGCCTCGATGAAGCCGTCCTCACCGCGCAATTTCACGTCGACGATCTTTGCGTTAGTGCGTTTAATCCCGCGCTGTTCCGCGTAGGCGCGCAGATATCGGGCGTAGAGCGCAGCATCGAACTGGTAAGCGTAGAGAAACGCAGAAAATGGCGATTTCGGGTCGGGGTGCGGCTGTGCGCACCTGTTCAGTTCCGCCATGATGGAGGGAACGGAATAGTCCATCAGGCTGGTTTGGTCGCCCGCCAGGCGCAGCTTCAGCCAGTATTGATAAGTCGGCACGGAATCGATCGAATGGCCGAAGTCGCCGAAACCGTGGAAGAAGCGGTTGCCGATCCTACCCCAATTGACGAATTCGATTCCCAGCTTGAACGTCCCCTGGGTCTTACGAACGAATTCCTGCTCGTTGATGCCGAGCCGCTGGTTGTACAGATGCAGAGTCGGCACCGTTGCCTCGCCGACACCAATGATGCCGATCTCCTCCGACTCAACGAGTTCGATCTTCGTAAAACTCGCGGGGAGAAAGCGACTGAGCGCCGCAGCCGTCATCCAGCCAGCCGAACCGCCACCAACAACAACGATTTTCTGGATACGATTGGTCGACGTTGCACTTCCAGTCATGACGATGGCTCCCCTTCGCGCTTTTATAGAAAGCGACTAAGCATCATTTTATCATATTATATTCCTTAAATGGCGCCTCTTGGAAAGAGGAGGTGGTGAGCTGCGTTAAGACTGCTGTCGAGCAACGACGCCCAATGTCCTTTGTGTGCCCGCCGACGGTCGATACAGCGCGCCGTGTTTCGTGGAACTCCGGACAGCACGCGTCCCAGTCGAACCCGCAATAGCCCGTCAAGCATCGCGTTATGTCTCTAGGTCTTCGACGAGCGCCTCGTACTTGACCTCAAGCATCACCCCCTCGGGCAGTAAGGGCCGCCAATGCGCCATTAACCCGGCATAGGCGCTGTGGAAATGACCGAATTCGATCAAATCGTATGTATAGTTTCGAGTGGCAAACACTATGTGCCGATGATCGCCGCCTGACAGTGCGAGATGGCAATATCCTTATTGTACCGCGTCGTCTCGTGTTATTGCTTTTTCAGACTACGGAAGGCGCTTCGCGAACGTCATGAACGACCTTGAAAAAAAGTCGGCGGCAGAAAAGCATTTCGCGACCGCACAGACGCTCCATCGCAAGGGGCGCCTTGTCGATGCCGAACAGCAATACCGCGTGGCCCTCAAACTCGACGACAATTATAGCGATGCAATGGAATGGTTTGGAGCTTTGTGCCTGCAAAGCGGGAAGATCGATGAGGCAATCCACTGGCTTGACAAAGCGGCAACGCTGAACCCCGAGAAAGCGACGTTCCACGACAATCTTGCCGCGGCATTGATGCAGGCGCAAAGACCGGAAGAGGCCGCTGCGGCATATCGGCGTTCTCTTGCCGCTGCGCCGCATGCGATCGAGACGCGGATCAATCTCGCCAACGTCCTACGGCTGCTTGGCCACTATGGCAAAGCGATGGCATTGCTTGAACAGGCCGTTGCTGCGGACCCGCATCTGAAGACCGTTTGCCGAGACCCAACCGCGCTTTCGACCGAAGAGGCGCGCAGCAACACGATCCTGGAAAATTGCCGGCATATCCTCGCCCGCTATCCTAATTACGCACCGGCCCACTACAGCGCCGCCTGTGCACTGTTGAATTTGGGTCGGACGGCGGAAGCGTGCCAAATCGGCGAACGGGCTATCAGTCTCGATCCCACGGTTCCGGTCTATTATCATATCCTCATCGAAGCCGGAGAGGTCGGTCAAAAAGCCTCCGCGGTCTCGGCACTTGAGCACTTAGCGGGTCATGAAACCGCGCTTCCCGAAGACGGGCGGAGCATGCTGCATTTCTTGCTCGCCAAGGCTTATGACGATCAAAAACGTTACGAGGAAACTTTTGCGCATCTGCAAAAGGCCAATGGCATCAAGCGCGGCATGATCGTCTACGACGAAGCAGGCGAAATTGGTCGGATGAACGCCATCGCCACCGTCATCACGTCCGAATACCTGCGCGACATGCGAGGGGCGGGCCATCCGTCTCGGCAACCGGTGTTCGTCCTCGGCATGCCTCGTTCCGGCACGACACTGGTGGAGCAGATCCTGGCCAGCCACCCAGATGTATACGGCGCGGGCGAGCTGACCTCTCTGAACGATCTCGTGCAGGATGGTTATGCTGGTAAGCCCTTTCCCGAGGCGAGCGCCGCACTCGGCGTGGAGGACTGGCGCCGTCTCGGTGAGGCTTATGCAGCCCGACTTGCCGCCAGGGCGCCGGGGGCCAAGCGCATCACCGACAAGCAGCCATATAATTTCCTGTATGTTGGTCTGATTCATCTGGCGCTCCCCGCCGCGCGCATCATTCATGTCCGCCGCGATCCGCTCGATACCTGCTTCTCATGCTACTCGTTGATGTTCGCCGGAAATGTTGGTTTTGCCTACGATTTTGGCGAGCTCGGACGCTATTACAAAGCCTATGAGGCGATGATGAAGCATTGGCGCGAGGTATTGCCGAATGGAGCAATGTTGGAGGTGAAATACGAAGACTTGGTGACCGATCTCATGACGCAGGCGCGGCGGATCGTCGACTATTGCGGCCTCAAATGGGACGAGCGTTGCCTTGCGTTCCACACGGCCCGCCGCGCGGTCGCTACGGCCAGCCTCTATCAGGTCCGCCAGCCCATCTATCACAGTTCGCTCGGACGTGCCCAAGCGTATGCCAGCCACCTCGCGCCATTGCGTGAAGCGCTGGGCCTGACCTGATCACCGGCTTGCCCCGATCCCCACGACGTCTGTCTGCGGCCAGCGCAATAAAATGGCCCCCCGGCTTTCGCCAGGGGGCCCAATTTCACGAGACGATAGAATTACCAACTCGTGCGGAGAATGATCGCAAACTTGCGGTCGGTCTTGATGTAGTTGGTCTGTGGATGGAAGTCTGAGTACCCCATGTCGGTACGGAAGTCGGCCCCCAAGATGTTGGTGACCTGCACGCCGACCTTGTAGTGGTCCCGGAAGCTGTAGAACACAGACCCGTCGAGCTGGCCATAGTTCTCCACCCAGACCGGCAGCTTGGTGTTGGCATCCGAGCTTGACGATAGATACGTGGAACGCCAGTTCCAAGCCAAGCGGGCATCGATGTCGTACTTCGCATACATGAGTGCGAGGTTGTAGCTGTCGTTCGACATGCCTTCGAGCGGCAGAGTCTTGAGGTTGGAGTTGGCGACGGCGACGGTGCTGGTGACATCGACCGCGCCGTTATGTCCGCCGGAATTGTAGATCTTGGTGTAGTTGGCCTGGACGCCAAAACCACTCCAGAAGCCAGGCAGTTGATCATAAAATTGCTGATAAGCCAGTTCGAACCCTTCGACCTTACCCTTGGAGCCGTTGACGTAGGTCGTGTAGGAGAAGTCCTGCGTCTGGCCCGAAACCGGGTGGGTGAACGCCATGGTCTGCGTTGCCGTGTAGATGTAATCCGACAGATCCTTGTGGAACAGCGACATCGTCAGGCTGCCAGTTGGCGCGAAGTACCATTCCAGGCTCGTATCGTAGTTCCTGGCACGCATCGGCTTTAGGAACGGATTGCCGCCGTACCCCGAAGGCGCAAATTTGAAGATGCCGGACTGATAGGTGGCGGTATCGTAGAAGTTGTACTGAAGCGTGGCGCTGCTGTTCATATTGGCGAAGTCTGGCCGAACGAGCGTTTCCGAATAGGCCAGACGTGTCTGTACCTGATCGGTCAGACGGGCCCGGAAGTTGAAGCTCGGCAGATAGTTGTTGTAGCCGCTCGTCACTGCGGGACGAGGAACGAGCGCCCCCCCGCCGGCTATCGCGGCGGCTAGGTTGCCGCCGCCGAGGAAGGCGATCGCAGCATTGTAGCCGCTGCAATCCGTGGTCGTGTTGCCGTGGGAATCGACCGTGCCGATGACGCAGCTATTCTGATTCAATTTCGGCATGACCAGCGCGCCGCTGCTGATCTGGTCCTCGGTGCGGACAATGCGCAGGCCGATATTGCCGTCGATCGGAACGTCGTAGCCCAGGAACGTGTCGTGGGCGTAGTTCAGCTGGAGATAGCCGGCGTAGGTCTGCTCGTCCACCGTGCTGATTCGGTTGCCCGAACTGGAGCCGCCGAGGGAGACATTCTTATAGGCGTCCATGCAGGTGAAGTCGGCGCCCGTGCATCCGGCGAGAGCCGCATACGGGTCCCAGCTGGCCCAGCTCCCTATGCCAGCGCCAGCTGCGGCCGAAGCAGGTTCGACAGCGGCCATCACCTTGTACAAATCGACGGTATTCATCAACGCCAATTGGGTCGAAGGCAACAAGAGATTGGGCAAAGTGTTGCCGAAGATCGGGCTGTAACGGAACAGCACGGCATTTTTGTTAAGTGCGGTAACGGCGCTGGAGCCAGACGAAACGATGCTCCCGTCCACCGCCGTATAAGAATGAGCTACCGTACCGTCGAGCAGCGGACAGCCGGTAAAGTCGGGTCCCCCCGGCCAGGAGATTCCCCAGCTCGTCGGGCAGGTGGCGCCCCAGTTGTAGCCGGTCGAACGCGATACAGCGATCTTCTGCTCCGTGCGGAAGCCCGCATCCACGCTCTTGATCAAGCCGAACAGGCCGCCTTCCTGGAATGTGTAGCTGGCGTCGACACGGGCGTTAGTCGCATGCCCAACGCTGTCCTGGAGATGATCCATATCCGCCAGCCAATCGTAACTGTGCGGATTCTCAAGGTTACCTCCGCTGTTGTCCGTCCAGGTGATTTTCGGGCTGCGGTCCGCCACGTTGACATTGACGGTGGGGCCGGCGCCGTTGAATCCCGTATACATCGTATTGTTTCTGTACGGGGAGCTGCTTTCGACGAATTGGACGTCGGCGCTGATTGACAGCGCGTCGGTCGGATTGAACTTGATTTCGAGATTGATATCGGTATTGCGATTGTGCCCGGTGCCGGCGCGGGTATCGATCGAGGTCGTCGACGAATTGCCGCCCATCCAATGACCGGCTGAATCAAAAGTCGAGGCCAACATTTGCGTATTGTTGATGGGATTCCAGACATAATGTTCTATGTCCGTGGAATACGCATAGCTGTTCAGCCCACTGACCGTGATCTCCCACTTATCGTTCGGACGCCACTGCAGCACGACGTTGGTAGCGAGGCGCTGGTTGGTGAATTCCAACTGGCGCCATGCGAGACCGGCCGGGCCATACAAGGCGCCGGACGTGCCGGGAGTTAGAGCCGAGCACTCGTTGTAGAATGGGGCATTGAGCGCCGTGTGCGACCCAGCGGACAGGTCCGTCGTCGCGGTCTCATTCCAGCATTGATACTGGTCGAGGTTGACGCCTGTGGTGCGGTTGATCTGCTCCTGCCAGTCGACCGAAGCCAGCACGCCGATTTCACCGATCGAGGTACTCCAACGATCACTGACAAGCGCGTTACCCGACGGCCGCCCCGATTTCAGCAAATCGCCATAGGTGTAGTCGCCGGACACGGCTATCTTCAGACCGTCCTGGTCGAACGGCTTGCGGGTCCTGAGATCGACGGTGCCGCCGACGCCGCCTTCGATCATTTTGGCGTCCGGGCTCTTGTAGACGTCGACGCCCGCCAGAAGATCGGCCGATACATCGGCGAAACTCAAGGAGCGGCCGGCCTGGGCCGTGAACTCGTCGCGGCCGTTGACCAATGTCTTCACCCAGGACAGACCACGGACGTACACGGAATTGCCGATGGTGCCCATGCGGGACAAATCGTTCGGCGACTGGTTGCGCTGCAGCGTCACGCCGGGAACGCGTTGCAGCGCTTCGGCCACGTTGCGGTCCGGCAGAGCGCCGATGTCGACTGCGGTGATCGAATCCACGATCTGATCGGAGTTCTGCTTGATCGCTTGCGCGGATTCGAGACTCGCTCGGATGCCCGTGACAACGACTGTTTCTAAAGGCTGATTTGAGGTGGCCTGTGCAAAGGCAGGCCCTACAAACATACCAATTGCCGCCGCGGATACGCTACCAAGCAACAATTTTTGCATTTGCGCGATGTTTTTCACGAAGTCCCTCCCAAAATGGTTCCTGCCCTAACCGGTGCTGCGTGTGCGACTTATCCGATTGATCGGATTGATCTGATAAATCGTGCTCGCACACTTTCACGCGCCAAGCGTCCCTGCGGCTAACTCCCGCGAACTATCGACACCGCTCTGCAGCCTTTCATCGCAGATGGCGAAATTCGATTTCGATCGCTTGAGCTCCCCAGCCCCAAAAGCGTTTGGTTCTTCTGGAAAACACCGCTGCTTTCTACAGCTGCGGGCGGACTACCGGCTTCGATCGTCTGCGATGATTTTCCAGCGGAGTTTTCGCTATCACGGACAGCGCTTACCAACAAGACAAGACAAATATAGTGAGACAATATTTCCAGATATGTGCGTTATAAATATCGCGTCCTTATTGATATCTATTATTAGAATTAATATAAACAACTATCTCTATACATCCATCAGACTTCATATGTATCAAAATAAAATCAATATGATGTATTGCATATTATAATTACTCCACTGCACTTACAGAATGCAATACATCGCCGCAGCTTCGCCATAAGCCAAGGTGCCGCTACAAAACCGTCATCAGATATCGGCCGCCGCTTTTTGCGAGAAATGTTCTGCGCTCCCCTTTGCCCACCAACGCAATCGGCCGACCAGACGCTTGGTCCACGAACGCAAATCGCCCTGAGAACGCATCACTGCGAATACCGATTTGCCCGGCATGACCGGTCACGAGCAGAACGCGCCGCACTTTGCCTTCCGACCAAGCGACATCCAGCGTGACATCGCCCCGCGCCTTCAGCCCGCGGACTTCGCCATTTGGCCAGTCATGCGGCAATGCCGGTAGGATATTGATGAAACCACTCTGACTCTGAACAAGCATTTCCGAGATGCCAGCCGTGGCTCCGAAATTGCCGTCGATCTGGAACGGCGGGCAAGTGTCCCACAGATTCGGCAGTGTGCTCTCACGTAGCTGCTGCGCGAGCATCAGATGCGCATGATCGCCATCGAACAGCCGGGCCCAGAAGCTGATCTTCCACGCCTTGCTCCAGCCGGTGCCACCGTCGCCGCGCGCCTTGAGCGAGACACGTGCCGCAGCCGCATAGCGCGGCGTTGTCAACGGAGATATCTGGTGTCCGGGATCCAGCGCATACAGGTGAGAGACGTGGCGATGATCGTCTTTCGGATCGTCCCAATCTTCCTTCCATTCCTGCAACTGTCCCCACGATCCGATGCGCAGTCCGGGATCCAGCTTTGCCAACGCCGCATCGACCTTGGCGCGAAAGACGTCGTCCTTGAGGATTTTCGCCGCTTGGGAGACATCCATGAACAGGCCGTATACAATCTGCTGCGACATCGACGCGCCTGCCGAGAAGGGCCCATGCTCCGGCGAATAACTCGGCGACACGACAAGTTTGCCGTCGCGCGGGTCGACGACGAGCGCGTCCAGCCACATCTGTGCTGCGCCTTTCATCACTGGATAGGCGCGCCCTGCTAGAAATGTCTTATCCAGGGTAAAGCGATAATGATCGTAATACTGTGAGGCGAGCCAAGCCCCCGCTTCGGGCTGCCAGAACGCTGTGGGCCACGCGATCAGCCCGGTGTAGCCCCACGGGTCGGTATTGAGAAACAACGTCCAGCCCTTCGCGCCGAAGACGTGCTCGGCGCTCACCTGCCCCGGTGCAACCAGGCTATCGACGAAATCGAGAAAAGGAGTCTCTGTCTCGGACAGGTTCGTCGGATCGGCCGGCCAATAATTCATTTGCAGATTGATGTTGACGTGATAGTCCGCATTCCAAGGTGGTGTGTCCGAACTGTTCCAAACGCCCTGCAAATTAGCCGGCAATGATCCTGCGCGCGAAGAAGAGATCAGAAGATATCGGCCGTACTGGAAGAAAAGCGCTTCCAAGGCGCGGTCAGCCGCCGACTTCCCTCCGCGGTAGCGGCTGAGCAGCATATCGGTTGGCTCGTCCGGCATCCTTTGTCCGATGTCGAGCGTGACCCGATCGAACAGCCTGCCATAATCCTTCTCGTGATCGCGGAGAAGGCGTACGAAACCCTTCTCCGCCGCAGCATCGACGCGCGCTTGCACAGCGTCGTGCGGATCGGGACCTCGATAGTCCGGATAACGCAACGCGTAATTGGTACCCGCACCAAGAATAAGCACTGCAGAGTCGGCGCCCGTCACCGAGACCGATCCGTCATCCGCATCGGTGCACCGGCCGCCCTCATTGATGACCTGCAGCTGCGCCTCGTATTTCAGCCCGTTGTCATTCAGGGCGCCTGATTCCGTAATCCGCCCGCTGTGGGCGACGCGCGTCACGCTGCGATTGTCGGGAACCGTAAGCGCTGCCGTGAACGTGACCTTCCCTGGACGGTCCGCTGTGATACGGATGACGATCACACCATCAGGATAAGAGGCAAAATAGTCGCGCGTATAGCGCACGCCGTCCTTTGTGTAGCGGAGTCGCGCAACCGCATGTTCGAGATCCAGCGAGCGCCGATAGGCTTTAGACGCAGAGGGAGCGCCGGGAAACGTTAGCATGATGTCGCCAAAGGTCTGGTAGTCACCATAGCCAGGGGATTTCTGGCCGAGAGCGCCAGCGACCTCTTCCGGAGGCAGGCGCGTGGATTTGTTGAGTTCCGCCTGCACAGCCGCAACCGCCCCTGCGAGCGAGCCCGTCGGCAGCCCGAAATCGTAACCCGGAGATCCCGGACCACCTGTCCACAGCGTCTTCTCGTTGAACTGGACATCATCAACGGCGACCCCGCCCATGATGACGGCCCCCATGGCCCCGTTACCAATCGGAAGACCGAAATGCTCCCAATCGGCAGCCGGCTTGTCGTACCACAAGGTCAATGCGGGCGATCGCTCTTGCGCCTGCGCCCACGATGCCGCAAACAGCGCCAGAACGGCAAACGCAGCTGCGAAGAAAATCCTCTTCGTTATCTTGGCCACCGAATTCCCCGCCCGCATAGTGTCTCCCGGAAAGTTTATGCAGCACACACCATTTTATATGATTTATTTGTGCCATACTGCAAAAAGCCACAAGGGGAGGTCGGGTGATGTTGTCTGGACCGCGTAGTGCGATGTTGATGGCGGCCCGCCGCCTATCGTTTCGAACCACCACCCTCTGCTTCTTCGCGTTCCTGTTGGCTTTGGCTTGGAGCCCGCACGCTTCTGCCACCGATTACGTCTGGCGAAACGTCAAGGTCGGCGGAGGTGGCTTCGTTCCGGATATCGTCTTCAGCCCTGTCGAGCGTGGCCTCGCCTATCTGCGCACCGATATGGGGGGGGTATATCGCTGGGATGCCGCGGCAAATAGGTGGATCCCATTGCTGGACGCCAACTCAAACCCCAATTATCGCGGCGTTGAAAGCATCGTGCCCGATCCCGTAGACCCCAATGTACTCTACGCCGCAGTCGGTACTTATCACCGAGAACCGGCCGCGATCATGCGTTCGGCCAACCGCGGTAAGACATGGACGATCGTCCCGGTATCGTTCCGCATGGGCGGCAACGAGGACGGTCGCGGCCTTGGCGAGCGGCTGGCGATCGATCCGAATGATACGTCGATTCTTTATTTTGGCTCGCGTTTCGATGGCCTCCAGCGCAGCACCGACCGCGGCACGACGTGGTCCAAGGTCGTATCGTTTCCGAAAGGCGGTCTTGGCTTGCCGGAAGGGCGGAAAGGAACCGATGCCGGCGTCAGTTTCGTGATCTTCGATCCCACGGACGGCGCGAACGGAACTCCGTCCCAGACGATTTTCGTCGGTGTCGCCGATCCCGGCGAACACCACCTCTTCCGCAGCAGTGATGGCGGTCATACATGGACGACCATAACGGGCGAGCCGCGCCCCGATCTCTTTCCGGTCAAGGCACAGCTCGCCAGCACTGGCATTCTTTATATCGCTTACAGCAACGGCATGGGACCAAGCGGCATCACCGACGGCGCGGTTTACAAGCTCGATACCCACGCCGGCGTCTGGACCGATATCACACCCGACAAGAGTGCCCCAAAGCCTACCGGTGGTTACATGGGGATCAGTGTGGACAGGCAAAATCCTGATACGCTGGTGGTTGCGACGATCGACCGCGCCGGCGACGGCGACACGATCTGGCGATCGACCGACGGCGGCAAACGCTGGACAGACCTTCGTCCGTTGAGCAAGCGCGACGTGTCCACTGTTCCTTTCCTCCTGTGGGGCGAGAAGGAAGCCAATTTTGGCTGGTGGATGTCAGCACTCGCAATCGACCCTTTCGATTCAAATCATGCCGCCTATGCAACCGGCGCCACTGTCTATGCCACGACCAACCTATCAGATGCGGATCACGGTAAGACGCTAACATGGCGTCCGTGGGTCTCCGGCGTCGAACAGACGGCAGTCATCACGCTGGCAAGCCCACCCAAGGGTCCACACCTCTTAAGCGGCTTCGGCGACATCGGCGGCTTCGCGCATTTCGACTTCGACCGTTCTCCACCAATGTTCATGCATCCGATCTTCATCAACACTAACACCATCGACTATGCCGGCATGGCGCCCAATATCATCGTTCGAAGCGGAACGCATCAGGCGCATGCGAAGGAACACACTGCAACTCTCGCCTTCTCGACAGATTACGGAAAAACTTGGAGTCCGCTCTACGCGCCCATGCCGGCTGGTTATATCGAGCCAAAGGAGATTCCCTACAATTACAGCGATCCGTATACCGATGCTGCCATTGTCACTTCGGCGGACGGAAAAACTTTCATCGTCATGACACAGCCGACACCCGTTCTGACCCGCGATCGCGGAAAGACCTGGATCGCCGTCGAGGGACTTCCGACCGACGGTCGGCCGGTCCCGGACCGGGTCAATCCGAAGCGCTTCTATGCGGTCGATTTCAACAAGGGCGTTATCTATTACAGCAACGACGGCGGCACTAGCTTTATGCCTTTGCCGACAGTCGGTTTGCCGTCGGACATCCGTGACGACAAGCCGAAATGGCGCGAAATTGCCTGGCCGCTTGCGGCAACCCCGGGCGAAGCGGACGATCTGTGGTATCTGTCGCAAGGCAAGCTCTACCACTCGACCAATGGCGGAAGATTGTTTTCGGAGGTTCCGAGTAAATTGAACGTGAACGCCCTCGCCTTCGGCAAGGCGCCGCCGGGCAGAACTTATCCGGCACTCTATGCTATCGGATACATGGGCGACCTGAGCGCAATCTGGCGGTCCGACGACCGCGGCGGAACCTGGGTTCGCGTGAACGACGCGCAGCATGAATATGGACGGGCGTTCCGCTGCATCGCCGGCGATCCAAGGATATTCGGACGCGTGTATGTCGGGACTGACGGTCGCGGCATTGTCTACGGCCAGCCGAGAAAATAGCGAACGTTCGATTCTGACGGGTTCGAGGCAATATTCGACTTCGACGCTCCCTGCCGCTCAGGCGCGGTGCGCTATCGCGGCCGACTTCGCCAGATCGAAGCGGAGTTCCTTGCGTGCGTAGTCGATCGATACATAGGAAAACTGCCGCAGCCAGTTCATTCCGATGAGCAATGACGGCGTCCGAGCGAGTCCCCAAAGATCGAATATCTGCAGATTGGCGATCGCGACCTCGCACTGTTCAAACGTCAATGCGTTCAGCCGAAGCTGTCGGATGGTTGTCAGCCGCCCACTGATGATTCCGCCAGTGACACCGGTCAATGGCAAGGTGTTCTTCGTCACATGGGATGAATCTCGCTGGACCAACGCATCATAGAGCGGCGAATTTCCTACCGACACCTCGGCGCCGGTGTCGACAAAGGCGGTCGCGCGAACCCCATCGACGAGGCAATTGAACGCCCGCAAATGCCCGAGATGACCGGACACGGGCACCAGGGTTCGTTCGGTGGCGCCCAATTCAGGAGCAATGCGTGTCGCGGCTCGCTGACCACCAACGCTTGATTCTTGAAATCGAGTGTCACCCGATAACCGTCGATGGCGTCAAGACCGAGGTATCCGTCGACCAGTAACTGCGAACGCGGCAGGAGTGGCACTCTCAGGTTTTCGCACGTGACCGGACCGAAGGTTATGTCGCCAAGTTGAACTGTTTCAGCTGATACGGTGCGTACAACGCCCTCCACCATCACCGGTCCGCCGCGCGATAGCCCCAGAGCGGTAGCGACGTCTTCGGTAACCACAGTCCTGTCAGCGCCTGTATCGACGACAAAACGGAAGGGCCACTTTCCATTGATCTGCACACTTATAGTGAGCGGTTTCTCGGTGACTGCACCAAAGACACCTTGCGCCGGGGACGGTGGCAACGGAACGCCCGGCGAAGCGGTCTGGGCTTTTGTCGCCGCAGACGTAAAAACAACCGATGATGCGCCATAACGTACAAATTGTCGGCGCGAGAGATATTCGAGTGGCAATGCGGCATGCATCGTAGACCCGACGATCCGACCGAGCAGCTTCTATCGAATGGGCGGCTTGTGTCAAAAATAAGTCAAGTTGCTCCGCGCCGCGGTATTGGAACGGCGAAATGGAATGCGACGTGCTCTTAACTGAAGGACCGGTCAGCGCATCAAGGCTTGATCGTGACCATGACGACGCTATGGCCCTGGACATTGGCCGTGAACGCGTCTCGACCAGATGCGATCGTCACGCAAACTGTCGTACGCACGCTGTCCCCTACCTCGTTTCAATTCGAGTTGGTTCGTCTCACTTCTCGATTCTGTATGCAACATAGGAATGGGGTTCGATCTTCACCGAGAAAACAGTTTGCGGCGGTTCCGGATAGATGTGGCGTCTCCCCGGATTGACTGCGACATTCGGCGGTCTCCGTGCCACCAACAGTTTGCCGGTCGCAAGATCGCGTACCTTCCTGTCCAGACCTGGAACAACGATGTTCACCTGCGACGCCGTCGGTCGATAGGATTCGATGACGAACGCGTTGTTGTCGTAGGCAAACATGCTGACCAGGGCTGGAGCGTCAATCCGGACCGGAAAATCGGCCAGGAGATAGTTCTTGATTTGCGTGATCACGCCTTGCGGCAAATTATAGAGATCAGATTCATTCTCGGGGATCGTCAGAAGATAGATGACCCCCTTGGAATAGCGATTCATCAAAAGGATCGGATCACCCTTGGCTCCCGAAATGCCGCGCACGATGCCCCAGGAATCATTGGTATAGAAGCGGATTTCCGGAAACAGGATCGCCGGATTGTCTTGCTTTGGGTCGTTCAGGCTGGTTCCATTGCCGGCGCCGAAGCCGTTGAGGAAGTCATGTATCGAGATGATCCGGCCGGTGTCCTCCCATTCGACGACGTCCCTGATTCCCTTGTCCTGCAGTGCGCGCAGCAGCCCGGATGTAATGACGACGTCACCCCCTGACGCAAGCTGGCGCTCGATCTTCTTCACGATGTCCGGATCGTACTTCGCTTCCTCGGTGAGCAGAACCAGCTTGGCGCTCGTCGGGAAAGTCGGCGTCATTTCGATGGGAATGCCGATATTGCCGAGATAGTTCTGCAGGAAGTCTTCGCCGTC